>Ga0315545_1001837_pt1 | contig 20040 bp, 21 predicted proteins | sample SalMarSW160210MG_FD_203096 | JGI IMG/M metagenome (GOLD analysis project Ga0315545, IMG submission 203096) | Salt marsh sediment microbial communities from the Plum Island Ecosystem LTER, Massachusetts, United States - Salt Marsh Sediment SW1602-10 ...
AGCCCACGAAAGCGGGGGGTTTGTCGTAACTCCCCGAATGAGCTGATCGAGAGGGTTTTCGGAGTTATAGTATCGTTCCATCCATTCTGCAATTTCTTCTCTGCTCTCCGCAGGGGCTTCTTTGATACATGAAGTTTTCCACTTTTCGTAGACAAGCGGAGAAGCATCAAACCAGATTTCGCTGTTTTCGCAGGCATCGTTCATTCTTTCCATTGGGCTCTTCTTGTGCATATCCCCTGTTTCCCCTATCTTTTCATTTTTCGCTAAAATCAGAGAAAGCGCACCAGGGCTGGGAAAAACGCCGGATTCCTTATTTTTTTAACCAGCTCATCATCGCTCGCAGCTCTTTTCCAACCTTTTCAATAGGATGTTGTGCGCCCTGTCTCTTGAGTTTGTTGTACACCGGCCTGTTGGCCATATTTTCAAGGATCCACTCCCGCGCAAACTCGCCGTTTTGTACATCCGCGAGTATTTCCCTCATGGTGTTTCTCACGTGCTCATCGATCACTTTCGGCCCTCGTGTGTAGTCACCGTATTCGGCCGTGTTGCTCACCGAATAGCGCATGTATTCCATACCCCCTTCATTGAGGAGATCGACGATGAGTTTGAGCTCGTGCATTACCTCGAAGTATGCGATCTCCGGCTGGTAGCCCGCATCAATGAGTGTTTCAAACCCGGCAAGTATGAGGGCAGTCGCCCCGCCGCACAGCACGGCCTGCTCACCGAAAAGGTCGGTTTCCGTTTCCTCCTTGAATGTCGTTTCAAGAACTCCTGCACGTGTGGCACCGATTCCCTTCGCATAGGCGAGCGCATGGTCCTTCGCCTTTCCGGACGAATCCTGGTACACGGCAATCAAGCTCGGTACCCCCTGTCCCTCCGTGTACGTCCTCCGTACAAGGTGTCCGGGGCCTTTTGGAGCAATCATGATAACATCGATGTCCGATGGCGGTACGATCTGTTCATAGTGAATGTTGAATCCGTGTGAGAACAGGATGGTATTACCCGGAGACAAATTGGGCTCAATCGATTCTTTGTAGATCCGGGACTGATATTCATCCGGCACGAGAATATGGATGAAATCGGCTTTCCCTGTTGCCTCATCCGCTGGAATCGGTTTGAATCCGTGTTCCTTTGCAAGCTGGTAGTTTTGCGTTCCCTCGAGTTCTGAAATAATGACATTCAGACCGCTGTCTCTCAGATTCTGTCCCTGTGCGTGTCCCTGGCTTCCATAACCGATGATCGCAAGAGTCTTTCCCGAGAGCAGAGAAAGATCAGCATCATTGTCATAATACATTTTTGCCATATGCAGTTTCCTCCGTCGAAATTAAGACCAATAGTACTATGAAACGGCAGGTATGTCAATTCCTCCGAAAAATGAGAAGGGTGAAAAATTTTGAATAAAATGGTGAAAACATATAGTATTAGAATGATAGACCCTGTGCCGATTGAGACGAGGTGAAGAAGATAATGAGACGCAGTGAAATCCGAAACGTTTTGGACTGTGTTGAACCGGGAGACCTCTTTAAAAAGATCTACGGACCCGAAGCGATCGGTGATCAGACCGCACGGTACAGAAAGCTTGTCGAGCTTCATAACACACATTTTCCGCAAAAGGAGATTCACCTTTTCAGCACGCCGGGGAGAACGGAAATCGGCGGAAATCACACCGACCACAGCGGCGGACTCGTTCTTGCCGCAGGAGTGAACCTCGATTCAATTGCAGTCGCATCGAGGTCTCCGGACGGGGTGATCACTCTGTTTTCGGAAGGGTATTCTGAGCCCTTCGTCGTTGATACCCGAGACCTCAAACAGAAGCCGGAGGAGGAAGGAAATACACAGGCACTTATACGAGGAATCTGCTCCCGGTTGGAGCAAAGAGGGTATCGCATCGGAGGATTCAACGCCTGTATGACAAGCAGCGTGTCGATCGGTTCGGGATTGAGCAGCTCAGCCTCTATTGAAGTGCTGCTCGGTACGATCATCAGCACTCTCTACAACGACGGCAGGGTGGGGCTCCTTGATCTTGCGAAAATCGGACAGTACGCAGAGAATGTATTTTTTTGCAAGCCCTGCGGGCTCATGGATCAGATCGCCTGCGCATATGGGGGTATTGTGTTCATCGATTTCGAACAGTTGGACAGACCAAAGGTAAGGAAGCTCGACGTGGACTTCTCACGCTCAGGATGCAGACTCGTGGTAGTGGATACCGGTTCTGACCATGCAGATCTTACGGATGAGTACGCATCCATCCCCAGGGAGATGCGGACAGCCGCTCAAGCCCTTCCGGCAGGACGGCATTGCAGGGACGTCACTCTCGAGACGCTTATCCGGCACATCGGACACCTCAGGCCGCATGTGTCAGATAGGGCGCTTCTCCGTCTCTATCATTTCATCACGGAAAATGCACGGGTGAAGCAGGAGGTTTCTGCGCTCGAGAGAGAAGACTTTGAAACCTTTTTCCGGTGTGTAGCTGAATCCGGGAACTCGTCAATGCGGTGGCTGCAGAACTCCTTCAGCATGAAAGTTCCCGAAAACCAGGGAATCACGCTTGCCCTTGCGCTTACCGAATATTTCCTTAAAGGGAGGTCCACAGGAGCATGCAGGGTGCACGGAGGCGGATTCGCAGGAACCATCCAGGCATTTCTTCCGCAGGAATCAGTAAAAGAGTATTCGGAGTTCATGGAAAGCGTCTTCGGAAAAGGGTGCGTCGCACCGTTGGACGTACGCCCCCTCGGGACCGTTTACCTCAATTCCCTGGTTTCCGAAAAATGACTTGACGTTGAATAATTATTCTGACAATTTAGGTCTGAATTGAACTTCGCGGAAACGTACTCATGAATGAAGTAGTCGACGAAATAATCCAGGCGGAAAAACGGGTGGAGAAACTTCTTACGGAGGCGCGGGAAAACGCTTCAGAAATAGCGCAGAAAACGGAGAAAGAAGCGGCTAGGATCATCGAACAGGCGCGCCAGAAAGCCAAGGAGAGGGTTACGCGATCCGTTGAAGATGCACGGGAGCAGGCGAAACACACACGAGAACAGAAGCTGACCGCCGCTGATTCTCAAACCGAAGAGATTTTTCACAGGAAAAAAGAGGTGATCGATGAAATCGTCGACACGATAGTTCAGCTGGTCGTCCACACGAATTATGCCGGGAAAGGCAGCTAATGGCGAGTTCGATTCGGAAGTACGCCTTCATCAACGCAAAGCTCAGGGCGCGTATCAGCAAACTCATTCCGGATACGCTGTTTCATCAGATGATGAGAGTAGGGTCTCTCGAGGAGGTGCTTGCGATCCTTCGCAACACTCCTTACAGTATAATCGATGAAACATATGCAAAAACAGGCGACCTGAAGCTCGGCGAGCTCGAGCTCCTCAAGAAGGAAGTCTCTCTCCATATTGAAATTGAGAAATACGTGAAGGGCGATGTTCAGCGTCTCGTACAGGCACTCATGCTCGGATACGAAATCGAAAATCTGAAAAATGCCGTTCGTATTTTTTTTGACAGAAAGATTCGAAACAGAGAAGGCGACGACTCCCACCTCTATATTCTCAGGCAGAAAATTGTTCATGACTTTTCCGTGGACAGGATCATCAATGCGGAGAATATCGAGGAAATCGTGAAATCACTCGAAAATACTCCGTACACCCGGCTTCTTTCCCAACACAGCGAAGCAATTCTCAGAGATGGTTCGCTCTTCTTTTTTGAAGTTTCACTCGACCATTTTTACTACGGCAACCTACTGGAAACCGCAGAGCACATGCACCCCAGGGACCGAAAGGATTCGCTCCGCATCATTGGCGTCGAAATAGACCTGAACAATGTCGACTGGATCATACGATTTCGAAAGTTTTACGATCTCTCGCTCGAGCAGGTTCTCGGCCTCATAATCCCGGGTGGGTTTCAGCTCTCCGGTGAACTTCTCAGTGAGACCTACTCGTCACAGGGCGTCAGCAGAATTGTACAGGGAATAATGCGAAGCCATCCAGGCCTCTCGACGATCGTAAACTCGCAGGCAGCAGACAGTATTTCACGTCTTTTGCTCGTCGAGCGCCTTCTCGAACAGATCATGTTGTTCGAGATAAAGCGAATTCTCACGGGATATCCATTTACCATCGGAATCATTCTTTCGTATTTTCTCCTCAAGCATCGAGAAATGAACAAAGTGAAGGCGATCCTGAATGCAAAGCAGTATCATTTGCCGGAAGAACAGATACTGGGAATAGTGTGATGTTTACTGCACGCATGATAAAACTTTTTGCTGTCGTTCTCGATCATGACACGGATAAAGTGACAGAAGAGCTCCTTCGTGAAGGGGTAATACAGCTGATCAACATTTCCAGAGTAGAGCCCGAGTGGCAGGAGAAAATCAGCGATGTCACCCCGCAGGTCTCCATGGCGCAAATCGCAGATATAAGGAAACGGATCGAAGGATATTTAGCGCCCCTTGGCATACATCTGGAATCACCGAAAGAAATCGATCTCGAGGGCAGAAAGCCGGTGGCGCTTGAAGAGGTTTCACGGAAACTCGATCGTATTGCAGACGAGATCAGAGAGATAAGAGAGCGCCAGGGAAGCGTACAGCAGGAGATACTCCGGCTTGAGGATATCCACCGTCAGATACAGTTGTTCGGGCCGGGGCTTTCAAGAGCAGCGCTTCGCACTCAATATTCCTTTATCGATGTGCGGGTCGGCACGGTTCCGATGCAGCACGTGAAATCTTTACACGATGAAACCAGAGAAATCCCCTCCGTCATTCTCCAGCTCAAAAAAGACGGTGAAGATCAGCCTCTTCTTATCCTTTACATGAAACGGGATTCAGACAGGATAAGCCGCATCCTCGACGAGGCCGGGTGGAAGGATTCAGAGCTTTCCGAGGATGTACGGAACCTGAAACCTGAAATCGCTCAAGACATTGAGAAAAAGATATCAGAGCTCATGGAAGAACAGGAATCCCTTCACCGTGTGTCGAAAACGCGTATGGGGGAACACAGCGAGGAGCTGCAGAGACTCTGGGTGCAGCTCCGGGTAAACGAGCTTTTCTACAGAGTCCAGTCTCACTTCAAACATTCTTCACGCACAGTCATATTCTCAGGGTGGCTTCCGGAATCAAAACGCACGGCACTGGAAAACAACATCAGACGCGTCACCTCCGGTCGCTGCTTTCTCGAGTGGTACACCCCCGATCTGCACAAAAGAGAAGTGGAGAAAGAAGAAAGTACTCCTGTATTGTTTAAAAACCCAAGATTTCTTGCACCTTTTCAGATGCTCGTGAAAAATTTCGGTGTCCCTGAGTACGGCACGATCGATCCCACTCCTTTCGTGATGGTGACCTATCTCATCATGTTCGGGCTTATGTTTGCGGATGTGGGGCAGGGTGCTGTTCTGGTTTTTCTCGGAATGCTCGGCACCTTTTTTTTCAAAGGCAAAAAAGAGCAGCTGCGAAACCTCTCTCAACTGATTGTCTGGTGCGGTGCAGTGTCTATGACGACAGGGGTGCTTTTCGGGTCCTATTTCGGCCTGCCGTGGTTTGAACCGGTCTGGTTTGATTTTCACGGTATCATTTCAGGCCGTCTGCAGGGGCAGTCGGTCATCAATGATATATTTGATATTCTTGCCATTACGGTGTATTTCGGCATTGCTGTCATTGGATGCGGGCTCCTGTTCAACTGGATCAACATCGTGCTCAAGGGGAAATGGACCGAACTTGTTTTCGACAAAGGGGGGCTGCTCGGAGGATGGATCTACTTCGGCGGCGTGTATGTGGCACGATACATGGTCATGAACGGGTACAAGAAGCTTCCCGATGTATCCGTGATATTCTGGCTCGTCGGGCTCCCTGCCCTGCTTCTTTTCCTAAAGACTCCGCTCTATTTCATACGGTCAAAAAGAAAAGGAGCTGGGAAAAAATTTACACTTTTCACTCCGATTGATTTCGGAATGGAATGGGTGGTGGAGCTGCTCGAAGTGTTCGCAGGGTATCTTTCCAACACTCTTTCGTTCATGCGGGTTGGGGGGCTCGGGATTGCTCACGCAAGCCTCATGATCTCCTTCTTCGAGCTGGCGAGGATGGCACAGGAAACGTCGGCAATGCAGGTGAGCCCGTGGTCGATTTTGATCATTATAGTGGGAAACGTCCTTGTGATCGGACTCGAGGGACTCACTGCTGGAATACAGGCACTCCGTCTCAATTACTACGAATTTTTTACGAAATTTTTCCGCGGCTCCGGCGAGGTATTTTCGCCTGTATCCTTAAGCAGCCGTGACTGATCAAGGAGGATTCAAATGTCGAACCCGAAAAAAAATTTGCGGAATCACATTTTATTGAGCGTTCTCGTTCTGCTGGCTGTTATTGCCATTGTAAGCGCAGTTGCTGGAGTGAGTCTTTTTGCACAGCAGCCTCCGGAAGGACAGGGAGTCTCACAGGTGCCGATGACTCCAGAGCGGGCCTCGGTTTCGCGGTTTGCATTCATTGCAGCTGCGGTTGCGTTCGGACTCGGGGCAATAGGAGCGGGTGTGGCGATTGGAAATGTGGGTGCGGCTGCAATGGGTGCGGTAGCAGAAAAGCCTGAAATCGCCGGCCAGGCTCTCATATTCGTTGCACTTGCAGAGGGGCTCGTGGTCTTCGGCTTTATCACTGCGCTGATGATTCTCGGGAAGGTATAGGGAGCTATGAGATATTTCATTATAGGTGACGAAGACGCGGTCATCGGGTTCGGTATGGTGGGAGTGCAGGGACGATCTGCCGGTAATGCACAGGAGGCGCAGGATGCATTTTCCCACGCCCTCGAGCAGAGGGATGTCGGAATCATAATCATCACAGAGAGGATTGCGAAACTCATCAGAACGACAGTCGACAAATATCTCTTCACCGAACGTTTCCCGCTCATAGTGGAAATCCCAGATCGTACCGGCCATTTAAAGGGCCGTCCCGGCATCAGGGATATGGTAAACGCAGCAATCGGAATAAAACTGTAAAGTAAAGGCCACTCATGGATAGGGAAAAAAACGATACGAGGGCATTGATCGCAGGAATCGAGAGCGATGCAAAAAACGAAGCCGATCAGCTTCTTCAAGAGGCCCGGCAGAAGTCGGAAGAACGGATAAAATACGCGCAAAAGCAGGCAGATTCGATTTTAAAGGACGCAGAAGAAAGGGCAGACCGTCAGGCTGAGGCCGTTCAGAAAAAAATCCTTTCCGGTGTTGAAATCGAGGTGCGCCGGAAATCGATGCAGATAAAAGACCGGATAATGGGAGAAATCCTCAATCAGGTGCGGAGTAAACTCGCGGAACTCATCGAGGGTGAGGAATACAAAGAAATTCTTTTTCAATGGATCGTGGAGGCGGGCCTGGGCCTCGATGCGGAGAGAGCTTTTGTGAATGCATCGAAGAGAGAAAAGGACATCATCGATTCCAAGCTCCTCACCCGCGCTGCACGGAAAGTTGAGGATCTCAGCGGTATTCACGTTGAGTTCAGCTTATCAGACGGCAATCCTCTCGGGGCGCAGGGAGTGGTGCTCTATTCGGAAGACGGCAAAACCGCATTCAACAACCAGGTTTCAACGCGTATTCTGAGGAAACAGCGACAGATCAGGGATATTATCTATACACGTCTGTTCGACGAGGAAGGATAAATGACTGATACGCGGATAATAGGGAGTGTGCGGAGGGTGAACGGCCCGGTAATAGAAGCAATGGGCATAAGCGATGCAATGATGTTCGAACTCGTGTATGTGGGGAAAGACAGACTCGTGGGAGAGATCATCAAGCTCGAGAGAGACCGAGCAATCATACAGGTCTACGAAGACACGACCGGCGTGGCACCCGAGGATTCGGTTCAAGGGTCGGGAATCCCCCTCTCCGTGGAGCTTGGACCAGGAATAATCGGAACGATCTATGACGGTATTCAGCGGCCTCTTGAAAAAATCAGGCACATCTCGGGTATGTACATCCGCCGCGGGATACAGCTGCAGCCTCTTGACCGGGACAAAAAATGGCATTTCGTTCCCTCTGCCCGGTCAGGGCAAGCGGTGCACGGAGGAATGATCATCGGAACGGTACAGGAGACTGAGCGCGTGGAACACAAAATTCTTGTGCCCCCGGATCAGAGTGGAACACTCGAGTCAATCGTTTTGGAGGGAGAGTACAGAGTCGAAGAACCTGTGGCACTGTTGCGCACTGAATCGGGGGAAAAACCGCTTTTTCTCATGCACAGCTGGCCCATTCGGGTCCCGCGCCCAACGCGCGATCGGCTTCCCTTTGCGACGCCGCTTGTTACGGGGCAGAGAGTCATAGACACTCTTTTCCCGGTGGCCAAAGGGGGAGCGGTGGCAATACCCGGGGGTTTCGGAACAGGAAAAACAATGACTCAGCAGGCGCTCGCCAAGTGGTGTGATGCCGACATCATCGTCTATATCGGTTGCGGAGAAAGGGGAAACGAGATGACCGACGTGCTCACCGAATTTCCGAAGATCGTCGATCCCCGTACAGGAAGATCGCTTATGGAGAGAACGGTACTCATTGCAAATACCTCGAACATGCCCGTGTCGGCAAGAGAGGCGAGTATCTACACGGGGGTAACGATTGCCGAGTATTACAGGGACCAGGGGTATCATGTTGCGATCATGGCGGATTCGACATCGCGGTGGGCGGAGGCGCTGAGGGAACTTTCGGGAAGAATGGAGGAGATGCCGGCTGAAGAAGGATTTCCTGCGTATCTTCCCACGCGAATCGCCGAGTTCTATGAGCGTGCAGGATACATGGAGACGATGAGCGGGGAACAAGGTTCTGTTTCGATTATCGGGGCTGTTTCTCCGCCGGGGGGTGACTTTTCCGAGCCTGTAACCCAGCACACGAAACGGTTCATACGCTGTTTTTGGGCTCTGGACCGAGGGCTCGCCAACGCGCGTCACTACCCCGCAATCTCCTGGGTCGAAAGCTACAGCGAGTATCTCGGAGAGATGAAGGAGTGGTGGGAAGAGAATATGAGTGCCGACTGGGAAGCGGACAGAAAGGAGATCATGGAGCTTTTGCAGCGGGAAGTCAGGCTTCAGCAGGTGGTAAAACTGGTCGGTCCCGATGCACTGCCCGATTCACAGCGCTTCATCATCGATGTCTGCACACTTTTCAAAAACGCGTTCCTCCAGCAGAACGCGTTCGATACTGTGGACATGTACTCCACGCTCGAGAAACAGGTCCGCATGCTTCACATCATTCTCGTGTACTGGAGGCGGGGATCTGAGGCCATAAAGCGCGGCGCAACGCTCATAAAGCTCAGGAGGATGAAGGTGTACGGTGATATCGCGCGCATGAAATATTCCGTCCCAAACGACGATCTTTCAGGCCTCGATAAAATCGAGGCGAGACTCGAACGCTCATTCGATCAACTGGAGTCGATCTATGCGTGAGAACACGAGGGATGAGCAGCAGTTCCGCGAGCTTCTCAAGGGCCGAGAATACATCGGTCTCGACAAAATCGACGGACCTCTTATTTTCATCAGCAATACACATCCCGTGGGATACAGGGACCTCGTTGAATGTATCGATCCTTCAGGAAACATACGCTACGGGCTCGTGCTGGAATCCACCACCGAGTTCGTTGTTGCACAGATATTCGAGGGGACCTCAGGTTTGACTATTCCGAAAACTCGGGTTCGGTTCTCCGGTGAACCTCTAAAGGTTCCAGTCTCGAAACAGATGCTCGGCCGCGTGTTCGACGGGCTCGGACGCCCTATCGATAACGGTCCGGCGCAGAGGGGAGATGTAGAACTCAATGTGAACGGTCTGCCCATAAACCCAACGGCACGAGAATATCCTCAAGACTTCATTCAGACGGGAATCTCCGTGATCGACGGAATGAACACGCTCATCAGGGGGCAGAAGCTTCCCATTTTTTCCGGAAACGGCCTCCCTCACAACGATTTTGCCGCGCAGATTGCCCGGCAGTCACGAATCCTGGGAGAGGATACACGGTTCGCGTGTGTGTTCGCCGCCATGGGAGTAAAGCACGATGTTGCCCGGTTTTTCATCCGGTCATTTGAGGAATCCGGGGTGCTCGAGAACGTAGCACTCTTTCTCTCTCTCGCCGACGATCCGTCAATCGAACGGCTGATCACCCCGAGAACCGCGCTCACTCTCGCAGAGCATCTAGCATTCAACGAGGACATGCACATTTTGGTGATCCTAACAGATATGACGAACTACTGTGAGTCTCTCCGTGAAATTTCCACGCTGCGAGGAGAAATACCCTCGAGAAAGGGGTATCCCGGATACCTCTATTCAGACCTTGCAGAAATTTATGAGCGTTCCGGCATGATAAAAGGACACAGAGGATCGATCACATCGCTGCCCATTCTCACGATGCCGAATGACGACATTTCTCATCCGGTGCCGGATCTTACCGGATACATTACGGAAGGGCAGATCGTGTTCGAGCGTGAGATGTATGCGCGGGGGCTCTATCCCCCGGTGGCAGGTCTCCCTTCACTATCCCGGTTGATGAAAGACGGAATCGGTGAAGGCATGACGAGGGAAGATCACCCGCATCTCGCAAGCCAGCTTTTTGCAGCCTACAGCTACGTAAAAGATGTGCGAAACCTCGCATCGGTGATCGGTGAAGAGGAGCTCACGCCCCTTGATCACAATTATCTCGAGTTTGGAGACGAGTTTGAAAAAAGATTCATATCCCAGCATACCGACGAGAACAGGGAGATCGAGCACACACTCGATCTCGGGTGGGAGGTTCTGCGCCTCCTTCCGGTCGAAGAACTGCACCGTCTCACGGAGGAAGAGATAGAAAAATATTACGGGATCTGACTCATGGCGATTCAAAACTATGCCCCGACAAAGACGAATCTGCTCAGGCTCCGAAGTGATCTGAAGTTCGCGCAGCTCGGCTACGAGCTTTTAGACCAGAAGCGGAACATCCTCATCATTGAGCTTTTAAACCTCGTTGATCAGACCACGGACTTTCAGAACCGGGTAGAAGATGCTCTCAGGCAGGCGTACGAGACGCTCGAAAAGGCGGTACTGCGAATGGGGAAGCTCAAGGTGAAAAATCTTGCGAGCGCGGTGAACATCAAAAGCGAAATAAAGATCGCCTCGAGACGGGTGATGGGGGTTTCGATTCCGGTTGTTGAAACGGATTTTCAGGAGAATTCTCCCTACTTCAGCCTGATGGGAACGAGCTTCTGGATCGACAGCTCCCTCGATGCATTCAAGTCAGCGCTCAAACTGCTGGGAAGGCTCGCTGAGCTGAAGGTCTCTGTGCTCAGACTCGCCAGTGAGGTCCGCAAGACCATACGCAAGGTCAATGCACTGGAAAAAATTGCTATACCTGATCTGAAAGATACGGTATCATATATAGAAAATCGGCTCGAAGAGAATGAACGTGACACGTTCGTATTGATGAAGATGGTGAAAGAACGGCTGGAAAAGAAGAAGTCCGGCTGAGAACAAAAAAGGGAGAACAGGAGTGGGGAGCCCCGTAAGCAAGATACTCGTCTATATAGACGGTACAGAGCAGTCGATAACAGCCGCACAGTATGCACTCTGCCTCACGAAGTTTACCGGAGCCGAGCTTACTATATTCTATGTTATAAATACCAAAGCCCTCGATGAGCTCTTGAAAGCCAGAATTTTTCTCAAAGAGGAGCAGATTGAATACGAACGCGACCTCGAAGCTGATGCACAACGATATCTAAATCACGTGCGGGAGCTCGCGCAGAGCAAGGGAGTGGCCGTTCACACCAGGAGCACGATGGGGAACATTCATCATGAGATCGTGAAGATCGTGCGGGAGGAAGGATTTGATCTTCTGATCATCGGAGAGCTCTCGAGGATCCGAAGCAGACGGGATGAATTCTACGACGAGACGGAACGTGCAATGCGTACGGTTCCCTGTTCGGTTCTCATCGTCAAGAACGAGGACCGGGTCTGGGAGCTGTTTGAAAATCTTTAATGAAAACCCAGTTCCGGGCTCGTTTCTTACAGATGAGAACAGTGTGTATGAAATCCCATATTTGTGCTTGATTGTGGAGTTGGAATTAAATACATTTCATCAATCATTATACGCACAAGTACTACGTTAGGGGCTGTCGCAATGGCACTCGTTGATCTGATAACACCCGAGGTCGTAAAGGTTCCACTGAGCTCGGAAAATAAACCTGCAGTGCTGAGGGAACTCATTCAAATTTTAAAGGACGCAAGAAAGATCGGAGATTTTGACAGCGTCCTCACGGCCATTCACAAGCGAGAGGAGCTTGGAAGCACCGGCCTTGAGCTCGGAATTGCCGTTCCCCACGCAAAAACAGATGTAGTGAAAAATTTGACTCTTGCCATCGGCATCTCCCCTCAGGGTATCGATTTCGACTCACTCGATGGCAAACCCTCGCACCTTTTCTTCCTGATGCTCGCTCCGCCAAATCAGTCCGGCCCTCATATTGAAGCACTCGCAGAGATTGCAAAGCTTGCCAAGTCGCGGGCGTTTTGTGATATGCTCTTACACGCACGGTCCTCCGAAGAGGTAGTCAAGCTCTTCCGCGAGGAATGACAAAACTGTTTTTTTCCTCCTCTTACGGGTGAATCACCACTTTGAGGGCTTCCCTGGTTTTTATTGCCTCGATCCCCTTGAAAAAGCCATCGAGAGCGAAACGGTGAGTGATAAGCGCTTTTGTGCTGATCCTCCCGCTTGAAAGAAGCGCGAGGGCCTCGTTGTGATTTCTGGCTGTCGAATCCGACGCGCCGAACACCGACACCTGGTTGTAATGTATGAAATTAACGTCAAGGCCGACAAAAGGATCGTCCTTCGGGACACTTGCAAAGAGACTCACCCTTCCGCCCTTTGCCACGAGCCGGAATGCGAGCCTGACCGCATCCCGGTCAGGAGCCGCATTGATCACCACATCCGCACCGGCACCGGAGGTAAGATCCATTACCGCCTGCACGGGGTCTTCGGATTGAGAGCACACAACGTGGTCGATGTTGAACGCACGAGCCATCTCGCACCGTTTTGGGGATCTTTGCACCAGGACCGTCACAAGCGCTCCCCTGGCCTTTGCCGTTTCCGCATGAAGCAGGCCGAGTGGACCGCCTCCGATCACAGCGACTGTGTCGGGAAAGCCGACATGTGCAAGATTCTGCCCGTTGATGACGCACCCGAGGGGTTCTGCGATACTCCCGTCGTCATCGGAAAGAGTGTCCGGTACGTGCATCAGGTTCCCGTGCTCCACTCCGCGGAAGGGGACTTCCAGGTATTCGGCGAACGCGCCGTTTGTGTGGGTTCCAACCGGAAGTTTGTTCAGGCACATGTTGAAAAGATGCATCCTGCACATCCGGCATCGCCCGCAGGGAAGGGTCGTGGCCATTGTCACTCGATCTCCCGGATGAAAACCGGTTATCCGCTTTCCAGTCTCGACAACCTCACCCACGAATTCGTGCCCGAGAATGACCGGAGGTTTTATACTTGCGATTCCGATGGTGTATGCCTTTACATCGGTTCCGCAGATGGCACAGGAGTGCACTTTTACGATAACAGTGTCTTCCCCGAGATACGGTTTTTCCACATCTTTCAAAAAGACTTTGCCGATCCCTTCGTACACCACAGCTTTCATTTTCCACATCCTTTTGATTTTTTCATCATTGTACCGGACAAATTCTACAAAAGCAACACCCAACAGGGTTTGTTCTATTCTTTTCAATAAACATCTGATATACTTGAAAAAATTCACACATCGTGGAACGTGACTATGGAATTTTTCCTCACACTACTATACCGTTTCTATGCATTGATCGGTATCACCGGGCTCCTGATCGGCGGGAGTGCCGCGCTGTGTGTCGTGCTTTTCTTTGCGTTTCTCAAAGCACGGATGAACGCCTTTCGAAAGGCGGTCAAGCAGTATGAAAAGAAAAACTTCGAGAAGGCTCTTTTTTATAGTGCCATCGAACTTCATCGGCACCCATCACACAGACAGGCGATACTGCTGAAGGCACGAATCGACATGCAGCGCGGCGCGTACCGGGAGGCTGAAGAACGGTTTTTCCGGCTGATCGATTTGAAGAAACCCGGAGACGGCATCGACGTAGTCGAGATAAAAACAGAGCTCCTGGATTCACTGTATGCACAGCACAAGCTCTATGCGATGTACAAACTGTGCAAAGATATACTCGCAGGTTCCCATACCCATGCTGGGGCACTCTACTATATGGGGCTCATCTACCTCGGACAGCTTTATTACAGGGAAGCGGAAGAAATTCTTTCTCTTCTGATAAAAAACCGCCCCCGGCACCACGAGGCGTTGTGTGCCGCGGGTGTAGCTGCAGCACAGCTCGGAGAGTATGAAAGGGCGGAGAGGTACATGAAGAAATCGCTGGACATTGAGAGAAAACCGCTCTCCACGCTTCTGTATGCGGGAATATTTTTTTTCCTCGAAAAGTACTCGCAGGCTCTTTCACTACTCGAATTCAGAGAAGGTGATCTAAAATACTTTGAAAAAAAAGAACAGCTCCTTTTCTCGCTGAGGCTCAAAGCCTTTTGCCAGTACAAACGTGCACAGTACGAAAAAGCCGCTGCACAGTTTAAAAAAATAGTGTCCATGCTTGATGAAGATACGGATCGTACACCTCAACAGCACAATAAAATTGCAACCTACAATGAGTTCGGAAGATTCCAGAAAATCTCCCCCACTGAGACAGCATCACAATCTCGGATACAAAACAGTGCGATAAGAGATTACTACCGCCTAAAGGAAGTCGCGATAGAGGCAGGGAAGGGAACAATTTTCGGGCGGAACAACACCTTTTTTTTCACCCGGATACTCGACATCGAGGGTTTGAGCACGAAGACGCGGGCAGCGCTTGACGTGGGATTCTCTTTCGTCAAAGGAGGGCTCTATTCAGAAGCAAAGGCTTTTTTCCAGGAGGTACATGAACGTCACCCGGAAGTTCTTCGACTGAAGCGTATCATTGAAATGATTGATGAAAAACTACAGGAGCATGATTTAGGCGCAAAACAAAAAGAGGGGCTTCGCGAAGTGGAAAAAAGCACCAAAAAAATCCTTCAGAAAAAAGCACGAAGCTTCGAGCTCTGGGAATATGTGAAGGCCTGGGAAAAAACCGTTATCCGCCCATATCACCTGCTACGTGCCGGAGGGTACACGGCGGGGGTTCAGCTCAAACCCTCCCTGCTCATAATGAAAGACGGCAGGTTTCCGTGGCAAGTTTGAACTTGACTTTTATGTATTGATATTATAATTTTTTTTGACGATTGGGGGATAGTGTAATGGTAGCACCGCAGATTCTGGATCTGCTTGTGAGGGTTCGAATCCTTCTCCCCCAGAATGTTTTATTCTTTGTATTTTAGGTATTTATACAACCCCTTGTTTTTTACTTGCCTTTCATTTCATCCAGTGTAAACAGAATTGTGAACAAGAAATAAGGGGAAAAATTGGCTCATAAACTATTTAACCTCTATAAAAGGCCCACCCGGAAAAAAAATAAATATACCTGGTATGTCCGGTTTTACGATGAAGAGGGAAACAGACTTCCCGGTCGGAGCACAAATCAAACCTCAAAATCAGCTGCGGAAACCTGGGCCTATGAGCAGCTCAAGAAGGGAATAATCTCTTCACAAAAAAATATCACATTCGGAAAATATGCTCAAGATTGGTGGATCTGGGATAAGTGCTCGTATATAAAAGGCAAATTAGCCCGGGGAGGGGAAATTTCGCGGTCGTATGCTGACTTAATGAGAGCGTATCTTGAGAACCATATCCTTCCGTATTTTGAAAACATTAAGCTCCAAAAGATTAATACTCGGCTCATTGAAAAATGGCTCATGAATCTCAGCGAGAAGACCGGGAGGACTGGCAAGGTTTTATCTCCCTCAACGGTAAATCACTGTTTAACCTGTTTCAAAATAATGATGCGGGAGGCTGTGAGGCTGGAATATCTGAATAAAAATCCCGCTGATTTAATCATTCAGCTCAAAGAGAAACCAAAAGAGAGGTCCGTTCTCACAATAGATGAAGTCAAGGAGCTCTTCAGAGAGGACACAATTCAACATGTGTGGGGCGGAGATCTACGGCATTACACATTAAATCTCCTGGCTGCAAGTACCGGAATGAGACTTGCCGAGTGTCAGGCCTTACAGATACAACATGTTCATGACAGTCATATATCGATTGTACAGAGCTGGGATTCCAAATACGGCCTGAAGAAACCGAAGCGAAATTCTCAAAGAGAAGTCCCAATTCCGAAGAAAACATCAGCCTATTTGCAAGATTTGATCAGCATTTCTCCCTACCAGGAAGATGAGGACATCATATTTTTCGGCAATGATAGGAAATCTCCAATCCGGGGGGAGCTGGTATTGAAAGAATTATACCGGGCATTTGAAAATATTGGTATATCGGCAGAGGAGCGCAAATCAAGGAATATAACTTTTCACAGCTGGAGACATTTTTACAACTCACTCTTGAGAGGAAAGGTCCATGATGCAAAACTGAGGCGGTTGACAGGCCACCGGACATTAGAAATGACCGAACATTACACTCATTTTAATATTGAGGATTTCAAGGATGTAGTAAAAATCCAGGAACAATATTTTTAACAATCAGGATATTTTAATTATGGGCCATATGAGAATAATACCAAATCCTAATGAGCCGGATGAACCTGAACTTCCAGAATTGGGAGAGAATGAGATATTTAAATATTTAGTGCCGGTCACCAAACAAATTAATGATTGTGAAAAGTTTTCGATCTCACTGCAGGATGAGATCGAGTGTCTGAAAGAAAAACTTAAGGCGTGTAAAGAATCAAAATTTTACTTCTTTCGCGCATTCGAAAAGCTGTGTGAGGGAAAGATATCACGAGATTGGTATGATCCAAATAACGTTGAGTGTATCACGGCAAGAAAAATTCAACAAGCAATGGAATATGTTAATCTCGACATTAAAGATATAGAGAAAGTAATAGAAGAAAAGGTTAAACAATATAAAACTGAGGAGCAGAAATCTTCAGATAAGAAAATGGACACAGTGAATAGCAGTACAATATATAAGCAGGACATGTTGAGTGTCAAAGAACAAGAGTTTCATGATCTTTTATTAAAATTATATGAAAGAGCATATATTGACAAATTAAGTGTTAATCGCTGTAAGGATATTCTCAATGATAATTTTTCGGGCAATCTACTTGATTGTAGTAATGACATAAAGAATAAAATTAATTGGAGAAAGACCTGGTGTGCTCTTAAATATACATGTGAATTAATGGGAAAATACAATATAATCGTAACTGAGAAAACAGATAAAGCCTTTATAGCAGCACATTTTCTTTTTCATGATGATTTGAAGAGTGCAGAACAGGTAAAAAATGGTTATGAACATTGTAAGCTCAAAGAACAAGACAAAAAGATTTTAGACGAAATATTTAATAGATTATTTGGAAAATACCTCTAATAACACCTCATAATCAAAAAACACTACACTTGCGTACACTTTGTGTACACCACATTTAGCGTTTAATAAGTAAAAAATATTATCCTTCCTGTATAACAATTAAAACAGGAGAAACACATGGATAGACTCATATCAATCAGGGAGGCCTCAAAGCTACTTAGTTTGTCAATTCCAACTCTGTACAAGATGTCATGCCAACGCAAGATACCAAAAGTAAAGGTAAACGGAAGATGCCTTTTTTCGGTGGAACGGCTCGAGGAGTGGATTAGGGCAAACACCATCGAACCCATTAACAATGAGACTGGTAGAAATTGATTGTCTGAAAGGGGTTCGATATGAAAAATCAAAAATATGATCTCACCGATAGAACAGAGCAGGCCAGTGATATTTTACAAAAAGTCATAGAGGATTTTGCTCTTCCTACTGATAAACGTTCTGTGATTTCGCTTTATTGCCACGGTCTGCTTTCGGAAAAAGCCGTTAAGTGGATCTTCGAGCGATTACCAAGTATGAAAGGAATGTGAGGATGGCGGAATCGAGCTCAGTGAACTGTGAAGAAATTGTCTCTGCCCTCGGGGGACAAAACACGGGTCTTGGACAATGGATTGCGCACTGCCCGGCTCATGACGATAAAAAATCATCCCTGAGTATCACAGAGAAAGACGGAAAAGTCCTCCTCCATTGTCATGCAGGATGCTCACAGGAGGCGGTAATATCGGCATTAAAAGCACGGGGGCTCTGGAGGAGTAACGTTGAAGGGAAAAGCAGAATTGTTGCCACATATGATTATGTCGACGAACAAGAAAATCTCTTATACCAGGTAGTACGTTTCACGCCAAAATCCTTTAAACAGAGACGACCTAATGGATCTGAAGGCTGGATTTGGAACCTTCAGGGCACACGCCGCGTGCTTTATCGATTACCCGAAGTAATCAAGGCGGTAAATGCAGGACGACCTATATTCATTCCAGAGGGTGAAAAAGACTGCGACCGACTGCGAAATATCAAATTACCCACTACAACTGGTTGTGGTGGTGCGGGGAAATGGCGGGATGAATATGCGGAAACCCTTCGTGGTGCACGAGTGGTGATTTTTCCTGACAATGACGATCCGGGTAAAAAGTACGCCCGACAGATAGCAGAAAGCCTCCTACAAGTCGATGCGAAGATAAAAATTGTATATTTACCAGGTCTTTTGAGCAAAGGCGATATCTCTGACTGGCTGGATGACGGCCACAAGCGTGAAGAGCTACTTCAGCTTGTAAAAGATACTCACGAATGGAAACCTAGAGAAGGTGTAGTAGAGAGCAAGCCAACAAATAATAAAAAGGATTTCAGAACCAGAAGTTTAATACCTAACTTGGTGCACCATGTGAGAAAAGAAAATAAGGTGTCTTATTTAATAAGTAATGATGGAGATCTCAAGATCTTTGACCAATTTCAGGTAGATGGTGAAATGTGTCGTCCGAAACAGGACATCCCCTTTATTTGCTTAAAGGAAAACATTATTAAAAAAAAATCAGTTAAGACAATGGAATTATTAAAATGCACAGAGGAATACATCCGTAAATATGTCGAGCTTCCAAATGAACAACTATATCTCGTAGTAGCGTTGTATGTAGGTCATACTTATTTTATAGAACCTCATTTCAATGTTACACCAATATTAAACGTGTTCGGTGTTAAAGAGACTGGGAAAACTAGGTGTGGTGAGATTCTGGCAGCTATTGTCTATCGTGGGGAAAGGTGCACGTCACCCACAGAGGCTACACTTTTTCGAGCTGCCCAAGCGTTTAAATCTACACTGATTATCGATGAAATCAAGCTTTGGGGACCAGATGGAAATAGGCAGGTTGCGGATCTGATCAAGAGTAGGTATAAACGCGGAATGAAAGTAAGCCGGATAAATCTTAACAAAAAGGAATAGGATCAGATTGAGTATTTTGATGTTTTTGCACCGCTTGTGATTTGCAGTACAGAGTTAGTGCCGGACATTGTGCGAAGCCGCTGTATTACCATAACCATGCAGCAAAATGTAAACCCCAACGTAGAACTCGAGCCGAATCCTGAAGAAGCCTCCTGGATACGGGAACAATGGACACTTCAAAAGTTTGCATGGATAAATAAAGAAATCCCGGGATTAACAAATCCCTCAAGGCGCAGACTTCGAGAAATCACTCAACCACTTCTGCGAGTTTGTAAGATCATGGATGAATCGCGTCTCGATGAGGTGACCGATTACATCCAATATCTCCAATTAATGAAGTCTGACGAGGAAGGGGACTCTACAGAAGCGGAAATAATCCGGATAATTTTTGATCTCGGAAAGACAATGCCCGGACAGAAATTGAATTTTCCATCAGCTGAAGTGACACAAAACCTCAATAGGGACAAACCAGAAAAGGACAAATACAAACAGCGATACGTGACAGCATGTGTTAAGCGCATGGGATTTACTCCGACTAGGTGTCACGGTGGAAAATATGGATTTCGTTATGATGAACAACTCGTCTCAAAGTTGATGCAAAAATACAGTATTGGGGGCTGTGAAGATGAAGAAGGGTGAAGTTAAGGGTGAAGG
>Ga0315545_1001839_pt1 | contig 20031 bp, 18 predicted proteins | sample SalMarSW160210MG_FD_203096 | JGI IMG/M metagenome (GOLD analysis project Ga0315545, IMG submission 203096) | Salt marsh sediment microbial communities from the Plum Island Ecosystem LTER, Massachusetts, United States - Salt Marsh Sediment SW1602-10 ...
TACCTCGCAGTTTCCCGTGCAGCCGTCAAGGCAACGGGTGCAGAGACCACTCATAGGAACTACACTTCTGGAACGATTGGCCGTCCTGGTTGCATCATTTGCATTGGGTCGTCGCAGATTCATTACAGACACTCCTTTTCTTGTGTGTACTTTTTCGGATTGTTACTTAGTGGTACAGTAAAAGGATACCACTTCTTAACCCCACCCTACAAAGCAAATTGCCTTCCTAGTGAGGGGATCAGCGGCTATTTGTGCGTATAAGCCGTTGGCCGACAAAGGAACATCAATTAAATGTACAACATCTCTAAAGCCAGCCATGTCGGGTAAGATGTCGGTGAGAATGTTACGTGAATTTGTAAAGAAATCATTATTGAATTGGGTTTCCGAATCATTCGGGTAAACCGGCAAATACATAATCTGTGCCTCGACTAAATCCTGGAAGAAGTGGGTTCCGTATGATACTTCTGGGATATGGCCTATCTCCTCGCGGGCAATCTCTATGAGAACATTAGTATTATCAATATCTGAGTACCCAACATTTATGCCGAGGTCTATATTGTTACTACCCCATCTTCCAGGCCCCATCATTATTATCTTGCCTTCAATAATTGACGGGTGCTTATTGATACGGCCGACCACTCGTCCTAGAGATTTCTTGATTTCCATTGACGGTATTTGGGCATATCTCGATGGGTCTATATACAATATGTAACGTATGTTTTGAACAATACCGCCACTTATAAACCTGCTGGACTTGAATAATGTAAGTTCGCGTGATATGCCATCAGGTAGTTTCACAGGGCCTATTGTTCCGGGTAATGGAAGCGACCTGCATTGCAACAAATTTATTCTAACATCACCTTTCGAGTTTATATGAGCAGTAAATTCCGTGTCTATAGGATAGCCATACTTTTTTTCCAGTCTGGTCAGTATTTCATCCATAACCCTAATTAAGGATGTCCGGCTGATAAGATTGTCAAAAGTCAATACAAGGTCTTTTACCGATTCACGTGGGCAAATGCCAATTATATCGCGTGTGTAACCTTCAGACATTAAGGATGCAATTAAGTACAGGTTGGGATAATCGCAGTCGGCAAGTGTTTCCACGACAGGTAGAGTCAAAAACTCATTTGACTGCAAGTCAAGTACGTCCGCGTTATGTTGAGAGTACTTGGCTATCTTTACACCAACCTCAGGCCTGAGTTGAGGGTGGCTGATGGCGAGCATTCTTGTATAGTCTCCACCAACACGGTTAACCGCGCGAGTTCCCAGACCAAATACCAGGCGTATCATGCCTTTCTGTGGGTCAATACGGCTAGTCCACACATAGAGATTCCTAGAAAAAGCAACACCGGCAAGGCTAGGAAAGAAATAATTCTTGTAAGGCATTCCAGATACACGTTGTACCAGTATTGCCATTTGTTCATCGCTTTCGCTTAGCCCTTGCTTATACCGGTATGAAATTGCATCGGGGTTCAATGCACTAGCATATACTAGCTTCACTATACGGACAAAATCTTCCATTCGGTCTTCGGGACCACCCTGGTTAGCGCAAAACTCGCTGCGATATTTACCGGCAAATGCATTTCCGAAGCTATCCTCCAGGAGGCTGCTTGACCTGACTATTATCGGCGCCTGGCCGAAATAGTCCAGCATATCGCGAAATTTCTCAATTATCTCCGGTGGGAATTCTCCGTTGAGGAATTGTTGTTCAATCTCCTTAAATTGTTCCTGTGATATTTGACCATCTTTTGTAATCTGTAACCGAGGTTGAAACAGGTTGTTGTTTACCAAAAAGGTGAAAAAAACGTCTGAGCCAATGTAGAACGAATCGTGCGCTTCCAAAACTTGTGAAAAATCTATTTCGCCGCTCTCTGCCAGCAGCATACGTCTTGCGAGCAGCATACCGGCAGCTTTGCCACCGATACGGCCGGATCCTATCAGCCGGTCCCTGATACCGATGAGGTCATCCACGGTAAAATACTCATCAGAAAGTTTGTTGAAGGCTGGATGACCCCCGATCATCATTCGTATAAGCTCGTGCTTGAGGGACATAATTTCTGGCTTGTATTCGATTAGATTTTCACCTGCTTGCCGATACTGTATCAGCTTTGCATAAACGCTTTCCCAGGGAGCAATAGAGCTTTTGTCTAGACTGAGCGGATGTTTATGAGCTGTTGACGATACTGCGGCTGCTTCTCCACTCCGAAAGAGGGGGCTCCAGCCTGCTTCCGAAATAAGATGTGGTAAAAACATCTGTGAAGTGTATCGGCCCCATACCTTTAATGGGTGTATGTACGTCGCGTTTTCTACATGGTAAATATCGATCAGTATCTGGGTTGTATCTCTAATTCTGGCAACAGCGGTGTGGGCATGTTGGCCACGAGTTAACGCAAAATAGGCTATTGAACCCAGTTCTAAAACATAAGGGCAAATAACCTGAAAAAAGTTCGCTAAAAGTTCATCGGTGGCCCACTTGGCAACTAGGTCAGATAAATTATCGAATATGTAACAAACATCCCTTCCTCTTTCCTCGATAATGCTATGCACTTTTCCGCTGAAAAAATCGAATCCTGGCGCTGGGTCAATCTCAATGATAGTTAAGTCAGGGCGAGCCTCAATAATCTGTGAGTGAGAAGCAAACCTTACGTAAGTGCAGTCACGCCCGTCAATAATTGCCTGGCCTGCAAATGACTGAGCAAAATAGGAGTAATCTTTCAAGTCATCAACTTGCCAGACTATATTGTCACCAGGGAGAAATCCTTGGAGAAGTTCATCGAGATCAGTAATTCCGCTGTTGATTTTTTCTGTTTTCACTTCTTCATCTTTTAGATTTAATCGTCATACTAACTGCAAGAACGGGATAAGAGCCAAAGTAAGATGTCTCCCGCTTATATTGCATAATCGTTTCGTTTATTGAAGGGGGTATGGAACTTATAAGTTGACCCCCAGAGCTGTTATCCGACAGAAAGATACAGATACACCTTGGACAGATTTGAAAGACTCCAACCATGAAACACACTATATGAAATTGGAAACTCCGTTGTCCACGACGAACTAAACCCAACCACGGAGTTTCATTGCTTCAACTACACGTTTGACAGCTAGTACATATGCTGCTTGTCTCATGTTTAAATTATATTCTTTGCTAGTATTAAGCACTGAATGATAAGCCTCCACCATTTTTTTCTCTAAACTCGTATATACTTGCTGTTCATCCCAGGAGTACATATACGAGTTCTGCACCATCTCAAAATATGAAACTGTCACTCCACCGGCATTGCATAAGAAATCAGGTATCATATGCACACCATTCTTATACAAGATGGCATCTGCTTCTGGTGTAGTTGGACCATTGGCCAATTCAGCAACAATTTTTGCTTTAACATTAGGAGCATTCTTTTCAGTTATGACATTCTCTAAAGCTGCGGGAATAAGTATGTCGACTTCGAGCTCTAGGATTTCTTCATTGGTAAGACATTTAGCATTTGGCAAATTGACTACGGAACAGGTATCAAGCTTACATTCACAAACTGCCTCCACATCAAGACATTCGTCGTCGCATATACCCCCTTGGCTGTCACTAACAGCAACTACCTTGCCCCCAAAAAGCTCTTTGAATAGCAGCGCTGCATTGCTTCCAGCATTCCCAAAACCTTGTATCGCAATGGTAGCTTTGCTGAGGTCTATCCCCAACACCTTAGCAGCTTCACGTATTGCATACATCCCACCCCGAGCTGTGGCATCAGCCCTTCCGGCAGAGCCACCTAGGCTAATCGGTTTACCAGTAATAACGCCAAATTGATTCTTGGCATAGACCTTTGAATACTCATCCATCATCCATGTCATTATCTGGGGAGTGGTATAAATATCAGGAGCAGGGATGTCTTTATCTGGTCCTATGAACGGGTTTAATACCCGTATATATTCTCGACTTAGGCGTTCCAGTTCACCCAAGGACATTTCCTTAGGATTACAAATAACACCACCTTTTCCTCCTCCAAGTGGCAAATTGAGAAGAGCACATTTCCATGTCATCCAGGCGGCAAGTGCCCGCACAGTATCAATCGTTTCATCTGGATGAAATCTAATCCCTCCCTTAGTTGGACCTCTGGAATCATTATATTGAACTCTGAATCCTTGAAATACTTTGACGGAGTTGTCATCCATACGGACCGGCAATGATACGTGGAACTCACGCATTGGTACCCGAAGAATTGCATGTACACCAGAATCTAACTTCAGTATTTGTGCACACTCATCCAACTGCTTCTGTGCAACCTCAAATGGGTTTTGATTTATCATTTAGTTTTTCTCCCTTCAGTTTTTGCTTTAATAATTAATTAATTAAAATGTAATCCTATTCTAAGTTGATGATTGTGTGTAACAGTATCATATTCAGATAGCCTCATATTCTAACCGGAATCCCCTTTTCCCTGAGATATTTCTTGGCTTCGGCTATAGATATTTCGCCGAAATGGAAGATGGATGCTGCTAATACTGCTGATGCCTTCCCGGTTACCACAGCCTCATAAAGATGCTCCAACTTACCAGCGCCACCTGAAGCAGTAACCGGTATAGAGACCGTTTCAGCTACTGCCCTGGTCATCTCCAAATCATATCCATCCTTAGTGCCATCAGCATCCTTGCTGGTGAGCAAAATCTCACCAGCTCCTAGCTCTTCTGCCCTCTTTGCCCAGCCAACAAGCTCCATACCTGTAGCCTCATTGCCACTTCTCACCACCACCTCTAGTCTGGGTAATCCACTTCCTATCGGATTTTTCCTTCCGTCAACAGCCACCACCAGCCTATCCTTGCCAAATTCCTTGGCTGCCTTTTCTATAAGCTCAGGATTCTTAATCGCAGCCGTATTTATAGACACCTTGTCCACACCAAGGTCAAGTAAAGCCTTCATATCTTCAATACTGCCTATTCCGCCACCCACGGCAAAGGGAATAGTAACTACATCACACACCCTTTTTACCCATTCAAGTCGTGTCGTTCTATTTTCTACAGTGGCAAAAATATCAAGGAAAACAAGCTCATCAGCACCCTCGCGGCAATAGGCGGCGGCTGCTTCTACCGGGTCTCGGGCATCCCTGAGATTTTCAAAGTTGACACCTTTAACTACCCGCCCATCCTTTACATCAAGGCAAGGTAGAATTTTTATCTGTTTCATCTCTCTCCTTATATAAGGCTGTTAAATTTTACTAAATCTTGATACTCAAGCAAGGTGCTCATAGCGAAATTTTCTGCCTCAATCCCTGCCTCCTCAGTGGCAGCGACCGGAGTAAGCCCGCCAAGGAGTATCATCCCCGCTCTGTTCAAGCCCACTGATATGCCACACACTGCTTCACCGGGATTACCCATCTTAATTAGTCCGTCTATTCTAACATCCTTTAACTGGTTGGTCACCTTCTCTACCAAAGGTTGGCACTGGGCAGGTATTTCACGGAAGTTAGCCAATATCTTCCCTTCCCCTCTTCTGACCACGCCCTGGACATCGGTCATTCTGGCTCGGATAAATACCTCTGACGGGTCCAAGGTGGAACCGGAATAATAAATAAGATTAACAAAGCGTAACGGCTGATTATTTCGTATCTGAAGCACTCCCCCGAATCTAGAGTCTATGGGAACATTTGCTTTAAGTAAACTGCTATTGATTATAATGCTACAGACAGTAGCCAAACCAACTTTACCCCTGGGCACGAGCACCTCGCCTAATCTTTCACCCTCCGGTGCTATAGCTATTAAATCGCTAACACAAAGCCTAGCCTCAAAGGCTCCCTTCACTGTTTGGAGAACCTCAGTAAATCTCTGTTTAGGAAAGAAGGAAATATTAACTGGCACCAGACCGGTGCCTCTTTCTATATCAAAGGAAGTGCGAAAGGCTAAAAGTTCTATTTTCTCCAGCACTAAACCAATCTTATCGGAAACTAAGGCATTATTTAGCTCTTCTATCCCCAGTGGTGTAATCTCTCTTCCGTCCCACCTCTCGGCGGGTCGTGTAAGTCCCCGCTCATCCATTAGCTTAAGGTGATACCTTACCCCTCGCTCTCCCAGCTCTACCCCATGCTCCTTCAACTGGCGGGCAATTAGCCTGGCGCCTATAGGCTGGGGCGACTCATTAAGAATCCTCAGGATAGAAATAACCTTTCTTTCAACCTCACGACTATCGTAACCAATCATAATTAAACTCAATTATTGAAATAGGCAACCGTTTTCCTATGCTATCACGTAGAGATATCTTTGTCAATCCTACTAAAAAGGGGAAATGATTTGATTGCCCTCTTAATCTACTATTGCTGTAGGCTAAATGGTATGCTATACTGTTAAGCTAAACGAGAGTAATGATTTATAAGAAAGGGGTTAGAACTTGCCAGATACAGTCACTATTAAACAACTATTAGAGGCTGGAGCTCATTTTGGTCATCAGACTAGCCGTTGGCACCCTCGTATGAAGACCTACATCTTCACTAAGCGCAATGGCATTCATATCATTGACCTCGAACAAACTGCCAGTATGTTGAACAAAGCCTGCGACTTTGTTCAACAAGTAGCTGCCGAGGGTGGCACTATTCTTTTTGTTGGTACCAAAAAGCAAGCTCAAGAAGCTGTAACCGAAGAGGCACAGCGCTGTGGTATGTATTATGTCAATCAACGATGGCTAGGAGGAGTGCTAACTAATTTCGCTACTATTCAAACCCGTATAGACTATCTCGTTCGCTTGGAAGACCGCCAGGCTAAAGGGGACTTTAATCGCTTACCCAAGAAAGAAGCTCTAAAGCTTGAAGAGGAGATTTTACGTCTCAATCGGCAGATGGGTGGTATTAAAGAGATGACCAGTCTACCGAGTGCTCTGTTCATTGTTGACACGGTAAAAGAAAGGATTGCTATAGCTGAAGCTAAACGTGTAGGCATACCAGTGGTAGCTATAGTAGATACCAATTGTAACCCTGATGAGATAGACTACCCTATTCCAGCTAATGACGATGCTATTAAAACCATAAAACTGTTATGCAATAAACTTGCCGATTCAGTTATTAAAGGTAAAACCGGTGAAGTAGGAGTGCCAGTGGAGGAAGGACAAGGAGAGGGATTGGAGGAGCTTGAGGTGATTGAAATTTCCGAACCTCTTACTTCCGTTCCTGATGAGTAAGGCGAGGAGGGATAGGTTGAAAATTCCAACAGATAGGGTAAAAGAGTTGAGAGACAAATCTGGAGCTGGTATTATGGATTGCCGAAATGCTCTTCTTGAAGCTGAAGGAGAGATGGAGAAGGCAATCCAGATTCTAAAACAACTAAGCCTTCTCCAGGTACAGACAAAAAAAGAGCGCTCCGCTACTCAGGGGATAGTTGATGCCTATATCCATACAAGGGGACGTATCGGGGCTATGGTTGAGGTGAACTGCGAAACTGATTTTGTCGCCCATACGGACGAATTCAAGGAACTGGCTCACCATCTGGCAATGCAAGTCGCCGCTCAAGAGCCCCAGTTTATCTCAATGGAGGAAGTCCCTGAAGGAGCTGATATAGAGCCCGAATCAGCTTGTTTGCTTCTTCAGCCCTACATTAAGTATCCTGATAAGACTGTTCAAGATATTGTTGTCGAAGCTATAGCTAAGTTAGGAGAAAATATCAAGGTAAGTAGATTTGCTAGATTTGAACTGGGCGGGTAGATTATAATGGAGATAGATGGAATTGAAGGATGTCTAAATTATGTTAGGAGCGAGTTGAAGAGAAGGGATGACTACTACTAAGTATAAGCGTGTTTTATTAAAGCTCAGCGGCGAGGCTTTCAGTGGTGAAGCTGACTTTGGTATTGATACCTCAATCTTAACCCAGATAGCCAAGCAGGTTAAACAGGTAATACAAAGGGGAGTGGGGGTAGCCATTGTGGTGGGTGGTGGTAATATCTGGCGTGGGGCTAAGGCTGAGGAGAACGGGATGGACAGGGTTACCGCTGACTACGCCGGCATGCTGGCTACAGTAATAAATGCCCTGGCTCTCCAAGATGCACTGGAAAGAGAAGGAGTAATTACCAGAACGCAGACAGCTATAGGTGTTCAACAGGTGGCTGAACCCTATATTAGACGCCGTGCTATTCGCCATCTAGAGAAGGGCAGAGCAGTAATCTTTGCCGGGGGTACTGGTAATCCGTATATGACCACTGATACTGCGGCAGCCTTACGAGCCATAGAAATAGAGGCAGAGGTACTGCTTATGACTAAAAATAAGGTTGATGGCATATATAGTGCTGACCCTACTAAGAATAATAATGCTAAGAAGTTTGATAGACTTACTCACCGTGAAGCACTGAATATGTACCTGGAAGTAATGGATGCCACTGCTCTCTCCTTGTGCTTAGAAAACAATCTGCCCATAATTGTTTTTGATCTTCAAGCTCCCCGTAGTGTTGAACGTGCTGTAATCGGTGACCCTATCGGTACTCTTGTGTCCAGTGAGAAATAGAATGGTTAGCCACACTTTATGGGATATCGAGGGAAAGATGAAAATGTCTATTGAGGCTCTGAATAGGGAATTAGCCTCTATCCGTACTGGGCACGCTACCCCCGCCTTGATAGAACATATTAAAGTAGAATATGCTGGTGCTCTCGTTCCACTGAATCAAATTGCCGGCATCTCTGCACCTGAAGCTAGGCTACTTGTTATTCAACCTTGGGACAAAGGCAGTATACATAGTATAGAGAAGTCAATTCTGAAGTCTGAACTTGGACTAAATCCAATTAATGACGGGAGTGTTATCCGGCTAAGTATTCCCCCGCTCACTGAAGAAAGGCGGCAGGAGCTAATTAAGGTATCGAGAAGGAGGGTAGAAGAAAGCAGGATAGCCATACGAAACCTAAGGCGTGAAGCTGTGGATGAATTTAAAAACTTGGAGAAAAATAAGGACATATCACAGGATGAGCATAAGCGCTCCCTGGACCAACTACAGAAGCTAACCGATAGCTTTATAGCCGATGCTGAACAAATCGGGCAAGATAAAGAAGTAGAACTCGCCGAGGTCTAACTGGGTTAGCCAAACCTCTAAACAGCCAATATTGAGTAACGAGATTGTGACTGCCTCGTCAGCTATGAGAGAAATTGATAGCTTGCCCAACCATATAGCTATTGTGCCCGACGGTAATCGTAGATGGGCAGAAATGCGTGGACTACCTCCGATTGAAGGACACAGGGCAGGGTCAGAAAACCTGCGCACTATAATTGAGTACCTTGACGATTACCAAATAAAATATGTAACTGTTTATACCTTCTCCACTGAAAATTGGAATCGTTCTAAAGATGAGGTCAGAGATTTATTCCGTCTCTCATCATCGGTGATAGGCAAAAACGTCCTCAGATTTCATAAAAAGGGCATTAGAATTCGTCACCTTGGTCGCTTTCAACAACTCTCATTAAGTCTACAGCGAAAGATAAATAAAGCAGTAGGGTTAACCAAAGATAATACAGGAATGACGATTAGCCTTGCCTTCAACTATGGGGGACGTAGTGAAATTTTAGATGCAGTACGCTGCCTTATAGCTGAAGATATCCCACCCCAGAGCATAGACGAAAAAGTATTTAGTGGTTACCTCTATACTGCCGGTTTACCCGATGTTGACTTGTTAATTCGTACTGGTGATGAACTCCGCCTTAGCAACTTTTTAATATGGCAAACAGCTTACAGCGAATACTACTTCACTGACGTTCTATGGCCTGATTTTAATGAAAAAGAGGTTGACAAAGCTCTGCTATCCTATAGCCATAGGCAAAGACGCTTCGGCGGAGATTAAACAGTTAAAGAATCGTTAAATTTTCTGGGTATCCACTTCCCCTCCTGTAACGGAATATAATTTTTAGAGGGATGCGACTCCCATTGTTGAGAAGAGAAGGGCATAGGGGGTGAGGTTAGTAGAAAATCGTACGCTTAAGAAAAGGGTTATCACTGCTGTCTGGGGGATTCCTCTCCTAATCGCTGCTGTCTGGTTTGATAAACCATTACCTTGGTTCACTATGTTATTTGCTATCTGGGGTGTACTGGCTCTCTTTGAATTCTATAGGGTAGTCGCCATATCAAAGATAGCACCGCTTACCTACTTCGGATTAGTTTGGAGCCTGCTATTTATCATAAGTCCCCACTTTGACTATGAATTTCTTATCCCGCTTTTATTAACCTCAGGGGTGATGACATCTCTAATCTGGCTTGTCCTGCGCCGGCGAAAAGAAGGGGCTTTTATTGGTTGGGCATGGACAATAGCTGGAATTCTCTATGTAGGCTGGCTTTTGAGCTACTTTGTGGCACTGAGAGGTCTGGATGATGGCAGAAACTGGGTATTTTTTGCCCTATTTGCCACCTTTGTATCTGATACCGCTGCCTTCTTTACTGGCAGAGCACTAGGTAGACACTATCTTGTCCCAAGTATTAGCCCCGGTAAAACTTGGGAAGGAGCCATAGGCGGAATATTCGGAGCCATTATAGTTAGTCTACTCTTTACTCTGCCTACACCTCTCCGCTTGCCACTGAGCTACTGGCAGGCAATACTTCTCAGCTTGCTGGTTAGTATTTTTAGTCAACTCGGCGACCTTGTCGAGTCCTTATTCAAACGTAATATGGGAGTAAAGGACTCAGGTAAGCTATTACCAGGACATGGTGGCTTCCTTGACCGAATAGACAGCATTGTCTTTGCTGGCATAGTGGTATACTATTATGTGATATGGGCGATATGATAAAAAGGGTAGCTGTCCTTGGCTCAACTGGCTCTATAGGTCAGCAAACCCTCCAGGTAGTCCGTGCCTTCCCTCATAGATTTCACATAGTTGGTCTGGCGGCAGGGAAGAATATGGAATTGCTAGCAAAGCAGATTAGTGAATTTAAGCCAAGCCTTGTTTATTACCAAGATAAAAAAGCTTACCTAGCTAATACCGGATACGAATTCCTATCACTGGAAGACATTGCCCGTCATCCTAATGTAGATATTGTTGTCATAGCTACTTCGGGAAAATCAGGGCTAAGCCCGACACTGGCTGCGGTGGAAGCAGGCAAGAATGTTGCACTTGCCAACAAGGAATCGTTGGTCATGGCAGGCGAGATTATCACTAATGTCGCCCAAAAAAATGGAGCCCAAATTCTGCCTATTGATAGCGAGCATAGTGCTATATGGCAATGTCTCAATAGTGAAGCACAAAAGGCAACCCGTCTTATTCTAACTGCCTCGGGCGGTCCCTTTTACCGTTGTTCGCCTGCCCAGTTAGAAAAGGTTACAGTTGAGCAGGCTCTAAAACACCCCTCATGGCATATGGGAAAAAAGGTTACCATTGACTCAGCCACACTGATGAACAAAGGGCTTGAGGTAATTGAAGCCCACTGGTTATTTAATATGCCCTACGATAACATCAAGGTTATAATTCACCCTCAGAGCATTATCCACTCTATGGTAGAATTTATAGATGGTTCAATCAAAGCCCAATTAAGCTACCCCGATATGCGTTTACCTATCCAGTATGCCCTGTCTTACCCTGAGCGCTTAAACAACCCTCGGCTTCTTAGGCTTGACTGGAGTCATATTAATTCCCTGACTTTTGACCAACCTGACCTTGATACATTCCCCTGCCTCAGGTTGGCTATTGAGACGGCAAGAAAGGGGGGAACCTATCCCGCTGTGCTTTGTGCCGCTGATGAGGTGGCTGTTGAACTCTTTTTATCGCAGCGAATTAAATTTACTGATATTGCTAATCTGGTAAAGCAAGCACTGGAACATCACCAAGCTGTAGCTTGCCCTACAGTGGAAGAAATTATGGCGGCTGATAACTGGGCAAGGAGAAAAGTACTAGACTTAATCGGAGCTAACTAAATGGTAATTAACATAATAATAGGTTTAGTTGTTCTGTCAGTGCTTATCATTGTCCATGAATTAGGGCATTTCGTTGCCGCTAAAGCAGTAGGGGTAAGAGTGGAGGAGTTTGGCTTGGGCTACCCCCCACGACTATTATCATTTAAGCGGGGGGAAACTCGGTACTCTCTAAATGCGATACCCTTTGGTGGCTTTAACAAATTGGCTGGCGAGGAAGACCCTGCGGTGCCAAGGAGTTTAGCCAGTAAGAGCATCGGCGCCAGGTTACTGGTGCTCAGTGCTGGCCCACTTATGAATATCCTGTTACCTATCCTATTGCTTACCATTGCTTTTATGGTTCCCCATTACGTAGTAACCGGGGAGGTGGTGGTAAAGGAAGTAGCCATTAATTCGCCAGCAGCCGAGGCTGGCATAGAAGTTGGAGATGTAATCCAGAGCGTAAATAATAAGCCGATTTACAATATCAGCGACCTGAACCGCAATATTCAACTTAACCTGGGTAAGGAAATAACCGTGATTATCCGCCATAGTGATACAACCACGGAGGAGGTTCAGCTAATACCCAGGTGGAAGCCTCCACAGGAAGAGGGGGCAGTGGGCGTAGTAGTCAGCGTGTTCAACCCAACCGCTGTTAGCCAGCACGAACCCTTTTGGAGAGCAGTACCCCTGGGAATAACTGAATTCATTGAGACCTTTGTTTTATATAAAAATGGAATAGTCAGTATGATAATTGGGGTCGCCCCGGCGACACTGATTGGTCCGGTGGGTATTGTCCAGATTACAGGAGAGATAGCCAAGGTTGGGATTAGTCCGTTACTGGAATTCGTTGCTTTAATTAGCTTAATACTAGGTATAGTCAATCTCTTTCCCCTGCCCGCTCTGGATGGGGGTAGGATTGCTTTTGTCCTCCTGGAGTGGGTTCGCCGGGGCAAACGAGTGTCACCTAAGAAAGAAGGGCTGGTGCACGCTATTGGCTTTATTCTACTAATAGCAGCCATGCTGGCAATTACCTACCAGGATATTATTCGTATTATAAGTGGAGGGAGCTTAATACCGTGAATAGTTTTAATAATGGAGCGTTAAATAAAGGTCGACAGAGTCGCCTCTGGCGAGCGAAGCCTCCCTTATATAACTAATTCCCCCTCCCTATTAAGGGATATCGCAGACTCGACTCGTAGAGAGGATAAAGGGGTAGGTGGCTAACAAATATCTAAAGGGATAAGTTAGAAAAATAATTCTATGAATCCGCGAAGAAGTAGTAAACCTATTCGAATTGGCAATGTAACTGTTGGTGGCAGTGCCCCTATCGTAGTGCAGTCTATGACTAAAACCGATACTCGTGATGTTATGTCAACTATTGACCAAATTAAGGAGATTGAAGATTGCGGTTGCGAATTAGTGAGAGTAGCTGTGCCTGACACTGAGGCCGCCCAGGCTATATCAGCCATAAAAAGGGGCATTTCCATACCCATAATTGCCGATATCCACTTTGACTATCGGTTGGCATTACTGGCGCTGGAAGCTGGTTGTGATGGACTGCGGCTAAATCCAGGTAATATCAGTGAACCAGAGAAGGTGAAAGTCATAGCCCAGGCAGCAAAGGAAAGAAGTGTCCCTATCCGTATCGGAGTAAATGCTGGCAGCCTATCCAAGACAGCTAATCCGCAATTGACTATCGCTCAACAAATGGTAGAGGCAGCCTTAAAGCAGATACAGCTACTGGAAAGCCTTGACTTTGACCTGATTAAGGTCTCCCTTAAAGCCTTTGATGTTCCGACTACTATTGAAGCTTATCAGGATATTGCTCAAAGAATACCCTACCCTCTACACATCGGTATCACTGAAGCCGGCACACCTAGAACGGGCATTATTCGTAGCGCGGTGGGCATTGGCACTCTTCTCTACCAAGGTATTGGTGACACTATCCGGGTTTCATTGACCACTCACCCCAGGGAAGAGGTTATTGCCGCCTATGAAATCCTGAAAAGCCTGAATCTGCGACGGCACGGTCCGATATTGGTCAGTTGCCCTTCCTGCGGTCGGGCTGAGGTTGATGTTGTAAAATTAGCCGAAGCTGTAGAGGAAGAGCTATTAAAGGTCAGCAAACCGATAAAGGTGGCGGTAATGGGCTGTGTGGTCAATGGACCCGGCGAAGCCAAAGACGCCGATATTGGCATCGCCTGTGGAAAAGGCAGAGCCGTACTCTTCAAAAAAGGCAAAAAGATTAGAACTATCCAGGAAAAGGATTTCCTAACCGTACTTATGGCAGAGGTGGAGAGGTTTTAGCTATGGGAGACGGAACAGAACAAAATCCCTACACCCGTGAAGACGTGCTCCTGCTGATAGAAGAACATGGTGGCACAGCAGAAGGTCTTGACCTTATTGGGAGGTGGTTTGAAAATGGGATTGACCTTAGTGAACTTGACCTTAAAGGGGCCTGGTTAGGGGTTGCCCACCTTGAGGGAGCTAATTTTAGGGAAACCCACCTTGAGGGGGCTGATTTAGTAGCCGCACGCCTTGAGGGTGCTGATTTTAGATTATCACACCTTGAAGGTGCTAATTTACGATTTTCCTACCTTGAGGGAGTCATTTTAGGGGGTGTTGAAGTTTCACGTGATACCAAACTCGATTCTGTACACTGGGGGAATTACGTTCTCGGAGAGGAGAAGAAAGCAGCAGCAGAAGAAAAGAGAGTCTGGTACACCTTAGCCTCATATACTTACTGCCGCCTGAAGATATGGTATACAGAACATGGAATGTACAACATTGCTGGCAAGTTCTTTTATAGGGAAATGGAGGTAAGGAGGAAAGCCCAAAGCTGGAAGAAGGAACCAGTTTCAAAGCTGTGGAGTTGGGTTATGAGGCTTCTCTGCGGGTATGGAGAGAGATATGAAAACGTTGTGGTTGCAGCGTTAGTAATAATATTTTGCTTGGCAATAGCATATATATTCGGAGGCATAGATATCCTGCATTCAATATATTTTAGTTTGGTGTCTTTCACTGCTTTAGGTTACGGTAGTTGGATGCCGGAACCTGCCGGCTGGATTAAAGCATTAGGAGCCTTTGAGTCATTCGTTGGCGTTTTCATAATGGCGCTATTTTTGATAACTTTTGTTAGAAAAATGACAAGGTAAGGGAAGGTTTTAAGGAGCAAAGCCCATTCAAATCTTGAGATTTAGGGTGAAGACTGAACAAGGTTTCTATTTAATTGCGAACGAAGCGAAGCAATCCCTTTTTAGAGATTGCGGAGCTTGTTCCGATATTGTCCAGAGATTGCTTCGGGACTCTGTCCCTCGCAATGACATGCCAAGTGGTAAAGCCAAGTTGCATTTCAATCGCTTGTTTGGGGGACATCACCCTTTTGGAGGAGAAAGATACTAAAGGAGAGTCAAAGAGAGGCGAAGCTCACCTGAGGCGACTCTGTCGACCTCTCTTACAAAACTAATTCCCCCTCCCTTGTAAGGGAGGTCGCAGACTCGACTCGTAGAGGGGATAAAGGGGGTAGGTTGCTACCAAATACTAAGGGGGTGAGGTAGAATAACTGAGACGGTCTATGTAGAACTGGAGCCGGAACTATCAGCCTGTGTGGAAACAAAGGCTAAGAGAGAGTTTAACAACACTCTAAGTGAACTTCTCAAGAAAGGTGAGCAGGAGGGGCTTGCTGAAAAGTTTGAGCTTTTGAGACTTTTTCTTGAGTCAGCGGATTTTAGCCAGATGCGCAATGAATATGAAAAGCACCTTATAGAAGGGAAAAGGGTTAGATTTATATTTTACCTGGTAGCAGGAAAGCCAAAGTATGAAATAAAAATAATTTAGGGTCTGGGGTGGAGCCTTTTTCATAAACAACCCCTCGCCCTCTCCTCGCACAAGGCGAGTCCGCCTCAGGCGGGCGAGTCGCCTCGGGAGACTTTGGAGGAGATGGGGAATAAAGGAGAGTCAGAGAGAGGCGAAGCCTCTCTTACACAACCTTCCCCCTTCCCCTTATCAAGGGGAAGGGGGATAAAGGGGGATGGGGTAGAAATACCCTACCCTACTAGAATAAACCTGTTTAGTGTGGTTTAATGTTTAGAAGCTCTCTAGCTTCATGATATAGTTAATGTGGTCATAATATGTAATCATTATTTAAATTGCCCAAAATACATCAAGCAAGAAGTAGAAATATTTTACCAAAACTGTGGCAAAGAACTACTAGGAACGCCGGAAAACTGCTTTGGATGTGGAGATAAGCCTTCAACCGGTAATAGCTTTTGCCATGCATGTGGTGCGGCTACAGAAACTATAGCTGAAGTATATATGAAATGTGGGGCACAGATGGTAAAATCAGTGAGTCCAGCGAGAATAGGTTTGATGCCAACGGCGGCTGGCATTTTGAGTATAGTTGCCGGGGCTATCGTTTTCTTCAAGCCTTCGCCGGGCATGATGTAGGTCGAGGTGTGGTAAGCCTCTCTATCATCGCATTTTTTTACAAGGAGGTAAAAATGATTAAAGCGAAATCCTATATCGGAGTCATAATTTTGAGTGTATTGGCTCTTTTACTGGGTTCTTGTGCTAGTCCAGTTCTGGCGATAGAAAGTGCTGCCGATGCTCGTGATGCAGCTCTTGCCTATTTACGAGAGAGCGAGGGTGAGAATGCACCAGGTCCAGGTATTGTATGGCAAGAAGAAGATGTCACTCCTCCCGGGTGGGTAGGAGGAGTATTCAAAGAGTTTACCTCAGATGACTGGACGATTGAAGTGTCTTATCCAGTAGTGCTTCCGGAGGATACCGTATACGAGGTTGTTCTTACCAGCATCAAGCTAGGCTGGTACTGGAAGGGTAAAGTCAAAGCTGATGGTAGCGTGACGGAGCTTGGTGCCTTCAAGCAGATGTCAAAAGAGGAAAGCCAGAGAATTGCTGAGGAGTTTGTAGAGAACAGCCCAACATTCGTCTATGATGGCATAGAAAGCACTCTGATACTTACCGATACTTTAACAGCGCGATGTCCCTATTGCTGGGTATTCATCTTTGAGTTTGACAGCAGCCATGCCGGCTATGGTGACAGGACGGGGCAAGCACTTGCTGAGGTAATAACTAGTCACCAAGCCGTAATTGGTATTGAGCAACTTGAGATTACATCTGCGGTGTTGGACGATAAGTGGGACATGGTTAGGCAGGCGATGGTTAGTGAAGAGGAACCCGAAGGAGCAATGAGCGTTGCTGAGTTATTAGAGAATCCATTATATGATACAGAAGTTACCATATATGGGGATGTAAGTTTGTTGGGTCAACTTAACTGTCCATGCTTTGAACTGAAATCTGGCGGGGCAACGGTGCAGGTATGGTATGATTTGATGGTGGAGAATGACGGGCGCCAAAGACCTTCAGTCAGTATAGAAGGAATTAACAACGGCGATAGGATTGTGGTAACTGGGGAACTAAAAGGCGAGGGTGGAGCGCATTATTTGAAGGGTGATTTCTGGGCAACTGTTATCGTAGTACTATTACAATGATGGGGGTTTCATCTTATAAGTCCAAAGCAAAAACTGTGGACTGATTATTCCTTCATCACAGTTGTGCCGTAAGGACGATGCTGCTTACCTACAAGATGAAGTTATATGTTGTTTAACCAATGCCTGAGGTAAAGGGTCAAGAGGTTTCCAAGCTCCCGACCTTTAGAGATTCTGAGCCACTGCACTACGCTTGATAGTTAGCGGCACAGATGCTAGAATTCCAGTGTAGTAATAGGTCGCATAAAATTAGCGTTTACAGATATAGTTTTTAGATGAATAAGAGTGAACCGGTTAAACTAAACTTATAGATATAGTTATTTATTTAAGATGACCAATAAGAAAGACTATAACATACTAAATGATATTGGCAATACTCCTCTTATCAAAATAGAGAATGTTTATGCCAAATTGGAGAGTGTTAATCCTAGCGGCAGCATAAAAGATAGGGTCGCCTTAGAAATAATCGAAGCTGCTGAAAGAGAAGGAAAATTAGATAAAGGCTATACCATAGTTGAAGCTAGCAGTGGAAATACAGGAATATCTTTGTCTATGGTTGCTGCGGTCAAGGGCTATGAGATGATTGTGGTAATGCCCGAAAATATGAGCGAAGAGAGAAAACAGATGATGAGGGCATTTGGAGCTGAACTAGTGCTGACTTCAAAAAGTGGGAGTCTTAGAGAAGCCATAGAAAAAGCGGAAGAGATTGCCCAAAGACCTAAAACATTTGTAGCCAGGCAGTTTAGTAATCAAGACAACATAAAAGCGCAAGAAAAGACTGGTAAAGAGATTTTAACAGAAATTGGAGTCGTAGATGCTGTCGTCGCTGGTGTTGGTACTGGTGGAACACTGATGGGAATTTCAAATGTGATGAAAAAAGTTAATCCGAAGCTAAAAGTAATTGCTGTAGAACCAGAAGAGGCTGCTGTTATGTTTGGTGGTAGTGATGTCAGAGTTAAGGAACATCAGATTCAGGGAATTGGTGATGGCTTCATACCTCAATTGATAGATATGAATAAGGTTGATGAGGTTATTACAGTTGGGAGTGAAGAAGCTGTTGATATGGCAAGAAAACTTTCTAGAAAATATGGATTATTAGTTGGAATAAGTTCTGGTGCAAACGTTCTTGTGGCACTAAAAGTAGCTAAGAAATACGATAAAGTTACTACGGTCTTACCAGATAGAGGAGAACGATATCTAAGTATGAATTTGTTGAAATACTAAAATCTGCCTATCGTTAGCAATATTGGCACAATCAGCACCGCATACCCTAAGTAGCTACACTGGCCTTGTCAAGCTCCCTCAGAATTGCACGTTCTAGTTTTCCTGATATTTATCAATAGTTGTATTACCTCCGATAACTTTAATTCTCTAAATGCAGAGAGACAACAGTCCGTATATATGGTCTATTATTGACTATTGACAATTATATATATTTGGAATAGACTTTAAACATAATATATCAACACGAAATAAATGCGGTGTTGTATTGACAAATGTCAACATGGATAGTATGGAGATGCAACAACGGTACTGAAATTATTAGTCTACAGCGGTGGCTGGTGCCATTTTTAATTTAACTAGGAAGATACCCTCAGATATATAGAGGCGAGAGATGAAAAGGGACCAAGATAAGACAGAAGAGCAACTAATAAATGAACTATTAGAAATGCGCCAGCTAGTTACTGAATGGAAAGCATCAGAAACTGAGCGCGAGCAGGCAGAAGAGAAGGTGCGTGAGTCAGAAGAGAGGTATAGAGCTATCGTTAGCCTGGGTAGCATAATAGGGGAAGCCATTGTTATGCTGCAAGATACGAGACAGGGGAATGCCATCCATGTTTTTGTTAGTAATGAATGGACTCGTCTAACAGGATACTCAAAGAAAGAACTACTTGATATGTCCTTTTTCGAACTTCTCCATCCCAGATACCGCAAGGCTTATCTAAGAAGGCATCGAAGGAAGATGAGTGGAGAGGCTATACCGGAGCTTTTTGAGATGTCTATTATAAGAAAAGATGGCATTGAGGTTCCCATTGAGTTTACCGGTGCCTATACGACCTACAGAGGCAAACGTGCCAATGTTGCTATTATCCGGGACATTACCGAGCGCAAGCGGGTGGAGGAAGAGAGGAGGAAGCTGGAACAGAAGGCTTATGTCGCCAGCCGACTGGATACTGTTGGTGAGATGGCATCAGGCATTGCCCACGAGATAAACAATCCCCTTACCGGCATCATTGGCTTTTCCCAAGATACTAATGAAAAAGGACGTTCCTGATGACATCAAGCAAGCTGTGAAGGCTATCAATGAGGGAGGTCAAAGAGTAGCCAATATCGTAAGCAGACTACTTACCTTTGCCCGCTATCACAAGCCACAGCGGGAGTATGTTGATATTAACGAGATTATAAAAACCACACTTGAGTTACGAGGCTATGAAATGGAGATTGGTAACATAAAGGTTACTACCCAGCTTGCTTCTGACCTGCCCGGAACTATGGGTGATGACGGTCAACTCCAGCAAGTGTTCCTTAATATCATCCTAAATGCTGAGACAGAGATGAAATTAGCCCACGGTAGGGGTAACCTGTTGATTAAGACGGAGATAAAAGATAATACCATCCGCATATCTTTTAAGGATGATGGACCGGGTATAGTCAGGGAGAACCTGGATAAGATATTTAACCCGTTCTTTACT
>Ga0315545_1001840_pt1 | contig 20026 bp, 18 predicted proteins | sample SalMarSW160210MG_FD_203096 | JGI IMG/M metagenome (GOLD analysis project Ga0315545, IMG submission 203096) | Salt marsh sediment microbial communities from the Plum Island Ecosystem LTER, Massachusetts, United States - Salt Marsh Sediment SW1602-10 ...
AGGGATATTATCTTTAACAGGTTTCTGGTTTGAGCCCGATGTGGCAGAAGATATCCGGTTAAATAAGAATAAGTTAGATTCTTATATTAAAGATATTCTGATTGAATATGTAACGGAGAGGGATAAACATGAACGGGGGCAATCACCCAATGACAATTCGGTCAGCGGTCAAAAAATACTGCGATGTTTAAAAAAATATTTCATGGAAATAGAATATAAGCCAAGTTTTTCTTTTATCTATCGGTTATTAGGAGGCTTGCGTGGTTCTGACGAAGTAGTAAGGAAGTTAGCCGATTTTCTTACAATCTACGATAAGGTTTGTGTAAATCAGGGATTGTTGAGGCCCAATTATTTTTATTTTCTTGGTAAAAAGAGATCCAAAAATAAATCCTTAAGTAAACTTAAAGGATTGAAATGAAATTTATCCCAATAGAGTTAAAAGATGCCTATATTATTAAATTAGAACCACTGAAAGACGAAAGGGGCTTTTTTATCCGCAGTTTCTGCAAGAAGGAGTTTGAAAAACATAATTTGAATTTTCGTATTGTCCAGTGTAATATTTCTATTAATAAAAAGAAAGGTACGCTTCGTGGGATGCATTATCAGGTGGCACCTTATGGGGAAGCTAAACTGGTCAGTTGTATAAGGGGAGCAATGTACGATGTAATTATTGATTTATCGCCTGATTCCCCTACATATTGTCAGTGGTTTTCGGTGGAATTGAGTGCTAAGAACTATAAGATGCTTTATATACCGGAGGGTTTTGCCCACGGTTTTCAGGCATTGGAAGATGATACGGTGGTTTTTTACCAGATGGCGGAGTTCTATCATCCGGAGTGTGCTAAGGGTCTAAGATGGGATGATCCTAAATTTGCGATAAAGTGGCCCAGAGTAAAGAACAGGCTGATTTCAGCTAAAGATAGAAGCTATCCTGATTACGTGGTGTAAAAGAGATAAGGTTTTATTATTAAGGAGGTATTGTTATGCCAAAAGTTTATTTTACTGAAGATAATATGTGCACAACAAAAAAATTGGAAGTAAAGCGGATTTATGATTATTTTGTTGCTAACGGTTGGACAGTAACCATGGAGATGGATCAGGCAGATATTATAATTTGTCCAACCTGTGTTGGATGGAAAATAAAAGAACAAAAATCACTGGAACGTTTACGCATGGCAAATAAATTAGGCAAGGAAGTTGTTTCCTTTGGGTGTTTAAACAATTTTAATCCAGTTGGAGTTGCTGCAGTTCACAGCGGGATATGTATCCCAGCGCAAAGCCTAGAGCAGGTCGCATTCCTTATTAAAGAACCCAAGGTTAAATTTTGCGACATTCCTGAGCCATCTACTTTTAAAAGCAAAGAAGATTATCGTCTTTATGATTTAACTAAGCGTTATGTTAATATAGTGGATGGCTGTTCTTTTGCATGTATATATTGCCCTCATAGAATTGGGCTGGGACGAATAAAAAGTCGGCCACAACAAGAAATATTAACACAGATAAAAGATTTGGTTTCAGGCGGAGTTAGAATTGTTGTATTAACAGGGATGGAAACTGCTTTGTATGGGATGGATATTGGGACTTCGTATCCAGAATTATTAAGAAAAGTGCTCGAAATGGATTCTTGTTTTGAAGTTCACGTTGCTCAGTTTAATCCATTTGGTGTCATTAGGTATTATAATGATTTATTAGTTTTGTTTTCGAATGACCGGCTTACAGATATTCAGATTCCAATTCAGACGACCAGTGAGCGAATACTTAAATTAATGCGGCGTCCTTTAGGTGTCGAAAAGATAGGTGGATTCCTCAAGATAGTCAGAAATAATAATAAGAGTGCAATTTTAAGAACTGATTTGATTGTCGGTTTTCCTACCGAGACCGAGGAAGAATTAAATGAGAGTCTTCGATTCGCAGTAGATGTTTTTGATGAAATTGCTGTTTATGCTATTGAAATACGCGAAGGTCTGCCGATAGAAAAATTAAAAGGGCAAGCCCATTCATCTGAAGAGATAAACAGAAGAATTGATTTCGCTGTTAAATTTATTGAAGATAGAGGTAAGATGGCACATAAGGGGCAACAGGGCGAGGATTTATCATTGCGTAATGTAGAAATGCGTAAAGAGGCGCTTAGGAAAGCTAAGAGAGAACTAGTGAAGAGAGGTGGTTAAAATGTCCCCCCCCGTTATCCTAGTAAACGTGTCAAGAAGATCAAACCAGATTCAGTTCCCTATTGGGCTGAGCGTAATTGCAAACGCGCTTAAAAAGCATAATATTGAAATTAAAGTCATAGATTTAGTTCCTTTTGATGCTCATGAACGGAAGAAGATTTTTAAAAGTGTTATTCCAGTTGAGTCGGCGATTTACGGTTTTGGAGTAATGATTGGCAATGACCATCTGAAAGAAGTGGAAAAATATGTTGCTCTGATACGCAAAAGAAGCCCTAAAAGTGTTGTTGTCTACGGAGGCCATTTTCCTTCTTCTATCCCTGAATTAATGTTTGAGCATTGCTCTTGTGATTATCTGATTCACGGGGAAGGGGAAAGAAGTTTTCCCGCTCTAATTAAAGCAATCAGGAATGGCGACGCTTCACCAGAGGCTATCACCGGGGTTTTTCTTAAACGCGATGGTAAGGTTATAGGTACGCGCAATAAGCGTATCGGTAAGCTTGATGAGCTTTCCAATCCTGATTTTAGTTTATTTAATATGGATTATTATATGGACTATCTTAGGGAAACAGGGCAATCCTGGGAGATTATGGCTTCGCGGGGATGTTATGGAAATTGTTCGTTTTGCTATAAATTTATGGGACAGGGAATTTCATTAAGGAGTGTGAAATATGTCTTGGAGGAAATAGAATACGTCGTTAAAAATTTTGACTTGAGAAGATTTTATTTTGTAGATGAGAATTTTCTGCAGATAAAGAAATATTTTATGGAATTTATTGAAGAAAAAAATAAACGTGGATTAAATTTTACCTTTATCGCACAGTCCCGTATTGATACTATTGATAAAGAAACATGTGAGATCGGAAGTAAGAACGGCTTAATTTGCGTTAGTACAGGAATAGAGTCAGTTTCCCAAAAGACTCTTGACAATATAAATAAGAAAATAATTGTTAAAGATGCCGAGGAGAAGATTCATCTTATGCAAAGATATAATATTCGCCCGATGGTCAACTTTATCATCGGTTTCCCCTGGGATACGGAACAGGATTATTTGGATTTGCATGACTTTATTGTTCGTAATAACCTGCAAAAACTTGTAAGGTTGTCATACTTGACGCCGCTTCCTTCATCGAGACTTTTTCAAGAGCTTGTGGACAAAGGTACAATTAAGGATGTTTTTGGATATTCTATAAAGTTGGATAATCTTTACTGGCAACGCCATATCAATTTAACTGACCTTCCTGATGAAGTTTTGGATTATCATTTTGATCGGATAACACGATTGAGCAGAAGGGATTTGTTTAATGTTAAGTCACCTGAATATCTAAGACAGATGCGAGAAGAACGTTTTATCTAAAAGGTTAATATTGCTGAAAGAAAAGATATGAATTAAAGAAGTAGTTATGATTAAAATTGATTTACAAAAGAACGTAGTGATTGTAGAGGGTGAAAGGAATGAAGGTGTTTATTCTATGGCCAGCCCCGAAGCTTTTTCGATTATATCGAAGGCCTGGCTTCGGTGCGGATGGGACAATAAATATGTATACAGTTTTACATGGATGGGTCGCCCTATAATTCAGCTGCCTGAAGACATTGTGAGGATTCAAGAGGCCATATATCGAGTTAAGCCTGATGTGATCATTGAGACAGGAATAGCCCATGGCGGGACACTGGTTTTTCATGCGAGTTTATGTAAGGCAATGAATCGAGGGAGAATTATCGGTATTGATATTGAAATACGGCCGCATAATCGAAAGGCTATAGAGGAACACGAATTATTTAAGTATATTACTCTTGTTGAAGGAGATTCTATATACGAGGATATAGTGAGTAGTGTTAAGGCTATGGTGAAACCAAGAGAGAGAGGCCTTGTTATATTAGATTCAAATCATTGCAAACAGCATGTTTTAGCTGAACTCAACGCATATTCAGACCTAGTTGCAATCGATTCTTATATTGTTGCAGAAGACGGGATAATGGAGACCCTTGTAGGGGCCCCGCGCAGCAGTGAAGATTGGTCCTGGAACAATCCAAAGGCTGCAGCAGAAGAATTTGTTAGAAATCACGATAACTTTGTCATAGAAGAGCCTAAATTCCCTTTTAATGAGGGTTCGGTTACTGAAAGGGTTACGTATTGGCCAAGTGCTTTTCTGAAACGTGTAAAGTGACTTTCGTTGAACGTAAGAAAAGCTCTCTAGTCTGTTTCGATTCCAACCAAACTTATGAACATGTATTCCAAAACGGCTTTCTTATGGAGGAAAAGGAGAACGAACAAATGGGAATCAAAAAACTTGCCAAAAAGTTGATAAGAATCGCTGGCTACGAGATCAGAAGGACGGTGCCTTCTGTCAGACCATCATTGTCGCCGTTTCCGATATATGATCAAGATTCGCTTCGAACGGCTCATAACCATGATTTCATGAAGGATGCGGATTTCATAGCTGCATATTCACGTGGAGTTAAAGCGGACGAGGAGCACCAATGGCATTGGCGAGTTCATGTGGGACTTTGGGCGGCTTACAATGCTCGAATGCTTGAAGGAGACTTTGTTGAATGTGGAGTGAACAAGGGATTTTTAAGTTCAGCGATAATGAGGTATTTAGACTGGAACACTATGGACAAGCACTTTTATCTTTACGATACTTTTTGCGGTATCGATGAAAGCCTTTTTAATGAAAATGAATTATTGCAAGGCAGGGTCGATTTCCATCGAAAGATGTATTCGGAGTGTTACGAGAGGGTTAAAGAAAATTTCTCAGAGTTCAAAAATGTTCATCTTGTCAGAGGCAGCATACCAGACACCCTGAATAATGTGCACATTGAGAAGGTGTGCTATTTATCTATTGATATGAATTGCGCCAAACCGGAAATTGAATCGGCCACATATTTCTGGGACAAGCTTGTACCCGGGGCCATTGTTCTGCTGGATGATTATGCTTATGTCGGCTATGAAGAACAAAATAAAGCCTTCGGGAAATTTGCACGTGATAAAGGGATAAAGATCCTATCGCTACCAACAGGTCAGGGATTATTTATCAAGCCGGCAACTTATAAAAATCAATATTGAAAAGAACATGATTTTAGTTGATACACGGTTTAATCACCGAACAAGTTTATTAACAGGATATGTCGGCTTTCCGCTGGGTTTTTGATTTTATACTTACATTGTACTTGGTGTCCATCCGTTCGACTATTTGGAACAGAGACATATCTCAAGCTCTAATTCAGCATAAGCTGTAGACCAGGGATTAAGTTCGGGTTACTATGAGTTACGAGCCTCTTATAGGTATAGGAATGCCGGTATACAATGGTGAACGGCACATTCGACAGGCGCTGGATTCCCTCTTGGCGCAGGATTATGGTAACTTTGAGCTCGTCATTTCGGACAACGCCTCTACGGATGAGACCCAGCAGATTTGTCTTGAGTATGCTGAGCGGGACAAGCGGATCCGGTATTATCGAAATGAACGTAATATGGGAATTGCTTGGAACTTCAATAGGGTCTTCGAGCTATCGTCTGGTGAGTATTTTATGAGTGCTTGTCATGATGATTGGTGGGCGCCGAATTACCTGAGTTCATGCTTAGAAGCATTATCCAGCTCGGAGTCTATAGTTTTAGCTGGAACTATGTGCAAAAGCATTGCTCCCGAAACAGGAAAGTTGCTTCTTATTGATCATGGGGTTTCAACGATTGGCTTGAAGGCTCGTGAGAGATTTAAGCACTATAAGTTGATGCTTCATTGTGGCAAAAAAAATGTAGGAAGTATTTTTTGTGGGGTCTACAAGCGTGACGCTTTGCGTAAGGTGATGCCGCTGAAGAACATGATTGGGACCGACCATGTTTTACTGGCAGAGCTTAGTCTTCAAGGAGAGTTTATTACTATTCAGGAAAACCTTATGACCAAGAGATATGGAGGGACATCCGCGAGTCATAAGAATGTGGCGCATGCCCTATCTGTAACAAACCCGATGTTGATAAGGTGTCCATACTTTGTGCGGGAAGTTTTGATGCAGAAAGTTATTTTTCAAACTGACAAGCTCGCATTGCCGGAGAAGGTGACGCTTTCTTACTGGTCTCTCAACAACTATATCAAAGTTCACTTTATTCCCCCTCTGCATCGGAGATTTCAGACTATATCACGTTTGCCGGCAAAAATGGTCAATAAATTGTTAAAGCCTCTTGGGGTTAAATTCACAAGGATTTGCAGCCAGAGTGCCAGGCAGGATGTTGTTAAGTTGAGCAAGTATAAAGAGCTTATCCGGCAGTTTCATGGCTGTTTCACAGATTCATTTTTCTGTGATTTGCCCATCAACAAGAATAGGTGCGATTTGCTTGTAAAGCTCTTAGGAACTGGTATTGGGGAAGCAATGTATATACTGGCTTTTTTGCACCAGTCGATAAAACTTGATGGGGATGTCTGTGAGTTCGGCGTGGCCCAGGGAGCAACGTCGGCACTTTTGGCAAATGAGGTGCTTTCGTTTGATAATAAATGCTTATGGCTGTTTGATTCTTTTGAAGGCCTGCCAAAGCCCAGTAGTAAAGATAAATTGATTGATGATATCTTCAATCTGGGTTCTATAGAGGCTTATCAAGGCAGAATGTGCTGTCCGGTGGAGTCGGTTAAATCAAGGATCAGTGAGATTTCATTTCCAACTTCAAGGTTGAAGATAGTTCAGGGATTCATAGAAGAGACAATAACCGGAGACCTACTTCCCGGTAAGGTATGTTTTGCGTACGTAGATTTCGATTTCTATCAGCCGATTTTAACCGCCTTGAATTTTTTGTCTGAACACTTGTCGGTTGGCGGTTCGGTCATCGTAGACGACTATGGTTTCTTTTCATCCGGGGCAAAAACAGTAATTGATGAATTCATGGCTGCACATTCTCACGATTTCAAAATGATTTTACCTCCCGACTGGGCCGGACATTTCGCAATATTGGTAAAAGGATCAAGGCCAAACAATGGCAGCTCATGACCAAGAAGCACAGACGGGCCGGATAACGAAGCCGGTCGTATCGGATTTGCTGTTTGAGCGAAAAAGTTTTCGCCCTTGCAGAGTGGCGGACATGCACAACGATTTTGTAGAGCACAACCGAGAATTCTGGTCGTTTCTTTCTGCCTAGGGCACTTGACCTATTGAGAAAAACTGCTATTCCGAATGGTCTGTCTCCGATAGAGTTCCGATCATTACACAAAAAAACATATAGAAAAAAACACGCAAGCCCTTATAGAAAGTTTGGAATACTTTGCCAAAGGACTTAAATTGTTTTAGTGGCGAAATTGGAGAACGTAGTAACCGTGAACAGGTTGCTTGGGCAGGTTAAGCAGAAAATCGCACAAAGCAGACGTCGGGCGGATATTAAAGCATATCTTAAAGGAGGTAGAAAGCCATGGTCTCGTGGATATAGTTTAAGTAAGTTTGATTTTATAAAGACAGTTTTGAATGATACTGTTCTTGTCGCGAAATTTAGATATTTAGGTGTACTGCCCAATAGTTATGGATATGGCTATGATGAAAGAGTGGTTGAGTATCCCTGGGTTTTGTCACGGCTTTCTAAAAAAGAAGGTAAATTGTTGGATGCCGGTTCTGTTTTCAACTATCGGGAAATCATCGAAGACCCGAGACTTTCAGGTAAGGACCTTACGATTATTACCCTTGCGCCGGAAAGCAGAGCTTTTTGGGAGAAGGAGATATCGTATCTTTACTGTGATCTGCGAGAATTGCCTTTTCGGGACAACTGGTTTGACGAGGTTATCTCGATATCGACTTTGGAGCACGTCGGGATGGACAATAGGCTGCATACAGGCGACTCCGTCTGTGAGAAAGTTGGTTTAGATGCCAGACGGACGGTACGTGAGCTCATCAGGGTTCTCAGGCCAGGCGGCAAATTTCTGGCGTCCGTTGGGTTTGGAAAACATCAGTTGCTCAAGTGGGATGACTCGCTGTTTGCTGAACAGTTTGACAGTCCCATGTTGAAGGATTTGCTTAAAGAGTTTGAGATGTGTGAAAGCGTCTCGACCGCATTCTATAAATACACTCACAATGGCTGGAATATCAGCACAGAACAAGAATGTCAGGGTCTCGAGTAATTCAATATACATACGGCCGTGTCGTTTGATCCTGATAATGCTGCTGCAGCGCGGGCTGTGGCTTTGATTGAGGTTGTAAAGTAAAAAAGCTTTCCTTTGATGGACAGAAGTTCTGTACTGTTTTTTAGCACCCCGGAATCGGTTGAGCTGTCAGATAAAATCTTCAGCGGGCTTCTTGGAACAGAGGTACCTTTCGCAAAATCAATCGGATAAGTAGCCGTCATTGATATAATTCTGTTGTAAGAATGCTTTTGTGGGGGACAAGGTTTTGAATGTTTGACAAGATGGAGGTAGTAGTTGATGGTATTATTTATCAACTTCAGTTGCGCGGGGGTATTTCACGGATTTTCAGTGAAATCCTTCCTCGGATGTGCAGTATAGATGACTCTTTACGAATATGCATACTAACACAAGATTTGCTCAAGCAATCATTACCTATGCATGCTCACATTACCTCACGTCCCATCCCCTATATAAACCGTTGTCTGTATCCGAAGCGACTTTGGGAACCCATGATACGAATTGTGAATGAATCGATGTTTCGCTTGAAGGTTGGTAGCGGCAGAGACAAGATTTGGCACTCTACCTATTATACAACGCCTGAAAAGTGGGCTGGGTATTCAGTTGCTACAGTTCATGATATGGTTTTTGAACTATTTCCTCAGTTTTACAGTGGGCCCAACTTTGATTTATTCAGGCAGAGAAAGCGACTCTCAATCCGGCGGGCAGATGCTGTAATCTGTGTTTCCAATACTACCCGCCAGGATGTGCTTCGATTATATGAGCTTGATGCGGATAAGCTGCACGTTGTCCCCAATGCCTGTAGTGATATTTTCAGGCGATTGGACGGTACCGAGTTGCCAAAGACCGCTCGAATAGAACAGCCATTTCTGCTTTATGTTGGCAATCGAGGCCGCTACAAAAACTTTGATGTCTTGGCAAAGGCCTACAGCCTGTGGCATCGACGAAAAGAAGTTGCTTTGGTGTTGGTCGGTGGCAGATCCATCTCCGAGAGTGAACAACAGCTGATGGAGGAATTGGCAATAGCAAGACAGGTGAAGCTATTAAGAGATATTGATGACGAAACTTTATGTCGTCTTTATAATCGTGCCCTCGCATTTGTTTATCCATCTGTTTATGAGGGTTTTGGTATGCCGTTACTGGAAGCGATGGCCTGTGGCTGTCCGATTGTTGCTTCCCGTATCCCCTCCACAATTGAAGTGGCGGGTAACTGCCCAATCTACTTTGACCCAGCTAAAGAGGATGACTTGATTAATGCTCTGGATAGTGCTTTGTCCCGAGGGCGTAATCCTGAACATGCACAGATTGGATTAGAGAAGGTAAGAACATATTCCTGGGATAAGACAGCTGCTCAAACACTGGAAGTATATCGAAGCGCATATACCTGATTTGAAAAAAATGAAAACAATCAAGAATTCAGTTGCTCCAACTTCACGATGTCCACTATTGAAAGATTTGCCACCTGCTTCTGCGGATAAAATCGGTTGGCCATGGACCGAGCAGAGCAAGCCGCTGCCGGACAAAACTCCCGATGGTCAGCCTTGGCCTAAGGTAAGTATTGTTACACCCAGCTATAATCAGGGTCAGTTTATTGAAGAAGCCATCCGTTCCGTTTTGCTCCAGGGCTATCCTGATTTGGAGTACATTATCATTGACGGCGGCAGCACCGACCAGGCCGTTGAGATTATAAAAAAATATGAGCCATGGTTGGCCTATTGGGAAAGTGAGCCGGACAGAGGCCAAAGCCATGCAATCAACAAGGGGCTGCTGAAAAGTACCGGAAGATTATTCAACTGGCACAATTCTGATGATGTCCTTACGCCTAACAGCCTGGCCACCACGGCTGCAGCTATGGTTAAATATCCCCAAGCGGGTTACGCTCACGGATACCGTATTATTATTGATGATAAAGGCACTGTGCAAGGTAATACCAAACACAGCTATGGTGATAAGGTAGTTTTTTCGCCAGCATTATCAACAATTATTACCGAGCTAAAAGCAGGTTGTCAGCCGGGTTGTTTGATGGATAGACAAATCGTGGTTAAAACAGGGATGATCGGTGAGAATTTACACTACATTATGGATGTCGATGTTTTGTCAAGAATCGCTCTTAATAAACCTCCTGTATACATTCCTTTTCCCGTGGTTTATCTCAGGGTTTATTCCGACATAAAAAGTCTTCAGTGGAATTCCCAGCGGGCCAGGGAAAGAATCATAGTCGCTAATAAAATATTTAGTCATCCGGACCTGTCCCCTTCCATCAGGAAGTTGAAAAGACAGAGTCTTGCAACCGCTCATCAATTTGCTTGGCGAGGTTGCATCGGTGCGAAAATGTATACTACTGCCTTATGGCATTTATCATTAGACGTTTTTTACTCATTGGGCCGTGGTTGGGTAAATCGACTGTTCAATCTACGCAAATATCTTATAAGCGATAATAAGAACGTCTAATCCGTCAGAAAAATCCTCTCTTATTACGACGAAAACCGCCACAGTGTTCATAAGAAACAGAATAAATCACAAAGACGTCTACTATGTGATAGAAGGTGCGAATTGGGTTATAGACCACGTTGGCCATTCTATCACAACAAACCTACGCGATATTAGTTCTACAGTTACCATCACATTCCGTGGCGTAAGAAACAGTATCGTTCATTTCGGCTCAATCAATACCTTTATGGCAGGTGGGAAATTGCGACTTCCCCACAAAAGCAACAGGATAATAGTAACCTGGTTTCATATTTCGCCGGGCGACAGGCGGGTCGAGTTAATCTCTGAAGCGGTCAAATACGTGGAGATGTGGCATACTTCCTGCAATATCACTCGAGATAGGCTGATAGAATTTGGCGTTCCCAAAGAAAAGATAACGGTAATCCCTCTTGGGGTTAATCTGAATATCTTCAGCGTGCCAACACCACAGCAGAAGGAAAACATACGTTCCAAATTGGGTATCCCAAAGGAAAAAATTGTCATAGGCTCTTTTCAGAAAGATGGCGATGGGTGGGGCGAGGGCCTGAAACCTAAACTGATAAAAGGGCCGGATATCTTTTGCAATGTGGTCGAGGAATTAAGCCGGCGATATGACTTATTTGTAATACTTACAGGCCCGGCTCGCGGTTATGTCAAGCGACGGCTTGAAAGCTCAGGAATTCCTTACTCGCATCATTTCCTCAACGACCCTGATGAAGTTGCCTTTTATTACAAGGCGCTGGACCTTTATATTGCGACCGGCCGTTGCGAGGGCGGGCCCAAATCTTTGGTCGAATCTCTCGCCAGCGGTGTTCCCTTGGTGTCTACAAGAGCCGGTATGGCCCCCGATATTATCGAGGACGGCAAAAATGGATTTTTATGTGAAATCGAAGATGTTGGTGGGATTGTTGAAAAAAGTATTCGCGCAATAGAACATACTCCTTCAACGAAAGAAATGATACAAAATGGTCTCCGAGCGGTGCAGCAATTTAGTTGGCAGAACATAGCGCGAAAATATCAAGAACAACTATATCGGGCACTATTATGAAAATCGCTTTAGGAATGCGATTGCAGTCTGGCCCATTTGGAGGAGGAAATCAATTTGGCAAAGCTCTATCGTCTTATTTGATAAAGCACGGGCTTGGCATCGTTTTTGACCTGAAGGACAACAACATCGACATTATTTTGCTTACTACTGTAAGACCGTCCATGTCATCTTGTGCTTTTGGTCCTACAGAAATATTAAATTATCTAAAAAGGAATCCCGATGTAATTTTAGTCCTCCGTGTGAACGATTGTGACAAAAGCAGAAATACAAAAATGATCAACAAACAAATAAGTTTGGCTAACTCTATTGCAGATCATAGTATCTATATAAGCCAATGGTTGCTCGATTTGTTTAAAAGTCAGAGATCTGAATTTTCCGGTAATTATTCGGTTATTAGAAATGGCGCAGATCCTAACTTGTTTCCTTATAGTAGGAAAATTCTTCCTAAAGATGGCAAAATCAAAATTGTTACTCACCACTGGAGTCCAAACGAGATGAAAGGTTGGGATGTATATCTCAAGTTGGACAGGATGCTGGGGGAAGAAAAGTATGCCTCCAAGCTTGAATTCCATTATATTGGGCAAGCCCCACAGCACCTAAAGACTAAAAACATAATATTTCATGACCCTTGTAGTGGTAAAACGCTTGGAGATGAAATCGGCAAGTGCCACATTTATCTTACAGCATCAATTAACGAATCAGCCGGCATGCATCATATTGAAGGGGCATTATGTGGTCTGCCTCTGTTATATCGCAAAAGTGGAGCTTTGCCGGAATACTGCTCTGAGTATGGCGTAGCTTTCAATGATGTTAATGATTTCGCAAAGGCTTTAGGTGATATGATTGAAAACTATAATTTCTATAGCAGCAAGATGGTTCAGTATAGCAATACCGCTGATAATATGTGTTCACAATATCTGAAGCTATTTAATTCACTGTATGAGCAAAAAGATAAAATAATCGCAAGCCACAAAAAGAAGATGTCTAGGTTTTTAACAGCTGTCAGACTTCGTATGTGGTTCTTTTGTTTTAGAATGCTTAACAAGCTGCATATTAATTGACAATGGAGAAAAAAATAGACCGGCTTTTTACTCTCAATCCAAATGTGTTGAGGTTTTTGGATGAGATGAAAAGCCAAAAAAGAGCAGGTTACTTTCGATACTCTTATAGCGGTGACTTCTACGATGAGAGAAAAAAGTGGAATGTAGGAGCTTCCGCCTTTGCCTTGAAAATCTACTACACGTTGAAGATGAAGAAAAATCAAGCTATTGAAGACACTGCCCAGTATATCAAATCCTTTCAAAAAAAGAATGGCCTGATATACGATGACCTTATTTGCCGCAAACGTTTTTTGCCAAATATGCGCGCATCTTTGAGAAAGGGGAGTTTTATAGACCTGCTTAACGAACAATACAAGCGGGCCGAGACGAGGCAATGCTATTCAGCTTTGATGCTATATGATAAACTTCCCGAAAGTATACATCTGTTTGTGCCGCGAAATGAGGAACAGGTCCGCAATTATTTGTCCTCTTTGGGCTGGGACCAGCCGTGGGATGCCGCAAGTCATTTTAGTCATTTAATGTTCTTCTTGGCTTTGGCGCTGAAAACCGGACAAATGGAACCGCAGACTTTCGAGCACTTGACCAGCTGCGCCATAGAATGGACCCGTCGTCTCCAGCATCCTCAGGATGGCTGTTGGTATATGGGTACCCCGAGCCTGCGGCAGAAAATCAATGGCGCAATGAAAATAATCACCGGACTCATCGCTGTTGATATGGTTGATTTTGCCTACCCGGAAAAACTTATCGACCTGTGTCTTGGCAGTGTGAATGATCAAGATGCCTGTGACAATTTCAATATTATTCTTGTATTGAACTATGCTGCCAAATTGCTGGACAAGAATTATCGCCGGTCGGAGATAGAAGAGTTTGCATTTCAACGGCTCAATATCTATTGGAAGCATTACCATGCTGATAAAAGTGGTTTCTCTTTCTACCCTCACCGGGCGAATGATATCTATTACGGGGCCAGAATCACCAGAGCCCTGAACGAACCTGATATTCATGGAACCGCACTGTTTCTGTGGGGGATTTCAATCATTGTGCAGTTGCTTGGTTTGGAAAAGCAATTCGATTTCAAAGAGTTTAAAGCGTAAATTTTTGGGATACCAGATACTGGTATTATGAAGAGGCTTGTTGAACGCATAATCTTCAATAAAACCGTAGCCAAAAGGTTGATTAAGCCGATACTGCGATGGCATTCTCAATGCTATAAATGGGCTGGACGGTATGCAGCTATTTTGAATGATGGGGTGCATCCCAAGCATTACATCATGAAATATAAGGAATGGTTCTTGGCGCATATTGAGCCGGGATGGGTTGTTCTGGATGTGGGGTGTGATACCGGCATGTTACCTGTAGTGTTGGCCGAAAAGGCGGCCTTTGTCTATGCTGTCGAAATAGACAAAGAGCATATTGCTACTGCTCGAACGCAGCGATCCAGACCCAACATTGAATATATCTGCGCAGATGCGACAATTTACAATTACGACTTACGTCAGCCAATCAATTGCATTACAATGTCGAATGTGCTTGAGCATGTTGAACATCGTGTTGATTTTTTGAAAAGAATTATTTGCCAGGTAAAATGGGCTGATAAAGCTCACAAATATTTTCTTTTCCGTATCCCTATGATTGACCGCGAATGGATTGTGTTATACAAGAAAGAGCTGGGATTGGATTATCGCCTTGATCCTACTCACCATATCGAATATACGCTCGAACAGTTTGAGGAGGAACTGGGACGGGCGAACATTGTGCCTAAGAGGGTTGAGGTACGCTTTGGTGAAATTTATGCGCTGTGCGAGGCAGTCAGCTGAACAGCCAGCTTCCTTTTTTACTATATATTATGAAACTTGCCCTCTTTTTTACCTGCGGAATTTCTCTTAAAACTTGGATTGACACGGGCTTGTTTGACCGCGAGAAACAGTTGTACGAAGAGCATCTTTGCAGAGGGAATCTGCGAAAAGTATATTGGCTTACCTACGGCAAAAACGACGCCAGAATAGCAACTCAGCTTAAGGCTGAGGGCCGGTTGCATCCGGATATAATGGTACTTCCTATGGCGCGTTTTTTCTCGGGCAAATGGGGTTGTTTGCTTTATTCATTTCTTATGCCTTTGCTTCATCGTCGTTGGCTTAAATCTGTGGATATCTTCAAAACCAATCAGATGGATGGCAGTTGGACCGCCGTAATCGCCAAGTGGTTGTACTACAAACCGCTTATCGTAAGGACCGGCTATACGGCAAGTTTATTTGCCGAGAAACGGGCCGATGTAAAGTCAAAGAGGAATTACGAAAAGGCGGAGCGGTTTGCTTATCGGCATGCTGATATTGGGATTGTCACCAGTCACCGGGACAAGCAATATATTTGCTCGAAGTATCACATTTCGCCGGAGAAAATTGAAGTTTTGCATAATTGTGTAAACACAGCGATTTTTTGTCCGACCGACTGTGAAAAATATGCGAACAGAATAATCTTTGTGGGACGCTTGCAGCCGCAGAAAAATCTTTTCAATCTTATAGAGGCGGTTTCTGACAGTAACCTGACCCTTGACATCTACGGCAACGGCGAGCTTTATGATGAGCTGCTGGCTCAGGCAAAAAAACTGAAAGCGAAGGTCAATTTTGTGGGTGTCATTGGCAACGACCAGCTGCCTGAGGTTCTTAATCGCTACCGGTATTATATTCTCCCATCTTTTTATGAAGGCATGCCGAAAACCCTGCTTGAGGCGATGGCGTGCGGGTTAGTATGCATAGGAACAGACGTAGATGGCATCAACGAAGTCATAGAAGATGGTGTCAGTGGATACTTGGCACACCGGACAGACGCGGAATCTATCAGTAAAGCTATTAAAAAAGCCATGCAGCTTCCGCATCATTCTGTTATGGAAGAAGGAGTACGCAGAATCAGAGATAGTTTTTCGCTCGAAACCATAGTAGAACAGGAAAAACAGATAATTGCAGCACTGAAGATATGATAAGCTATTTTGATAAAAGTAATAACCGACTCGTTTATGTGGGCAAAGCAGCCGATGATGCCTATTGGGACCAGTATTGGAAGTCTGAAAGCTCAGAACTTAAAGAGCGAATCAAAGTTAAGAGCAATAAATTTATAATTGATTATACCAAAAAATACCTTCCTCGAGGAGCTAAAATACTTGAAGGTGGATGCGGGCTGGGAGAGAAGGTTCGCTCTCTTCATTATCGTGGATATGATGCCTATGGGGTTGATTATGCAAAGGAAACTGTCAAAAGGGCCAATCGATGCGCCCCGGAGTTGAAAATTAAGGCTGGAGACGTCAGGGATTTACCGTTTCCGGACAATTTTTTTGACGGTTATTGGTCATTGGGAGTAATAGAGCATTTTTACAATGGTTACGAAAGAATTGTCAGCGAAATGTTTCGAGTGCTTAAGCCGAAGGGATATCTTTTCCTGACAGCACCTGTAATGTCTCCCCTGAGGAAAACTAAAGTAAGGTTGAAAAAATACCCTGAATATAAAGAGTCTAAAGAAATGAGGGAGGATTTCTATCAGTTTGCATTTGACCCAAAGGAAGTTATTAGTAATTTGAAAAATAAGGGATTCAAATTGATCGATGTAAAACCTTGCGACGGGGTCAAAGGTTTGAAAGATGAGATTTTGATGTTAAAACCCTTGTTGCAGCCCCTCTATGATGCGGGCTCTTTTCCTGTCATTGCTCTGAAGAAAGTGCTGGATTTTATGCTGAGGAGTTTTGCTAATCATATGAACTTGTTCATAATGTGCAAAGTTGAGGTAAGTTGGAGTTGATAAAAGAGACGGTTCCAGATGTTGCCGGAGCTTTCGAGGTGATAAAACCGGAGAACTTTGTATGTTCGCCTGTGGTTTCAGTTGTGATGTCTGTCTATAACGGCGAAAAATATCTGCACGAGTCGGTTGACTCAATTCTGAATCAAACCTACAAGAATTTCGAGTTTATCGTCATAAATGATGGCTCAGAAGATAATAGTCTGGACGTGCTTCTTAAATACCAAACCATGGATAACCGGCTCTTAATAGTAAACCAAAGCAATATTGGGCTGACACGTTCGCTGAACAGAGGGATAAAATTAGCTGCCGGCAGGTACATAGCCCGTCAGGACACGGATGACAAAAGTCTGCCCGAACGCCTGAAAAAACAGCTTCGGTTTCTTGAGGCTAACAGCGATTATTTTCTCGTGGGAACAGCTTACAAAGTCATTGACCAAAAAGGAAATATAGTTGGAGATTCCAGCGTACCCTTTTTTACCGATGATGATAAATTACAGGCTGTGATGAATAGGTTTAACCCTTTCTTTCATTCTTCTGTGATGTTTCGTAACGATGTTGGTTGCTTAGGCTGTTTTTACGACCCCAGTTATGAATACGCCCAGGATTATGAGCTCTGGACGAGAATCTCGAAGCTTTACAAGGTATGTAATTTGCCGGAGGTTCTGGCACTAAGTAGACATTGGCCGGAGATGATAAGTGTAAAAAAGTCAAAAAGACAACGCCGCTACATCTTGAGGGCAAAAAGGCAGGCTATCCTCAACTCGTTTGCTGATATAGGCTTCTGGTATTATTTGCTGAAGGATTTGTCGGTTGTGTATCTACCCACATCGGTTAAACGGCTTTACAATCAATTCGGTCGTAGAAGCAAATTATGAAAGTTCTCATTCTAAATGACTTCAGGAGAAAAGGCGGAGCGGAGCTCGTTGCGTATAATACCTTTTTGGCTTTGCAGGATGTCAATAACCTGGACGTAAGCTTTGCTTCTATAGAGAACGTCGACAAAAACTTTTTCAGGAGAAGCAATTTTATTAACGCACTTTTTTATGTTTTTAACCCAGTAGTATATGAAAATTTTAAAAAATTGCTAATAAATAAAAGGCCGGATGTAATTCATCTGCACAACTTTTACCATGCCTTTTCACCGTCGATACTTTCGGCAATTAAAGCTTATAAAAAGCGCTGCAAAGCAAAAATCATAATGACAGCCCACGACTGCCACTTGCTTTGTCCGAATAGCGGCTTTGCAAGATATTCCTCAAAAGGTGATTTTGAATATTGTACTAAGTGCATCGATAGAAGGTTTTACAGAGTGCTCTTCTACAATTGCGATAGAAGGGGACTTGTCTATTCTGCCCTGAAAGGTATAAGACACACGCTCTGCTACAGTTTTCTCGGCTTACACAGCGTCATAGATATTTTCATCTCACCAAGCCGCTTCTTGAAAGATAAATTATTATCGGCATACCCAAACTTAACCGTAGAAATTATTAACAATCCCGTCTTTGAATTAGAAAAGAATTTTGACACAATAACAAAAAAAGCTGAGCATTGCCCGCGCTTTGAGCTGGTTTTCATAGGACGATTGTCAAGAGAAAAAGGATTGGAGGAATTTATAAAAAACGATTTTGCCGGGTTAAGACCACAGTCCTTCGGCATAATCGGCGAAGGAGACCAAAAAGATAGGTTGGTTAAGCTCGCAGCTGAAATGCAGCTCGGCGATAAAATAAAATTCCTGGGAAGGAAATCTCATATCGAATCTCTGGCTATTCTGCATAATGCCGAAAAATTAGTGCTGCCCTCTACAGGGTATGAAAACCAGCCTCTGGTCTTGCTGGAGGCACTTGCCCTGGGTAAGGAAGTAATCGTTAGTCCGGTCGGCGGCATGAAAGAAATCAGTGAAAACCAGAGTTTCTTTAAGAACGCCTGGCGGGAAAAACTATACACTGAAAAACTGCTTGAGCTGTACTACAACTAACATTGTTTGTTATGCAGAGGATCGGGACGAATTGAAGCTAATAAGAGAAACACCTTCAAGCAAGAACGGACGTAGCGAGTTCATAAAATCCAAAGATGTCATTAATGCTCCTGTAATTTCCGTCGTGATGTCGGTTTATAACGGCGAAAAGTACTTACGCGAATCAATTGAATCGATTCTGGGTCAGACCTATAAGAATTTTGAGTTTATCATAATTAACGACGGTTCCATCGATTCATCCAGAGAGATAGTTTTGTCCTACGATGACCCAAGAATTAGTCTGATTGATAATGAAGAAAATATGGGCCTGACGCAGTCACTGAACAGGGCGATAGAGTTATCCAGGTGTGAGTACATAGCCCGGCAGGATGCTGATGATATTTCCGCCCACAGCAGGCTCGAAAAACAGCTCAATTATCTGGAAAATCATCCGGAGGTTGCTGTAATTGGCTGTTGTGGAGACATATTCAACGTCAACGGTGTTCTTCGAATAGGCAGACCCCATAGGTACTCTCGGGAGGGAATAAAGCGACACTTAGCAAGTAAAAATCTGTTCATGCACGGCTCAGCAATGATGAGAAAATCATGCTTGGCAAAAGTCGGTTTCTATCGCGAATTTTTTCGCCACTCGCAGGATTATGACTTATGGTTGAGATTATCAGAGCATTTTGACCTTGCCATTTTGCCTGAGTTTCTTTATCGGTACAGGATTAGTCCCGATGCTATAAGCGTTTCTCGATTTCTGGTTCAAAAGCAATATGCCGATATTGCACGCCGGCTCTATGAAGAGCGACTCACAACGGGCAGAGATTCGTATGATACGTTAGTCCGGTCCTATCCGGCAGGGTTGCCTGTTCGCGATGAGGCGGCGGGTAAATGTGAGTACCATCTTTTTTTAGCCAGAGGTTTCATCTGCAGTAATAACCTTGGACGGGCACGTCAGGAACTGCATTTGACTTGGAAGCTGGGCTGTCGACGGCCGGAGGTATTTGTTCTGTTACTGAAGACCCTGCTCGGCGTCAGATCATTAAGTATACTTCGGAAACTCAAAAATTTTGGATTTCGAGGTTGACGTCTGAGTCAGCTCGGGCGAAACTAATGGCGTTGAACCCGGCATATATGTAGGATTAGTCTGGTAATTGACTCGTATCTGTGGTGTTTTTACGGTGTAAATATGGCTGAGACTAAGAACAAGCCAACCATCAGCATCGTCATCCCGACTTATAATCGAAGGCAGTTGATAACTCGTTCTATTGAGAGCGTGTTGAATCAGACTTATCGGGATTTCGAGCTTATTATTGTTGACGATGGTTCAACCGATGGCACCAGAGAGGTTGTGGCTGGCTTTAATGACGAGAGGATTCGATATGTTCGGCGGGAGGAAAACAGAGGCGAAGCAGCGGCTA
>Ga0315545_1001841_pt1 | contig 20022 bp, 16 predicted proteins | sample SalMarSW160210MG_FD_203096 | JGI IMG/M metagenome (GOLD analysis project Ga0315545, IMG submission 203096) | Salt marsh sediment microbial communities from the Plum Island Ecosystem LTER, Massachusetts, United States - Salt Marsh Sediment SW1602-10 ...
GCGGAGGACGACGCGGTCGCCGTACTCGGCGCACACCGCGCGGACGCGCTCGGCCTCGATACCGCTTGTCTGGCAGAACCGGTTCCAGAACAGGTCGACGACGGCCTTCCCCGCGATCGGCTCGAAGGCGTACCGTCGCTGGAGGAAGCCCGGCGGCGAAGCGTCGTCGCGGAACGGCTTCCACAGCAGGACCTCCGGGCCTCGCTCGTCGACGGATCGGTAGCCGAGCCGCTCGAAGTAGCCGGCCGGCATGAACCACTCGGCGCCGGGGATGTTGCGATACGCGGTGATCGTCACGCCGGCGAATCCGGCGTCGCGGGCGTCGCGCTCGATCAACTCGATCAAGGCGCGGCCGATCCCGCGCCCGGCCGCTTCGCTCAGCACGCACAGGCACGGGATCACCATCAGGTCGCGGCCGATCGGTCCCCACGACGAGCGGTCGATCGGGACGCCGTGGGCGAAGCCGGCGTGTTCTCCGTCGAGTAGCGCCACCTTGAATCGTCCGCCGTGCGCACCCAGCTCGCGGAGCAGCGCCAGCCGGTCTGCGGCGCAGGCGTCGATCTCCTCCGACTCTCCGACGTGCGAGCAGGTCGAGACGAAGTACTCGTCCTCGGCCTCCATATCGCGGATCACGGTCTCGGGCATGACGGCCTCCCGAGGCCGATTCTAGGCGAGCCGAGTGGGAATGAAAAACCTTCTCCGGGCCGTCGAGATCGACAACGTCACCGAGCGTTGCTTCTGGCGACGCGAGCTGAAAGGGCCGGCCTCGGCGGGTAGACTCGCCTCCGTGAAGGAGGCGCGATGAAACCCGTCCAGATCGAAGACCTGCTGTCGTACCGATTCCTCTCCGCCGTGGAGATCTCGCCCGACGGCCGGCGCGCCGCGTTCGTGGTGAAGCAGGCCGACGCGGAGAAGAACGAGTATCGCTCGGACATTTACCTGGGCGACCTCGCCTCGCGCGTCACCGCAAAGCTGACCGGCGGCGGCAAAGACGGACCGTACGCGTGGGGGAGCGACGGCTCGGAGCTGTTCTTCCTGTCGAAGCGCGAGGAGGAGGAGGGGAAGTCGTTCCTGTATCGGATCCGCGTCGACGGCGGCGAGGCGGAGCGGTTCGCCGTGCTGCCGCACGCGGCCGACGGGCTTCGACGGCTCGACGACGGGCGCTTCCTCTACACGGCGCGCGTTCCGCTGACCGACGAGACGGACCGCGAGGACGCGAAGGAGTACGAGGTGCTCGACGAGATCCCGTTCTGGATGAACGGCGAGGGGTTCACCAACCAACGGCGCAAGCACCTGCTCCTTTTCGATCCCGCGACGGAGGTGTCGAAGGACCTCCTCGATCCGCACCTCGAGGTGACGTCGTTCGACGCGCGCGGAGACCGGTGCGCCGTCGTCGGCCGGCGGTTCGATGGGGTGGCGCCGGTCGTTCGCGAGCTGTGGACGATCGACCTGTCCGACGGGGCGGCGAACCGGCTTCCGATCGGTGAGCTGCAGCTCGACGAGGTCCGCTTCCTCGACGACGGGACGTTGGTCGCCACCGGGACCGACATGGATCCGTACGGCCTCGGCCAGAACCGCGAGGTTCTCTCGATCGACGTCGCGTCCGGCGGGGTCACCTCGCTGACGCCCGGATGGGACCGGTCGGTCGGCAACTCGATCGCCGCCGACTGCCGACACGGCGGCGGGCCGACGCTCCGTGTCGACGGCGGGTCGGTCTACGTCTCGGTGACCGACCGGACGGTCGGTCATCTCGTCCGGATCTCCCGCGACGGCGAGGTGCAAACGGTCGTCGAGTCGTCGGGCTCGATCGACGCCTACGATGTCCGCGACGACGTCGTGCTGACGATCGGCCTCCGCCCCGGCGCGCTGCAGGAGCTCTACCTCCGCGACGCCGAAGGGGAGACAAAGCTGACGGCGCTCAACGAGGCGAGCCTGACCGACCGGGCGATCGCGTCGCACGAGCGGTTCGCTGTCCCGTCCGCGCGCGGCGACGAGGTCGACGCCTGGCTGATCCGGCCGACCGACTTCGACCAGGGCACCAAGGTCCCGACGATCCTGACGATCCACGGCGGACCGCGCGGGGCGTACGGCGAGATCTTCTTCCATCAGATGCAGATGCTCGCGGGGAGGGGGTACGCGATCCTGATCTCGAACCCGCACGGGTCGTCCGGGCGCGGCGACGGGTTCGCCGACATCCGCGAGGAGTACGGGAAGATCGACTACGAGGACCTGATGGCGGTGGTCGACGCGGCGCTCGATCGCTTCCCGTTTCTCGACCGGGACCGGCTCGGCGTAATGGGCGGCTCGTACGGCGGGTTCATGACCAACTGGATGATCGGGCACACCGATCGGTTTCGCGCCGCGGTGTCGCAGCGCTCGATCGCCAACTGGATCCACAAGTTCTGCACGACCGACATCGGATACTACTTCAACGCCGATCAGCTCGGGACCGACCCATGGGCCGAGAGCGGGTCCGACAGGCTGTGGTGGCACTCGCCGCTTCGCTACGCCGATCGGGCGAAGACGCCGACCCTGTTCGTCCATTCGGAGCAGGATTACCGCTGCTGGCTCCCCGAGGGGATCCAGATGTTCACCGCGCTCAAGTACCACGGCGTCGAGACGCGGCTGGTCATGTTCCGCGAGGAGAACCACGAGCTGTCGCGCAGCGGCAAGCCGAAGCACCGGATCCGCAGGCTCGAGGAGATTGTCGCCTGGTTCGATCGATTCCTGAAGGGCGAGCCTTCGGACGCGTCGTCCGGCTAGCGGACGTCAGTCCGCTAGCCGCCCTCGGGCGATTCGTCCGACGCCCCGTCGAGCTGCGCCTCGAGCTCGCTGATCTTCGCTTGGATGGACGGGTCGTCGTCGCCGACGGTCTCGAGCGCGAGCCGGTACTCGGCCAGCGCCTTGTCTCGGTACTCGACAATCCGCGCTTCGACCGCCTCGATCTGCGCGGCGGCCTCGGCGTCGTCTACGGCGTCCGATTCGAGCGCCGCCTTCTCGTTGCGGGCGTCGTACAGCTTCGTCTCGTACAGCGTCCCGATGATGTAGGCGAGGTACGGCTCGTCGACGGTCCCCTCGTCGCGAATCCGCTCGAACGCCTCGATTCCGACGTCGACGTCCTCCGTCTGCACCCACGTGGCTTCGACGAGCGGAAGGAGGACGTCGAACTCGGCGGCCTCGTAGACCCCGTCGAACCAGGCTTGCAGCCGCTCGTTCAGCACCCGGTCCTCGAAGTCGGCCCGCACCCCGTCGATTACGTCGCTCAACTCCGGCTCGAACGCCGCCTGTCGATCGGTGACGAGGATGATGTGGTAGCCGTACTCCGTCTCGACGATGCCGCTGATCTCGCCGACCTCGAGCGCGAACGCCGCCTCCTCGAACGGTACGACCATCCACCCGCGGCCGAACCAGCCGAGATCGCCGCCGTTCGGTCCGCTCGGCCCGGTGGAATGCTCCCGGGCGAGCTCGGCGAAATCCGCTCCCGCGACGGCCTCGGCGAGGACCCGCTCGGCCTCCGCGCGGACGTCTTCGAGGACCTCGTCTCGGACGTCCTCCAGCGCCGGCACGCCCTCCTCGGCGGCGTAGTCGGCCTCGTGCTCCTCGAGGAAGGCGAGGAGGTCGTCGTCGGACGTCCCGAACAGGACGTGCGACGCGCGAACCTGCTCTTCGGTCGCGTAGTCCGCCCGGTGCTCTTCGAAGTACGTCGCCAGCTCCTCGTCGGACGGCTCGACCGGGCCGGCCACCGCGTGTTTCACCGCATCGAGCGTCAGCTGCCACTCGACCGTGTCCAAGCCGTTCTCCTTGAAGGACTCGAACGACGAGCCCTGCTCCTCGAGGTAGGCGTAGAAGTCCTCTTCGGTCCAACCCTGGTCCTCGAGGAAGTCGGCATACTGCGACTCGAACTCCGCCAGCACGTTCTCCTCGCTCGGCTGGATTCCGCGTCGATCCGCTTCCTCTTCGATCAGGGCGGCGGCCGCCACGCGTCGGAGGGCTTCGGCCTCGAGGGACAGCTGGAAGAGCCGCCCCTCCCCGCCGGCGAGCAGGGTTTCGATGCTCATCCCGAACTGCGCGTACATCTGGAGGTACTGCTGGAGGAGGGTGACCTTGGCGGCCTCGAAATCGTCCCGGTAGGCCGGGCGGCCGTTCACGTAGGCGACGACCTCGTCTTCGGGGAGCTCGCCCGCGGTCTCCCCGGGCGGCGAAGCCGGGGCCTCGGTCGTCTCGACGGGGGAGTCCGCCGGGGGCGCAGAGGTGCGATCACCGCAACCGGCCAGCAGCAGGCCGAGAACGAGGGTAACTGTGAGCAGCAAGATCGAGCGGATCCGCATGAGCGCCTCCTTGAAGTGGCCCAGTTTACGGGCTGGGACGAAGTGCAGCCAGTCCGGCGGTCGGGAGGACTTGTGTCTCCGGGCCGATCCGATCGATGACGCCGGTGATGGACTCCGCGGTCTCGGCGATCCCCTCCCCGCGCTGATGCTCGTCCGCCCCCCGATTGACAAGGTCGGCCCCGGCTTGCAGACTCGTGTCGATTCCACGGGCACGGACGGAGGCGCAATGCGGTGCCGGTCGTTGTTGGCGATCTGCCTCTTCATCCTCGTCGTGCACGGCTGTTCGCGCGGCCCCGCAACGGACACGGGATGGCTCGAGCAAGGGAGGCACCTCTTGTTCGGCGTCGCATCCGAAGAGGTCCCGACGGGCATCTACATGCCAGATGAGGAGTGGGACGAGCAGGCGGAAGAAGTCCGCTTCGACGAGGAGAGGTTCCCCGACTGGGCGCGGGGGCGGTACTCGGTATGCGTCTACTGGAGTGGGGAGTACTCCCGTCGGGAACTCAACCAGAATCGCAGCCCCGGAGAGCCCACGCAATGGGACCTCCGCGGGACGGCCTGGGGGTGGGCTCTCCTCGGAGGCGAGGCCCCGCACATCCTTCGGCTCGTCATCCGAGACAAGGGCGAGGAGATCGTCGTCGTGGACGCGTGGGACGCTCCCGCCGACGGCTTTTAGCCGGCGGCAACGGAAGCCCGACGAAGCGCCGACGCCGCGCTCGTCGGCCGGAGAGCGGCCTACAGCTGGTCGAACCGTTGACGATCGCGGACGTGGCTGTACGATTCCAGGTTCTCGTCCCGATGCGGCACGAACGGGCGATCCTTCGATGTTGCATTGCGGAGCCGGCGTCTCCGCCGGACGAACCGGATCAGTCGGTCGAGCCAGGCCGGTCGTTTCGTGGGAATCTCCTCCTTCTGCCGATCTCGGTGCGCCGTGAGTCGTTGTCCTTCTCCGAGGCGCGATCGTTGCGAGACGACGCCCCGAGGCGCGGCGAGTGAGCGCCTCTCGGAGCGGAGAAGGGGCGAGCGGCTAGGTCGCCCCTTGGATGAAACGGTCCACGTCGGCCTTGAACGCCGCGAGCGAGTCGACGTCGAGGTAGAACATGTGCCCGGCCTCGTAGTTCGCCATTTCGATGTTGCCGCGATGCTCCGGGTCGACGTTCATGTGGCTGAGCATGTACTCGGTGGCGAAGGACGGCGTGGCGAGGTCGTAGTACCCCTGCCCGACGAAGACCTTCGTGTACGGGTTCTTCGCGATCGCCCCGCGAAGCGCCTCGCCGGTGGCGGGCATCTCCCCTTTCTCCCACTCCCATTTCTCGTTTACCTTCATGTTCAGCGTCTCGTACGTCAGGTCGGTCTCGATCCCCAGCTCGGTCCGGACGTAGTGGTTGAACGCGGAGGTGTAGGGGGGCGTGATGGCGAGCATCGAGGGGTCGAACTCCGGTCGCTCGGTCACCGCCAGGGCCTCGATCCCCTTGAACCGCGCGTCGAGCCGCCCGACGGACCGCTTGTCGTCCCGGAGGAGTTCCTTGCAGAAGTGGAAGATGTTGATCCGCAGGTTCGTCCCGAGGACGTAGTCGAGGTCGAGTCCGGTGTACGCCGCCAGCTTCTCCGCCACGGCGCGACGCTCCTCCTCGTCCAGACGATCGCCCTTCATCAGCGCGAGCGTCAGCTCGCCCTCCGACCAGGCCTTCACCTCGGCCATCAGCTCGGGCAGGGCGCGCTTCTGGAGCTTGTCGCCGAGCTTCTCGTGGTACCAGGCGGTCGCCGCGTACGTCGGGACGAACAGCTGAAACGGGAGGTCGTTCGCCGGCATGAACCGGATCGCGCCGAAGTCGAGCACGGTCGAGATGAGGACGATCCCGTTGAACGTGATCCCCTTGTCGACGAGGTCGCCCGCCAGCCCGGCGGCGCGCGTCGTCCCGTAGCTCTCGCCGGCGAGGAAGAGCGGCGACGACCATCGCCTGTACCGCGTCAGGTACAGCCGGATGAACTCGCCGACCGACTCGATGTCCCCCTTGAAGCCGCAGAACTTCTTGTCGAGGTCCTCCTTCGCCGCGCGGCTGAACCCCGTACCGATCGGATCGATGAACACGAGGTCGGTCCGATCGAGCCACGTCTGCTCGTTGGCCTCGTACCGGTACGGAGGGGCCGGCATCCACCCTTCCTTCTCCATCACGACCCGCTTCGGCCCCAGCGCGCCCATGTGCAGCCAGACGGAGGAAGAGCCCGGCCCGCCGTTGAACCCGAACGTGAGCGGGCGATCGGCGGGATCGTTGGCGCCGGCGAGCTCGTAGGCGGTGAAGAAGATCTCCGCCTCGGTCTCGCCGAACTCGTCGGTCAGCGGGATGACGCCGGCCCGGGCGGTGTACTTCAGCATCCGGCCCTCGAGAGCGAGCTCGTGCTCCGTCTCGATCGGCTCGATGCCGAGGAGCTTTCGCTTCTTCTCCTTGCCGTCGGCGTCCTTCTTCTCTTCCGGGCTCGTCTTGTCCTGCTCCTCGGCCATGTTCATCGCTCCTCGCTGAATGGTCTCGTGGTCGATCATTGTACCCCGGGCGTTGCTCGGGGTCCTTCGGAGTGGTGGTTTTCGCCGGGTCTCAGCGCTTGCGGAGCCGGGGAAACCACATCCCGACGTCGCGTACGTACACGGCGTACTCGTCGCCGAAGCGTGCTTCGAGAAGCCGCTCCTCCGTTCGCGCGATCGCGTGGAGAAAGCCGATGGTCGCCAGCCACACGCCCGCTGCGATCAGGGAAACGCTCAGCAGGAGCAGAGCGAGGTAGAGCAGGATCTCGCTCAGGTACATCGGATGGCGCACGACGGAGAAGACGCCGTCCCGCACGACGCGGGGCTCTCGCCGTGTCTCGCCGAAGATGGTCCGATGGCTGGACCACGCCATGTAGCCGGAGAGTCCGAGGAGGACCGTCGCGATCGGAATCCGGATTGCGGGATGGATCGTCCCGTTGAGGAACGTCGTGACGTGGAGGAAGAACGAGTCCGCGATCCACGCACCGGCGAACAGCAGGGCCAGGATCGACTGACCGATGTCCGTGAACGCGTGCTCTCCCGTCAGATCGTCGCGCTCTTCTTCGCGGCGCCTGCGCGCCTGCCCATCGGACATTTCATCCTCCTCGGTGCATTCGGGTTCGAGGGGGTATGATACCGGCGGACCGGCCTCGCCCGCTAGGACCTCACGGCGGAGAGGACGATCTCCGGCGGCCGTTCGAGGTGCTTCTTCACCGTGCACTGGTCGATCGACCTCAGACACGCGTCGACGTACCGCTCCGGGAAGCTCTTCGGCAGATGGACCGTGATGTCGATCCGTTCGATCATCCGGCGCTCTTCGTTGCGGGTCGTCTCCAAGCTCAGCTCGATCTCATCGGTCGGGATCCCGCGCTTCCGACAGAACGCCAACACGTAGTAGCCGGAGCAGGTACCGATCGACGCGAGGAAGAGGTCGAACGGACCCGGCGCCGAGTTCTCCCCTCCGGCCGTCTCTTTCTGGTCGGTCCGGATCGTGAATCCGCGGTGCTCCGCGTCGACGCGTTGGCCTCCGGGGAACCGTATCTTCATCCATTCACCTCGCGCGATGTGCGGCGTAAGTTTCGGTGATGTTCACTGCGGGGGCGGCGTCGCGCAACGTTAACGTTGCCGGGGAGACGGCGAAGAGACGTCCTCGAGCATCCTCGGCTGAGCCGGCGGGAAAGGATGGCGGCGTGGGTAGGCTGTATGGGGTGATGATCGTGGGCACGATCCTGCTCCTGTCCTTTGGAGCGACGGCGAAGGAAACGTGGGTTCGAACGTTCACCGGGCCGGACCACGGCGCGCTGTTCGACGTCGTGCTTGCCGGAGACGGCCATGTCCTGGCCGTCGGCGCGACGAACCACGTGCACACGCCGACGCGCGAAGGGGACGTGCTGCTGGTGAAGCTCACCGTGGAGGGGGACGTGCTGTGGGAGCGGACGTGGGGCGGCGACGCGTTCGATCAGGCGTGGTCCGTCGCGCCGGCCGGGGACGGCGGCTTCTTCGTCTTCGGCGAGACGGCCTCCTTCGGCGCCGGCGATCGGGGGTCCCGTTCAGCGTCACTTTCCCGATCGGTGGGGACTGGATCGTGTGCGGCGCGAAGCCGCCGCCGCCGTGCATCGCATGCTGGCCGACGATGACGATCCCGAACGGCTCTCCGCGGACCGCGCGCCGTGGCTTGCCCGGCAGGTACGGCCGCCTCACGATCCGGACGTTTCGTGGCAGCTCCTTCACCAAGACGTTCGGCTCGCGATGGCCGTTGTCGTGCGAGTCGTTGAGGACGATCCCGTCAATCCCGAGCTCGTTCGCCGCCTCGCAGACCGCCTGCACGTCGGAGGTGATGGACCGGCGGCCCACTTCCTGCCACAGATCGGAGCCGTGGTGCATCGCTTGCCTGTTCTCGGGTGAGATCCCCGACGCGCCCTCCAGATCGCACAGGACGTACAGCTGCCCTTTCTTTAGTCTTCATTTGGATCGTGGGGTGAGTGTAGCACGGGTCGGTTTCTTGAACGTGTTCCCCGATTCCCATGAAGCGATGCGACCTTGACTTCCGCGCAGGAGCCGTCCTATGATGGCACGCATCCGCTAACGCATGGGCAACGCTCCACTTCAGGCTCCGAGGTGGTTGCTGTGATGCACAAACGGCTTCTGATTCCGGCCGTCGTTCTACTGCTCGCGAGCGCATCGCTGGCGGGGCTCTCTCAGGACGAGGGTCCGCCGGCGGACAGCAGCGCGATCGACTTCGGCGACGTGACCGTCGGCCGAACCGCGACGGCCCACTACACGTTCAAGGTGCTCGAAACGAGCGACACGGCCGCTCAAGTCACCATCCACGATCCGTGCCCGCCGTTCGGGCTTGCCGGGCTGGAGTCGCGGAGCATGGTCCTCGCCCCGGGCCAGTCGGTCAGCTTCGAGGTGACCTTCACGCCGCGGGAAGCGTGCGACTACGCATGCTCGTTCGTCATCCGTGCGGTCGGCGGCCACCCCGTCCAGGAGATCGAGACCGTCGTGCAGCTGTCGGGCCGAGGCGTGACCGAGACGACGGCCACACCGTCGCTGATCCCCGTGTTGGAATCCCTGTTCGGGGCCCCGACCGAGGAGGCCGTCCCGGAGGACGAGGGAGAGAGCGTGGAAGGGACGACCGACAGCGAGGGGCGGTTCACGGTCGCCGTTCCGCCGTCCACCAAGGTGGCGGGGAGGCTGATGGAGTGCGAGGGGTCGCCGCTCGCCGACCGCGAGTTCCGGTTGACGCCGCTCTCGGATGGATTCCGAATCGGTGTCACGGGGTACGAGAGCGTGGTCGCTCGGCCCGTCGTGAGGTTCTCCCTGTTCGGAAGCGAGAACGTCGATCTCGGGGACGTCTGCCTGCAGCCGGCGCCGCCGGGCCTGCCGATTCCGATCCGGCTCCTCGGCCCGCTTCCGGGCGAGGGCCTGGGCGACGCGCCCGTCCAGTACTGCTGGGAGAGCCTCGGGATTCCCGGCCTGACCTACGAGGTGGTGCATCATACCAAGGAGTGCGATCCGGAAGTCGTCAACGGGCCTCATCCGTTCGCGCCCCTGATTCCGGATCCCGAGCCCCGTGCGCGGGCCTCCGAACTCCGGCAGGAACGGCGTGCCCGCGAGGCACACCTTCGAGATCTCGAGCAGTACTGCGCCAACCTCGGCAGGATGTTCGACCAGCTCCAGCAAAGTCTGTCGTCCATTCCCGACGTGCTCGGTCATCTGGAGGAACGAAGGGACGAGGCGGATCGCGCCCAGGTCGGCGGCCTTGACCTCCCGCTCCCCGGGACCTGCCCGCGAAGCGCCGAGGAGCTGCTGGCCCCGCACGCCGAGTTGCTCGATGGTCTCCGGATCGAACCGTGCCGTGCCGGCGATCCCTGCCGCGGGCTCAACGACGAACTGAGCGCGATCGTCGGTCTCATTCAGTCACTGCATGCGCACGCGTTCGTGCAATCCATGAGGCTCGACGCACTGGCCGAGCGATGGGTCAATGGGGCCGACCACCGCGGCACGATGGAGCTGTACCACGGGCTCTTCTCGCTTGTGGACCAGGTGATCTCCCTTGTCGACGAGATCGTCGGCCTCCTCACACCCGATGTCGAGGAGTTGATCGAGGACCTGATCGAGCGGCACGTGACGGACGCCGTCTGCCGTCGGTCGCCGGACCTGTGTCGCGCGATCGAGGCGGCGCAGACGGTAGAGGAGAAGCTGGCGACCATCAAGAGCGTTCTGAGCGCCGCGCGGGCGAGCGGCACGCCGGGCCCTGCGTTCATCGTCCAGATGGTCCAGGCGATGGCGCAACAGGCCGCGGCTGCGACTGCCGTCGCCGTCGAGGGCTGGGAAAACTTCGCCGAGGAGATGGGAGCCATACTCTGGGACGCGTACGAGTCGTACCTCTGCCTTGAGGCAGCACTGGAGTGGCTTCTCGACCAACGTGACCGCATCGAGGCGATGTGCGAGGCGTGCCAGCAGTGCGTACGCGATGAGATCGACGCCATCGACGGAGAGCTCGACCGGATCGAGGCACAGGAGGAGGCCGCCGCCGAGGCCCGGCGGGCGTACTGGCAGGAGCAGCTCGCGTGGATCTCGTCCCGGATCGGCCAAGTCGGGGCCTATCTCGATGACGCGTGGTACGACGCCTGCTGCGGCCAAGGAACGCAGACGATCCGGATCCCCAGCGAGGGTTTGTGCGCGGAGAGGCTCGAAGAGGCGCTCAAGCAAGCGCTCGGCGACAAGGCCTGCTTCCTCGAGTTCACGTGCGCGCTTGCATGCGAATTCGAGGGCGGCGAACTCGTCGGCGCTTCGGTCGAATGCGAGCACGGCTTCCCGTTGGCCGAGCGCCGCTCCTGCTGCTGCGTCCCGTGTGAGAGGCAGCAAGAGCCGATCGGCAGCCAGCCGGACCCGGGACGTGCCGGGGAGCGTGTTTGCCATCCTCCCGAAGGGGGAACCGCTGCCCCCGAACCGGGCGGCTGGAGCGTCGAGGGGCGCGACGAGTCCGGGAACTTGGTCGCCTCCAGCCCTCGGCGTGAGCTCGGGCCCGGCGTTGTCAGCGAGCCGTCCACCCTGCTTCCTCCCGCGCCGGTTCCACCCGTCGGCTGCCTCTGCTCCGTCTCGGCCAGCGTGAACGGAATCCCGATGACACCAGGTGGGATCGCGCTCACGGTGCAGCAGGGCGTTCAAGCGAACATCGCCGCCGTCGGGGATTGCGGGCCGAACTGCGGGCCGGGGACGCAGTCGATTGCGATCCAGCCGCCCCTTGCCCAGCCTGCCTGGCTCACCAGTCCGATCGCCCACGTCCCGCTGCCCGTTTCGGTCGCGGCGGCGAGTACGGCGTACGACTTCCCCGTGGAGGGAACCTACTCGATCACGGTGACGCAGTCCTGCGAAGACGGAGACACGTGCTCGTACACGTTCAACGTCGATGCCGCGGGCCCGCCGAACCCGGTGCCTCGGCAACCACGCTCCGGAGAGCCCGTCGTGCACGGAACCTGCCCCGCGTGCGGGGCCGATCCGTGCCTCGAGCTTTTCTATCGATCCGGCGATGAACCGCCGTCGATGCCCGTGCTCGATCACAGGCTGTCGATCGAGGACGGCCGGGTCCTCGATCTCGAGCTTGAGAGCTACTGCCGGCCGGAATGCGTCGACGATCGGACGGTCCGCTGGGAGATGACCCATCCCGACGGAACCCTCGACGTGCTGGAAGGCGTGGAGCTCTACGGGATCTCGTACGTTTTCGAGAGCGAGGGGGAGTACTCGCTCTGTGTGATCGAAACGGTGCCGTGCCCGGAGGGAGACCTGCGGTTCGAGAACTGGTGGATCTTCCGCGTGGGACCGGGCAACTGACCGCGGGCCTTGTGAGCCGAGAGCGCTCGCGAAAGTTCAGAACGGATCCAGGGCAACGCAGGGATAACTAGCGGGAAGGCAGAAGCCGATCGCGAGCCGATCGGACGGATGTCTCCGTGATCTCCTCCGGACGAACCCTCCAGACGGGCTCGATCGAGTGCAGGGTGAAGTCGCGCCGCAGGAGCTCCTCGTCGTTTCCGGTGACGTGGAGCATGATCGCGTCTTCGGGTCCGATTCGCTTCGCTTCGAGGGCCTGGATCAACGACCCCGTGGCGACGGCCGCGGCCGGGCCGATGGCCAGCCCCTCCGCTTCCTCGAACAGCGCCGCCGCGGCGCGGGCTTCGGCGTTGGTCACGGCGTAGGTGTGCCCGTTCGTCGACGTCAGCGCGTCGCGCACACCGCCGGCGACGGCGTACGGCGGCGTCCGATTGGCCAGCACGGGGGCGTCGATCCGGTCGATGCGGCGGAGCTGATCCTCGACGTCCCGGTCGGGCTCGATCGGGATGTTCCGGGTCCAGGCGTCGTGGATCGGCGTGAACGGCGCGTTCTGCGAGAGGTGGAGCGTCGGGAGGTCGGTACCGATGCCCGCGGCGAGCAGGCGCTGCGACGCTTCCCAGGCGGCGATCGCGCCGGTGCCGCTTCCGACTGCTTGGACGTAGTGGTCGGGCAATGCGCCCGTCCGCTTGGCGTATTCGAGCATCGCGGTGGACATGCCGTCGCGCCGGGCGACGTTGCGCGCGCCGCCTTCGTTGGCGACGCCGAGCGCGCGGCCGATCCGGTCCGCGGCTCGAATCGCGGCGGCGTAGTCGTCGCATCCCTCCAGCGCGACGAGCCGGATAGCGCTCGTCGGCTCGCAGGGGATCCACAGCCGGTCGAGCGCCCGCTCAGGCACGACGACGACGACCGGGTAATCGAACCGGACGGCCGCGTAGGCGAACGACCGCCCCGTGTTCCCGGCGGAGGCGAGCACGAGCGTTTCGGTGCCGTGCTCGCGGTAGTACAGCAGGCTCGGCGCGGCCTCGAAGTCCTTGAACGAGCCGGTCGGGTTCGTGGCTCCGATCCGCGGCGCGTAGCCGCTGAACGCGATGCCGAGATGCGATAACCCCAGGCGTTGAGCCAGCCCCTCCGATCGGTAGACGACGGCGCCGATGGGGAGGTCCGTCGGGGACGTCGACGGGAGCCAATCGAGGAACGAGAAGAGGTCGGAGCGATCGTCCGGCTCGAAGGCGGCGGTCGCGTACTGCGAGCGCAAGAGGCCGTCGCATCGATCGCAGTGCAGCCGAGGAGGATCGTAGGTCGCGCCGCAGCCGACGCAGACAAGACGGAGCTTCTGCTGCATTCGCCCTCCCTCGTTTCGTTCCGAGTCGGCGACAGGCCGACGCTGGATGGCGTCGGCCCGGCGCTTGGGGACGCCATTCTACGCGGAGGCGAGTGGAATGGCATGTGCAGCACGGCGGATCCTTTCGGCGTCTGCCGGGACTCCGTGGTTGCGAACAGAGATTCCGTACGAATTCCTCCCCCGAGCGTACAGGAGGATACTGCCCATTCCGTCGGTACGGCCGCGGGGGATCCAAAACCAAAGCCGTCGCCCTTTTGCCCGCAACCCGTGGTTTGGCGTAACGTTCCGCGCCGCCTATCATCGCAGGCATCCGGGAAGGAGGGAAATCATGGCGGGAAACAAGGTCAGTGGAGGAAGCACGGCCGGCGCGATCTGGTTCGCCGGCTGGCTGTTCACGCTCGGATTCGCGCAGCTCGTTTGGTGGAAGGCCATTCTCGGGCTCGTCGTCTGGCCGTACTACCTCGCGGTGTTCCTGAGGTAGAGCGGTGGCTCAGTACGGCGACCGGGCCTTCCCCGAGGCTCGCACGGCCTTCGGCGGCTCGGCGTTCGTCGGGAGCCCAGAGCGTCTTCGTCGTCCGAAGGAGCCCGAATCCGGGGACGACGAAGCGTTTCGGCCATCGCGACTCGACGGTTATTCCGTGACGCTCGTAGAGTCTGCGAGCCCGTTCGTTTTGGGCCGAGACGTCGACGGCCAGTCGGAGCGACCCACCGTCGCGGGCCCGCTCCTCGATCCGGTCGATCAGTGCCGAGCCGATCCCTTGCCCGCGGTGTGCTTCGTCGACAGCGAGGGCCTGGAGATAGAAGTCGCCCTCGGCGAGGGTGTTGTGAATCCGCAGCAGCGGGCGCCCGAACGCGGCGACGCACGGCATCCGCCGGGCACGGCGACCCGCGGCCCGCCGAAGTGGCTGGTCCGAGAGACGCAGCACCAAGTTTGCACTGACATCCTGAATCTACCGACTGTTTCCTGGAACGAACAGCCGATGCGACCCGTGACGGGGGTGGCACCGCTTTTCAGGTCGCCGCAGAGGAAGCCGGTTCTACTCCGTAGGTGCGACCTTGGCGAGAGGCTCAGCCATTGGGGGCACACGCGCGAGGGATTCATTCTGCTACATCGGATGAGGCATGCGTCCCCCGATTCCGCTGGTCCGGAAGGCGATCGAGCAGCTCCCTCGTCCATACCTTGACCCGCTCGGCGACGGTCTCCGGGGACTTCGCCTTCTGCTGGTCGAAGGAAAGCCGTGCGATGATGCGTGAGCCGGTGAGCAAGCCTTCCATCTTGGCGAAGATCCGCCTGTCGCCCATGCCGCCCATCGTGCAGAAGAGGGCCACGGGTTTTCCCTGCAGGTCCACGGACGAAAGGAAGACCTGAACCGCCGGCACCGGACCTTGCCCCCAGACCGGCGTGCCGACGATGACGAGATCGTAGTCGCTCAGCGAGTGCGTCATCGCCCGAATGTCCGGCATTCTCTTGAAGACCGCATCGAACGCCGAGCGCACGTAGCCGTGATGTCGGGCCACCTCGCGGATCTCCTCGGTGTCCGCGCCCAGTTCCTGCGCGATCGCTTCCGCCACGGCCTTTGTGGTTCCGGTCCTTGAGTAGTAGACGACGAGCATTTTCATGGTCGCGCTCCTTTCGAGCTTCCGCTCTGCCTTGCGATGTCTCGCACCGTCACTTCGGGATGACGGTAGTGGTCGCCGGAGTCGGCGATCCTCGAGCTACTCGGCCTTGCCGAGTAGCCCACCATCATCCGTCAGACTTTCCTGGATGGCAGAGAAGACGGGGGCGGCATTTCAGAGCCGAGCAGTCGGAGACCGCCGGCCCCATGAGCCACACCCCGTCGCGGTCAGTGTACCTCAACGAGTCTGTCCCGTCTCCGTACGAAATCCAATGGTAGACCCCCGGAAGGGCTCGCGCCCCGGGAGCTTCCTCGGGACTTCCTCCTAGAAGAGCCGTTCCTTGCCTAGCAGTCTGCGAATCATCGATAGAGCGCCGGTGTGGTGCGCCTCATGATGCGTCAGGAAGGCGAGCACCGAGGCCTTGCTGCCGAAGTGCTCGGAAGGAATACTCGGCGGGCCGAGGAGATCCTCCTCAGTAGCCGTCTCGAGATAGGCCTTCAGGTCTGCAAGGCGTGCACCCAACGCTGCGCGGCAGGCCTCGACACGGGGATACTCGCTCGGATCTCGCGGTTCGGCCCCCATGTTGAACAGGTCATCCCAGCCGTCTTCGCAGAGCTTCCTCCCGATCAACATTTCGAGGAACTTGGCTCGGGTGTGGGCGAGATGTCCGAGGACCCAAATCGCCGGGTTGGGGAGGCCGGCTGGCTGTTGAAGCCAGTCGGCGCCATCGAGTCCCGTCGAGAACGTCTGAATGAAACCGTTGCTGCGCTCGAGCCCCATCCAGAATGCCTTGGCCGTTGGATTCACGCTGTGCCTCCGTATTATGCGTACTGGACCAGCAGTCTAGTGGATCGGAGCGGCCAGCTACAACCCGGGCATCCGAGCGATCTACTGACGGCTGAAGCAGGGCGGCAAACCGGAGAAGGTCGCTCGGATCGCTGCAGCGAGGAAGCTCCTACTCATCGCCCACGCCATCTACAGAACGGGTGAATTGTTTCGAGACCCGAGCATCGAGTACGAATTCCGCAGGAACTCGCAAGCAACTTAGCTTATCTGAGCTGCCGTTGACTATTCAATACAGCATCTGACCCCTCCGAGGAACCTGTGCCCCTTGACATAACGTCACCATAGCTAATACGCTCATCGCAAAGCTGTTAAAGGGAGGCATGCAGATCCAAATGCCGGCGAAGGGGTCCGTGTTAGTCGGTGTGGCAGCTGTCATAGCCTTGTTAACCCTATTGCCCGCAGTGGGCGCAGAGACTGATACCGCCCGCAGGTGTGCTGGCATCGGAGACAGCAGACAAGCAATCAACAAGCTGGTCAACGATACCCTACAGGCGGCGCGCGGGAAGGTTGGGAACGATGGAGACAAGCTGATTGATGAAGTGTACAAGGCTCTTGGTGAGGGCTTGCCCTGGACGATGATCGAGTGGTGGGCAGATCGGAACCTTGCTATCGCGAGCGTGACACAAGGCGATTCGAAGTACAGTGGGGTGAGTAGTGCCGATGCTAGGATGTGGGTCGCGGGGAGCCTGATCCTCAACCCGGCGATCAAGGTAGCCGGCATCTGCATCGGCACCGACAAGCTGGGACATTTCTTCCAGCAGGGCTTTCAATATTACTGCACGGCGGTAAGAGATGGAAAAGGAGAGAGTGCAGCCATCACATGGGGCGAGCAAACTGAAGCCGGCGGCTTTGGTCTGACGACAACGGGTGTCTACTCGAACGCCGACTTGGCCGCCAATCAAGCCGGAATGGACTTCTATAGGGGATTGAAAGCAAATCCGCATATGACCTTCGACATCGCTAACTGCGTTACAAACAACTGGAACGAGGAGAGCAATCCGAATCTCTATACGCCGAGGGTGGGGAAAACGGTCTGGGCCAATCTCGTTGCTGGCGAATGGACGAGCGCTCTCAGAACTGGGCCAACCACCCTACATCTACAGGTGTCCAACTTTGTAGATGTCACCGGTACATACGAATACTCCAAGGGTGGCACGGTCGCTACGGGTGCGATCACTGGCGGCAAGATCAAGCTGATTACAGAAAAGAGACACGGGGTGGAAGTCGTCATCGGCATCCAGATTGTCGATCTCGCTTGGAAAGAGGGGGCTGAGCAGGGCAAGGCATCTCTGACATCCCTGAACGAGAGTACTATTACTGGCACATGGAATGGCTCTGACCTTTGCCTTTACTCATCGCTGCGCGGATCACCTCCCGGCTCTACGCCACCCAAGATCCTGGGGATTGACTTCCCTTCTGAGATTGTAGGTGATGGAAAGCAGAATCGAGGAGAGGTCCGCTTTAGGGATGCAGACGCCGATGTTGTCTACGCATACTTCGACCCTGTGGGAGGTACCGGCAACTGGGCTCCTTTCGACTTCGCCCCCGGAGTTATAGGAAAGAGCGAAGGCGCTTTCGATTTCGTCATCACGTGTGAGACTAGCAAGGCAGTCACAGCCCGCTTCGAAGTAACGCTCGTCGATAGCGCAGGGAAAGTAAGCACTCCTAACTATTTCTCATTTACTTGCGTATGTCCTCAAAGCGACTGACTGCTTTGTCAACGCGGGAGATTCCAGGGACAGAGATTCCAGGGACACAGTACTTAATTGAAGGACAACGCCCACGCGAGTTTCGTATTGTGGCCTCGGTACCTCGCGAGGTGATGTATGTGTCCCTCGATTCCGCTGCGAAACGAGCAGAAGCACGATGGTTCGATGTTCGCATGTGATACAATGCGCTCGCTGGCAGAACGCCGGCAGGAGGGAAGATGTACGGCTCGGCACGTATACGAGGCTCGGCCCCCGCGTCCGACGTCTTCACTAGCACATCTCGCGCTGACGACAAGATCTTCTCGTTCTTCTCCTAGGGCCGCTACGAACGCGCCGACTCGTGCATCCGTCCCTCCGAGGGGCTGGCTGGGATTCAGGAGGAGGTGATGACGGTATGCGGCGACACGCGGCTTCGGTGTTCGCTGTGTTGGTTGTCGTTCTCGCGGTCGGTGCGACATGTCGAGCAGTGACCGTGGCCTGGGCCGAATCGCCCTCCATTTCTGCGCCGTACGGGCTCTACATCCCCGATGTCCTACTCGACGGCGTGGTCGGATCCGAATGGGCGGATGCAGGCGAATACGGTGTGCGGATGGGGGAATACAACGCGCGGCTTCTCATCAAGCATGACCACGTGTACTTCTACGTTGCGATGGTCATCGAATCCGGAAGGCGGTTCCCGGCGGGCTTCGAAGCGTACGTTGTGTTTGAGAACGGGGACGGGGTCGACTACTCGCGCGGTGACGACATGATGAGCGTACCGGCGTGGGGAGGCGAGCTATTGGACGCCGATCTCACGTACCGAGCCACGTACGACTTCTTGCCGGACGTCGACTTCGACGGCACGTGCGACGCTGTGGGGGCCGGTCTCTACGACAGCACGATTCGCGGCTACGTCTTCGAGTTCCGGCGCAAGATGATCTCTGGCGATCCCTGCGACGTTCCGCTCGCGGGGGGCAATATCGCCGATGTCATCTACGGCTGGGCGAGCTACTGACCCGAGGAGGTCCGTGACATGAGAACGAAGCTTTGCCGTGCCTTCTGGACGTGCCTGCTTGTCGGCTCTCTTCTCGCTCTCCTTCAGCCGGCGGCTTTCGCCTACGGAGAGGGCAGCTATCGCGCCCCCACCGAGCCGTACCAATGGAGTCCCCCGACTCCCTCCGCCGATGCGCCGTGGTACGAATGGGCGAACCTACACCTGTGGCTGATGAACGAGTGGCTGGGGGCCGCCCAGGATGTCCTCTGGGACAGGGCCCCGGAGGAAGGAGCGGCTCCGGCTTGGGGCGACTGGTCCGGAGTCTCGTCGGCAGCCGAGTATGTCCAGCGGGTCCTTCGTGAGAAGGAGCAGCTGATCGACCGGTTGCCGGTCCCCTACACAGCGGAGGGCGTTGCGGACGACGCGACGCTCAACGGCGTGCCTCTCAAGCGGATGATCGAGCTGCTCAAGGAGGTTGACGAAACGCTCGAGTCGGCGGGCTTCGTAGTGGACCGCGAGCCGGGCACCGGCTTGGCCACGGTCTCACTCCCGTCGGCGCTCACGACCGAGACGGTGACCGGGATCGATCAAGCGCTGTCGGCTGCGAAGCGATCGAAAGAGGCTCTCGAAACGTTCATTCAGGAGAATCTGGTTCCCGCGGAGGAGGCACCCGAAGAGGAGGCTCCTCCTGCGGAGGGCGCGGCGCCGTAGACCTGCAAGCACAAGTTGGGAGAGTTCCAGAGAGAGCTCCGGAGACACAGACCTTACCTTTTGGCGGCTGGCCCCGGCTTGCGCTTCTTGAGCTTGTGGCCGAGGGGATTCTCGCTGTCTTCTGTTCGAGGTTCGCGCTCTGGTCGCTAGAGGATCAGACAAGCGATGGTGGTGGAGTGCCCGCCAATCCGCGACCCAGGGTGTGTGCCCCCGAGTCCCGGGTTTCCCTGAGCAGCCTCGCTGTATCCCGGCAGGTCGCTGAAGAGCAGTGATAGGATCGCATTATCTCATACAGGCTAAATTGCCACCGCATGCGAGAATGGGTAGTATTGTTGCAATAGCCGGAAGGAGGTGCGCATGAGAACGCGCTATCGTGTCAGCGGGCTTTCCGTGGTTGTCCTATTCATGGTGGGGCTTGCTTGCACAGCATCCACGCTTGTTGTCTCCCAGGACAATGGAGACTTCCTGCTGATCCAGGAAGCGATTGACGCGGCAGCGGATCACGACCACGTCATCGTCCAGGATGGCACCTACTGCGAGAACCTTCGGTTCAGCAAACCGCTTTCTTTGGTCGCTGTGGGCGATGTCACTCTCAAGCCTTCAGACAGCGATCTGCCTGCGATCTCGGTGACAGAGGT
>Ga0315545_1001843_pt1 | contig 19997 bp, 17 predicted proteins | sample SalMarSW160210MG_FD_203096 | JGI IMG/M metagenome (GOLD analysis project Ga0315545, IMG submission 203096) | Salt marsh sediment microbial communities from the Plum Island Ecosystem LTER, Massachusetts, United States - Salt Marsh Sediment SW1602-10 ...
CCAGGATAGATAAAAAAACAGTCGCCAAGTAGTGTTGTTCTGTAGAGCGAAATATCTTCTCCAACTTTGTATGTCCTCACGGAATCTATCCTGCCTGTATCAGGTATTTTAATATCTCTGAACTCATAGGGGCTTCTCCGAAGCTCGGTAAAACCCATGTACAAATTGCCGTCACCCTTTCTCTCAAACGTGTCAAATACCTTGATCCAGTAATCCGCCATTATTTCAGGTGCAGTTACGATGGTGTTGATGGGGAAAGTGTTTTCAACTGATCTATCGAACCAGTTATCAGTAATCGCTATCGCCCGCGAGAATGGTATACCCAACCGTTTACAAATATCGGTATACAGTTTCCCGAAGACCTGTTTCTTATTTCTTTCCTTTGTTATCCGTGCGATTCCGGTGATGGAGGAGATAACGTCAACCAGCTGAAAAATCTCGGGATATGACTTCACTTTCTCGAGTATGTTCGGGCTGGCCGAAGTAATAATATACCTGTACTTGTTTACTCCAAGCTCTCTGTTCAACTGTTTGTAGTGCCGTAAAAATGTCAGCGCGTTTTCTCGGAGTGTGTGCTTCCGCTTTTTTTTATCGTACGTCTCCAGCGTGCCGTCCCAATCGAGAAAAATGAAAAGCGAGTTCGAATGGTCCTGTACCCAACTGCCGTGAAGCTGATGTATGGTGTAAGGATTATCCGCGATCTTACATTTCTCCATGAACTCATCCGCTATTTCACGCATACTTTTTCCACTGAGAAGCTCAGAGACGGAGCAGTAAAAAAACGACTCACTCACAAATGAGTTGTTAAAATATTTTTCCGATTCTGATCTCAGCTCTTCCACATTCATGGCTGAGCATTTTTTAATCAGCTTTTCCAGATTATCGACATGCCCGACTGCCTGTACCTGATGCATATGCAACGGTTCATCATCCACAGAGATCCTCGTGGTGATATCATACTGTCTGAAAAAATCGGAATATGCGCTGGCAGAGACGTCTAATTTCATTTTACCAAATTATAGCATGAATGCGTGTGTGCGTCCACATTTGTACAAAGGAGTCTCCCGCTGCATGATCGCAGGAAAAATCAGGAAACTGCCCGAAAAATGTCTTATACTTACATTGAGGAATGTCCTGTGACGATTGGAATGCGAGTATCCGGGAACATTCCCTCAGAAATGGAATGGGGGAGGGGTTTACCATAGAATATAAAGGAAATGATAAGCAGTTCATGACCCTCTTTCTTCAGAGCAAAGTGATAGACGTATTTCAGATTCCGAGTTTCACAAAATTCTTCAAGCGGGTAATGGATATAGACGGAGTTATGTTCTTGATTAAAGGGGAAACACAGGAAACAGCGATGGTGGAAACGCTTGACGGGCCGGATGATTCAGTTTTTCCTCTTATATTTCAGTGCCCGCAGTGCGGGAAAAAGTTTAAAACATCTGCCCCTCATGGTCATATGTTCTGAATTTTCCTGATAATGTGTGTATGCTCCGGGGGAATGCATTGTTTCAACGCCACAATAAACGCATCCGCCTTGAAGAGCTTTTTATACTCCTTCCAATATCCATTAGTCTTCGCCCTGTATGTTAACTTCTAGAATTATTTAAAATACGTCGATCAATCCCTGATTTGCTTTCGAAAGGTGCTATGTTTATATAGGTTTGCCTAATTCTATTCCACCTCAGGAGGCCGCCATGAAAAGATTAATTATCTTCATGGTAGCGGTCACACTTATTATGAGTGTTGCAGTACCGCTGTTTGCAAAAGGAAAAAGTTCGAATAACTCAGGGTACTGCGTGGTAACTGGCAATGGAAGAGCGCAGGCACTCGGTGGAAAATCCGGTTCTCGCACGAGCACCAGAAGGGGTCTCTCTAATGCATTCCAGCATTCACGAGCAACCAAAAGGGGAGAAAAACAGATGATCACTAAATAATGCACCGGATTAATGGCAAAAGTAATCCGTGCGAGGAAGGAAATCCTCTTCCTCGCACATGTATATTGTGTTTGTTCTTGACAATGTATTTGATCAGATTAAGATGAAATATGTTCTTTTTTCTATTGTAATTCCCTGACCGCGAGGCACGGGATCAGAAAGATGACCGGAGATGAAGAGCAGAGAAAGGGTAATGCGGGCGATTAATTTCGGTTGTCCAGATCGAGGGCCGATATCTCACGGGATACTCCCTGCCGCACAAACACATTACGGAGAGACGCTTAATGAGATTCTTCAGGGAAAATATGCGGGAGCGGTTTGTTTTCGAACCGATCTAGACAGTACATAATGTCATTCGGGACCCCGCAGGAGGTAAAAACGCATATCCTTGATGTATTTGACCATATCGGCACGAAAAAGGGGGGGGTAATCGCATGTGGAGAAATAGGGCCTGACACGCCCAGAGCAAATATAAAAGCAATGTATGAAACATTTACGAATTTCAAATACTGAGGAAAAGAGAGGGGAGGCGCACATGACCCATAAGGAACGATTTTTAATGGCGATCAATCATGAAGAACCTGACAGAGTCCCCATTGATGTCTGGTACACACCGGAGGCGGAAAAAAAATTACTGGAATACCTGGGGGAAGACACTGACAAATTATCACTGTACGCTCCGGATGGAGGATATCTGCCTCATATAATGGACCATGACTTTTTGATAACCTGGATTGGACCGTGTACAAGTTACTATTTAAAGGAAGAACCAGAATACTACGACGAGTGGGGAATAAAATGGCGATGGGTCGATACAAAAACAGGAACTCGGTACACGGAAATGGTTGAGCACCCAATGGCAAAAACCAATGACCTCGACTCATTACACATGCCCGATTTCAGGGATAAGAAAAAATACGTTGAATCAAAGAAAATGATAGAAAAATACGGAAAGGACTTCGGGATCATGGGTGCGGTCGCCTGCACGCTCTTTGAGTTATCATGGTATCTCAGAGGAATGGATAAAGTAATGGAGGATATGATTCTACGAAAGGATTTTTTACATGCGTACCTTGATAAACTTCTCACCTGGGTCTGGGATGCGGGCACAATCCTTGTCGAATTGGGAGTCGACGTCATCTGGATCGGAGATGATTTTGGTGCTCAGGACAGGATGTTGATCGCGCCTGAACTATTCAGAGAATTTTTCAAGCCCCGATACGACAAACTCTTTTCACATCTAAAAAGGATAAACCCGAATATCAAGTTTGCATTCCACACAGATGGCAACAATATTCCGATATTACAGGATTTTATTGATGTCGGGGTGAACATACTGAATCCGGTTCAGCCAAAATCAATGGATCCCGGAGAAATAAAGAAAAAGTTTGGAGATAAATTGAGTTTCTGGGGAACAATTGACAATCAAGAAACAATGCCCTTTGGCACTGTTGAAGATGTAATCAACGAGACGAAGCTGAGGTTACGCACCGTCGCACCTGGCGGTGGATTAATTCTCGGTCCTGCGCACAATGTTCAACTTCAAGTTCCCATCGAGAATATCATGGCTTTTTACAATACGGCAAAACAGTACGGAAAATATCCAATAAAGATATAAAGAAGGGAAAACGATTCATATATGGAATAAAAAGAATAGAGTTTTATTACAAATTTTTACATTTCATTGTATAATGGGAATAATCTGTATTTTGCTCCATCATTTCCGCATGGAAGGAGGTGATCAGAGAAAAAGTCTCAATAGTATGTCAGGATGGATTCCATCCTAATTGGGAACATTCTTTACACAAAGGAGGTATGTGATGAAACGATATGGGAAGTATGTAACATTTTTGCTATTGATCACCATGATTTTCGTTTTTGGGGTAGCTGAAACAGTATTTGCTGAAAAGAAGGAGGCAGAAGGAGAGAAGGCGTACTTCTTCGGTCATGACTCGCTGTATATGGGTGATGAGTGGATGAAAGTCACTGATAAAGCAATTCACTATTACTGCGAGGACAATGGCTGGAAGGTGCTCACGCAGAATGCGCATTTAAAAGCCGAGGACCAGATCAAGCAGATGAGATATTTTGTATCTCAAGGTGTGGATGGAATTATATGGTCACCGGTTGATGCGGTTGCAACTGCTGATGTTGCAAAGTTTTGTAAAGACAACGGAGTGCCAACAATCACTTACAATACTGATGTAAAATCCGATGCAGTTCCGATTACCATACTTTTCGACAGCTATGCGGTTGCACAGGCGGTCGCAAACGAAGTTGTCGATTACCTGAAAGACACTTATGGGAAAGTGGAAGGCTTTGTCATAAGCCTCCAGGGTGATGCTGCAAACGATACTGACAGAGACAGAGGAGAAGGGTATAAGGACGTGTTCTCGAAATATCCGGGGATAAACTTTGTTGAGTTCTTCACCCTTTCGAAAATGGAGGTCGCTGAAACAAACTCCTTCAACTCCATTCAGCAGTTTGGAAGGCCGGTTGCGATTGTGTCTCAGAACACGACGAATTCACGTGGAGGTATGAATGCCTTAAAAAGGCAAGGAATGCTCGTGAAGAGAGGTGAACCGGGACATGTGTTTATTGGGAGTATAGGCGGTGCTCCCGCATACCTCGATATGATGAAAGAAGGATACTGTGATCGAGGCTATGTCCAGCCGAACCTCTTCTATGGTCCACTTGCGCTCCATTACCTTGCAGTGGTAATAGAACAGGGGGAAGATGCGCTTCCGAATATCGGAGACGTTGTGACAGAGGATGATTTAAAAATCACCGGAGGTGTCCATGATATTAACCCATGGAAAGACCAGGTGTGGGCCCCCGCAGAGGTTTCAGAACGATGGGGTCACAGGTGGCTGAAGGTACAGGGGATGATGGTCACACCGGAAAATGTCGATGATAACAGGATCTGGGGGAATGCCGCCCGGGTATGGTTGGATTAAGAAGTCGAATAGAAAAGAAACCTGCATGGGCCTTTCAAAGGCCTGTGCAGGTTTTGACACAATCATCGAGAGGAAAAGATATGTCAGGCCCTTTGTTGAGAATGGAAAATATCCACAAATATTTTGGAAAAGTACACGCTCTTGCCGGAGTGGATGTTGAGGTAAATGCAGGTGAAGTTGTAGGAATTATCGGGGATAACGGAGCAGGAAAATCCACTTTGATAAAAATTCTTGTAGGTTTGATCCCAATGAATGAAGGAAAAATCTACTGGAAGGGAGAAGAAGTAGAGATTAACTCAATCGACGATTCGAGAAAGCTCGGTATCGAGGCGGTGTACCAGGACCAGGCCGTTGTTGACTGCCTGAGTGTGGCGAAAAACGTCTTTTTAGGGAGGGAGCCCACAAAGAGTATTGGGCCATTCAGATTTTTAGATTTACAGAAAATGAGGACCCATACAGCTGTGCTTACACAGAAATTGGGGCTGGATATCTCAACTGTTGAACAGGAAGTGAGGTTTTGTTCCGGTGGAGAACGTCAGGGGGTTGCAATTACGAGAGCAATGTACCATGAGGCCGCGTTAACTATACTGGATGAACCCATAACTGCCCTGTCTCTGAAAGGTACCAAGCAGGTAATAGAGTTTGTCAAACATTTGAAAGAGCGAAATATCGGCGTTATCGTGATATCTCACAATATCGGACATGTATATACAGTTGCAGATCGATTTACACTCATGTCAAAAGGGAAGATAATGGTCAACATAGAAAAAAATGAGGTGTCGCTCTCCTCTCTTGAAGACATGCTCGTCGGACTGTGAACTTAATATTTCTAAAAATAAAATAACGAATGCGGGGCGGGTATATGGGCAAAGAAGAAGGACCGAAAGAGAAAAGACTGCGGTTATTCCTTCTGGAGAACCTTTCGTGGATTCTCATTATCGCATTCTACGCACTTTTCGCCGCGATGAGACCTGTGGGGATGTTGCAATGGAAAACGCTTGTTTTTATAATCTATTCAACAATACCTCTGGGGTTTCTCGTATTTGGTACTGGGGTTTGCCTCATCGGCGGAAGGTTAGACCTCTCTATTGCAGAAATGGCGGGATTCATTGCCATGCTCTCAGCATTAATACTCACCAAGTGGTTCCCGTTCATCCCGTTCCCGCTTGATATTATGGTACCCGTCGTTTTGGGGTGTGTATGTGGATTATTCAACGGATTTCTCGTTGGTGTGCTTTCATTGAATCCTTTCCTCGCGACACTTGGAACGTTTATGGCTTTTGACGGTGCAACAATTTTACTGCATCCCTATCCAATTTATGAAGGATTTTCCGCTCATTTCATCAATCTTGGTGGGGTGGATTATATCGCAATACCAATTGCGATTGTCATCCTCATTATTATTCAGATTATCCTGCAATACACCAAATTTGGAAATCATATTTATGCCGTTGGGGGAAACGCTGCATCATCCAGAATGCTGGGGATTGATCCAAACAGGATGTATATTATTATCTATACAATAAGCGGGGCATTTGCGGGATTGTCTGCACTGTTCTATACAGGTTTTCTTCATGCTGTTCCGCCCGGTTTGGCTGACGGAAATGTGTTTTTAGCATTTGCAGGAGCCATTATTGGCGGTATCAACCTTGAGGGAGGTCGCGGTTCGATGATAAACGCTTTTGCAGGTGTGCTATTCCTCGGGGTTGTTGAGGCGGGATTGGCAATGTTCAATGTCTCGCCGTTCTTCAGGAAGGTAGTGTATGGATTTCTCGTTATATTTGCAATAATGATAAATAAATACAGGGCAACTTTGAGAGATAAAATATTGCTTCCAAAATCTGCATGAAATGATTTTCAGATTCCCAGGGCCAAAAGCGCCATCTTCCCGTTTCCCAACGTCGAGCACTCGTTTACCCTTCTGAAGGTGAACCCCTTGAACTGCCGCCGCTTGAACTCAAGATATGCCTGGTTCACCATGCCACCGGTAAGAACGACTTCCCTCCGGAGGGAAACCTGTTTCCCGTAGATATCCAGTACCAGATGAATGGGCTCGAAGATGCCGGTGAGAAGGGCAGCAAGGAGGTCCTCCCTGGTTGACTCAAGAGTGATACCGCGAAACGCAGCTTTTTTCTGTGATATACTGTGCCGGTCGCCTGCCAGGTAGGGCGCGAAACGCACATCCGTCTTTCTAAACTTTTCTGTCACGAATCCAGGCAAGTATCGCTCGTAAAAATTATTTTTGTCAATATCCCGGTAGAACTCACGTCTGAACCACTCCAGGGCACCGCCCCCCACCGTGATCGCAAGAACGAGCCACCTGCCCCGAACCGCATGGGTCCTGAGGTACACCTTCTCGTGCGGGATCGGCCGGTCCGTGGTGATGGTGATAATCTCGTTGCTTCCGGACACGTTCAGGATGGATCCGTTTTCCACCGCCCCCGCACCGAGAGCTGCGTGTGAAGTGTCATTTGATCCCATGACCACAGGTATGCCGCTTCTGAGGCCGGTCAGGCCCGCTGCACCCCCGGTCAACGTACCCACCACCGCATCGGAGGAAACAATACGGGGCAGCTTCGCACGCTCGATCCCCAACTCGCCGCAGAGCTCCTCAGACCATCCGCCCCACGACAGGGTTTCATACAGCCCGGTGAAGCTGGCGTTCGTGGGGTCGATGACGAATCTGTCCGCAAACAGGCGGTGGAGATAGGTGTTCATGTGGCCGAAGCAGAAGGTTTCAGCATAGAGTGAGGGATGGTGCTGTTTTATCCACATGATACTGGTAAGCGAAATGCCGCCGGGAAACGGGAGGTTGCCGTTTATCTCAAGAAACCGCTTTTTCCCCACTATCTTGAGCGCCTGGCGTGACTGCGCACTGCTCCGCCTGTCCAGGTGAATGATGGCGGGGTACAGAGGCCTCCCCTCACGGTCCATTGCAATGAGAGACGGGCACAGCACGCAGAGTGAAAGCACATCGATCGTGCGGAGGGAATCGCCGAACGCAGAAATACCATTCACAAAGGCCCGAAACACCACATCCGGGTCGATCTGCACCCTCCTGCCGTCAACCTGGTAGGTGTACTCCTGTTTGTGCGCCTGCAGTATGGCAAGCTCTTCGTCCAGAATGCTCAGCTTCACAGAGGTGGTGCCGAAATCAGCGGACAGTATACGCATCAGGATGTTCCCCGCCCATCCTGCGACCTCTCCACTGCATTCCTAGTTCTCGGTAAACCGTGCGATTTCGTCGTTTCACCCGTACCGGTGGCTGCAGGCGGTACCCCCCTGTCGTTCCATCCCCGCATTTCATAGTAAATCTGCAGCTCCCGCTCGTAGTCCGCACGGGAAACGGTCTGCCCCCGTGCTCCTTCCGAATCAAGCGGTTCTGTGTAGAATCTCTCAGGAAGCAGGTCCTGTTGCCGGGTCAGTCCGCTTCTGACATTGTACTGCCTTCCGATGGTCACAATCCGGCTGGCTGTACGCTCCAGCTCCTCCTTGTCTTTTCGCATACCGGTAAGCAGGTAGAGGGATTCCGTATAGTCCTCCCAGGTCAACACATCCCGGTTTAAAAATCTGCAGTACACGAAGCAATCGGCGATTGCATTGAAGTTGATCATGTTGAATACCAGCTCGGCCTTCCTGTCTAGGGAGAACCGTTCCACCGACTTGTCCTCTCCGCTCAGCTCGAAATCTCTCGCCTTCCCAGATATGTCGCGGGCGTACGAATTGGAGCTTAAGTGTGTGGCACCCCGGTTTCCCACACCGTAGGTGACTGCCATTGACTGTACACCCCGCGGGTCATACCCCGCGGGTTCCAGACCCTTTACATGGATGGCAAGATCGCCGATACCCAGGTGTTCGGCAGCAGGCCTTACTCCCTCTCCGAGCACTCGCCAGTCTTCGTCCCGCGCCACAATACCGTGGATGAAGCCAACCATTGCCTCTGTATCGCCGAAGGCAATTTCGAGATCGCCTGACAGTCTGCCCCGCTCCGTAGCGAGCATGAGCAGTCCCAGTACGTTGCCGGTGTGCATTGTATCGATTCCCAGTCGGTCACACTCGTCGTTCAGCTTGATAATATCCCTGATATCGGCCACGTCGCACAGACCGCCGAATGAGTAGATCGTCTCGAACTCCGGGCCGTCGATCTCGATTCCGGCGTAGGGTCCATCTGACACACGGTTAATATGTGCGCACCCGATCGGGCACCCGTAACAGCGGTTCTGCCTGACCAAGGTGTGTTGCTGCATGGCGTTGAAGTCGATACGGTCCGCGTACGCTGCCTGCCCCTTCACCCAGTAGTGGCTGGGAAACACCCCCAGGCTGTTGGCTTTGGAGACAAAGTTCACGGTTCCTGCCAGTGGGTACACGCTGCCCGTGCCCGGGTGCTCTTTTATCCTCTTGTTCAATTCCCTGACATACTGCTTCAGCCCTTGCTGATCATACACATCAACTGTTCCGGTCCCGATAAGTGCGATTGCCTTGAGGTTCTTTGAGCCCATGATCGCTCCGGATCCCATTCTTCCGAAGTGCCTGTGTTTCTCATGCCCGATCCCTGCATACCGCACCAGGTGCTCACCTCCCGGGCCGATCGAAAGGACCCTGGCCGCTTTTCCCATCTCTTTTTTAAGCGTTTCTTCTGTTTCGTAGATGTCCTTTCCCCACAGGGAGGCGGCGTCCTCAATTGACACGGCGTCGTCGCGGATGCGTATATACACAGGGGCAGGCGCTCTACCCTCCACGATCAGCACGTCGTACCCCGCCTTTTTCATGAAGTGACCGAAGCTGCCTCCCAGGTAGGAGTCGATGCACACATTGTTGAGAGGCGCTTTGGCGAACAGGCCTATCCTGGTGGTGGTGGGCAGGATGGTTCCGGCCCCTGGGCCGGTGACGAAGATCATTTTGTTTGATGCAGAGAGCGGGTCGATATCCGCCGGATTTTCCCTGGAATTGAGATAAAGACCCAGGCCCTTTCCTCCGATATACTCCCGTATCATCTCCTCGGGGAGCTTCTCTCTGCGAACGCGGGACTCGGAGAGATCAACACGCACAATCGTACCGCTGTATCCTTTCATGTGGCTCCTCGTAATCGAATGAAACGCTTTTTTTGTGTTCTGCTATAGCTTTCCGTGTTCCCTGAGAACCTCTTCCACGTGTTTCAGGTGCTCAGACATCTGTCTGTGTGCGAGCTCGTAATCGTGCACCTCTATGCTTTTGCAGATGGCAGTATGCTGCCTGTGCGCCAGAATGTTGTCCTCAGCGCTTACCGTCTCCTCACGGCTGTGCCTGAGCGGTATGACCAGAGCTTCGGCGATTGTGATGAACAGGATATTCCTGCTGATAATGGCAAGCTGCAGGTGAAAATCGATATCCATGAACACGAACTTTTCCACATCGTCGAGTACTGTCTCCATTTCCTCTATGATCGCCCGCAGTCTCCTCAGATCCTCTTCATTTGCGCGCCTCGCCGCGAGGCGAGCAACCTCTGTCTCGATCGCATACCGCACCTCCATGAGATCGCTCATTGAGGCCTCCTTGTTCTCCCTGCGAAGGTACAACATAAAGGCGTTTGCAATGTCGTGGCTGTCGGACGGATTTACCTTTATGCCCTTGCCGTGAATCACGGACAGGATTCCCCGTGTCTCAAGTGATTTTATTGCCTCCCGCACCACCGTGCGGCTGACGCCAAGCTCTTCACACAGTACCCGCTCAGGGGGCAACATATCGTTGTCCTTGTACTTCCCGTCCACGATAAAGTCGAGAATCAGATCATACACCTGCGTCTTGAGTTTCGGCGGTTTGATGTTGGGCAGGTTCCTCCTCAGGGGCTTATCCTCGCCTATGTTCTTTCCCACGCGTCTTTTTTGCTCACTCATTTTCCGGCCACCTTGTAGAGCACCTCACCGGCGTCATGAATAACTTTGATCCCTTCATCCTCCCTCCTCTCCATTTCATTTACATTTATTTCCCCAGGCTCTTTCCAGCCGATGTTCAGCCTCTCGCAGAGTTCACCCGGTATTCCGGTTGCAAGAACGGTGCGAACCCTGGGTTTCTCCACGCCCCTCTCATACGTGCCCGCACCCTTGACCAGGGTGGAGTAGGCAAGCACCGCCCGCGGGAATTGTGTGTACAACTGCATGCGGGCACGAAAGTAATCTATAACATGAAATCCCACCTGATGAATGACTTTGTCGTGGGTTATGGACAGCCTGCCGATATGCGGCGCGTACACGATGAGCGTTCCCCCGTCCTCCACGATTGGTTCAATCTTGTAGAAAGCTTTCGCTCCAGTCCAGAAGTCGTCGTACATTTCAGACGGAATGGAGAGCACGGTATGAAAAGGTTTTTCCACATACCGAACATTGAGCCTGGCAGATAGACGCACTGCCTCCCTCCAGGCCGCGGCGTCGTCACCGACGAACAGCCCCTTCAGCCCTTCTTCATCCACAACCATGTTGAAGTACACGGTGGGCATTCTTACCAGCTCTGCAGCCCGGTCGATCAGGCGACGCTGTGGAGTATCCGCAACCCCGATCGTTTTGATATTGGTCCGCAGCGCGCCGAGCCAGTGCGTGAGGTCGGTAAAGTTCCAGCCGCATATACCCGGGAAAAAATATTTGTTTGATCCGGAAAAGCCGGCAATTTCATGAGGAAACACCGGGCCAAGGACAATAAGCACATCGTACTCGAAGATGAGCTTGTTGACCGTGATCTCGACCTCTTCATCCAGGAGCCCCTCTGAGAGGTTTGACACCTCTGATCTGCCGATCGTGCCGATTGACGTGAATGTGTCCGGTTCGTCCCAGCGGTGGTTCATGATTTTGACATTTCGGTACTCACCCTCTTTTTGCTTTTTGTCGATACCGACCCGCTTGAGCTTCTGCTCCTCACTCATGCGGGGATGAGTTCCCAGGGCGATGAGATAGTCGACGCACGCAATTCTTCGGCTGTACTGCTGATGAAAGAGCCTGAAGAACCGGTCTATAGGCGCGCTTCTGGTGCCGTCCGGTATGAGCACCAGGATTCGTTTTTTCTCGAGCCCGAACCGGTCAAACGCGGAAAGCATCTCTTCGCATATACGCTCGTCTGTGACAACCTCTTTTACTCCCGGCTCCCGTCTTTTCTTCTGTCTATAGTCCGTATCCATATGCATCCTCTGTTTGAAATATTCGCCGGCTCACACCCCTGAATACGCGGAAAAGCCCCCGTCAACCGCTATAACTGCTCCCGTGACGAATCCTGCGTGTTCCGACACTGCCCACAGTGCCGCCCCCACGACTTCCTCGGGCTTACCCAGGCGGGCCATGGGCACAAAGCCGACGATCTTTTCGCCACGCTCAGTGAACCTCCCGGTCTCACCGTCCTGGAGCAGGAACCTGTTCTGCTCCGTAAGTATGAACCCCGGTGCCACTGCGACCACCCGTATCGCGGGTGAGTATTTTTGGGCCATATGCACGGCAAGCCACTGAGTAAAGGAGTTTGTTGCGGCCTTGCCGTTGGAATATCCGATTGACCGTGTGAGGGGACGAAACCCGGCGACACTGGAAATGTTCAGTATGACTCCGGCCTTTTTTTTCGCGAAGAGTCTTCCGATGACCTGTGAGGGAATAACCGCGCTCAAGTAGTTGAGGGAGACCACTCCGGAGAGTGCCTCCGTGCCGATATCGAAGAAATCAAGGTCAGGCGAGGTGGTGGCCTCCCTGCGGCTCCCGCCCGCACCGTTGATGAGGATGTCGACCGTACCGAAATGCCCGATTGTCCGCTCAGCGGCCTGTTCAACGCTTTTTCTGTCCAGCACGTCACACTCAACGGCTAGCGCCTCCTCCGGTCCCGCTGAGAACGACTCCACTTTTCTCCGTGCAGCATGGAGGTCGAGGTCCCACACCGCCACACGCGCTCCCTCGCCTGAAAGCCCCTTCGCGATCTCGCCGCAGATGGCACCACCACCGCCTGTTACGACTGCGGTTTTCCCTTTCAGACCCAGATCCATATCATCCTCCTATTTCATGATTTCCGTGATACCCTGCCTGACCTTTTCCTCATCGATCAGAACCTCTGACTCCATCGTTCGCGACACAGGGAGCGGAACATCGATCGATTCGATGTGCTCCACAGGGCCTTTCAGCAGGGGGAAAAACCTGCTCTGGATCTCGTCAGCGATTCTGGCTCCGATTCCCAGGCTCCTGGGAGACTCCTCCACTACCACGGCACGTCCCGTTTTGCGTAATGACTCGCCGATCGTTTCGTAATCGATGCTGTGATAGTCGAGGGTCCGGAGATCGATCACCTCGACACTTATTCCCTGTTCCTCGAGCGCGTCAGCGATGGATGCGAGCATGTGCACACCCCGCAGGTAGGTAATGACCGTGAGGTCCATTCCCTTTTTTGTGAAAAGTGCCTTTCCAAACCTGATGCAGTAATCCATATCCTCGGGCGGCACTTCTCCCTTCACGCGGTACAGGGCGTGATGCTCCATAACAAGAACGGGATCGGGACAGACCATGGCCGTATTGAAGAGCCCGACATAGTCGAAGGGGGTGGAAGGGGCAATGATTCGCCACCCCCTGAACAGGGCGTAGAGACCGACCAAGTCAGATGAGTGCTGCGCTCCGTATCCCAGACCTGCAGCGATTCTGGTCCGCACAACCAGTGGTACAACCACATTGCCTCCATACAGATATTTCAGCTTGGCAATCTGGTTGAACAGCTGATCCGCCGCAACCAGGGCGAAGTCCGGAAACATGATCTCGACGATCGGTTTTATTCCGCAAAGCGATGCACCGAAGGCCATGCCCGTAAATCCCGCCTCGGATATGGGAGTGTTGAACACCCGCTGGGGAACACGCTGAAGAGGAAACCGGGTTGCGTTGTATGCACCACCCCCAAGGTTTGCCACTTCCTCTCCCAGCACGATGACGGAATCGTCCGCCTCCATGCGTCGTGCGGCGACCTCAGACATCACATTCACGAATGTTCGCCTGTCCAGTCGGCTGAAATCCTCCCGCTCTGCATATCGAAGCCCTTCCATCTCCTGTTCGTAGATACCTCCGCCTCCAGGCACTCCGATGTACAGGGTATTCCGATCAGGCCACATCCGATCCGGGATGAAGCGGGTTCCGCTTCGTTTTTCTGTAACCGCCTCCACCGCCCGATGCACGGATTCCTCCGTTTTCTCCCTGATCAGTGAATCCTCCCCCGCGTTCAACATTCCAATTGATTTCAACTGCTCAGGATACTGTACTGCTGGGTCCCTCTTCGACCACGCGTTCTCCTCCGCCGGGTCGCGATACTTGAAAGAACTTCCGCTTCTGTCGCCTGCATGATGGAGAAACCGATAGGTCTTCGCCTCAACGTATACCGGCCCCTTTCCATTCTGCTGGCCTTCACGAATCCTGCGAATCAGCAAATAGACTGCCGCAGGGTCCATGCCGTCGACCATGATCCCGTCCATACCGAAACCCAGCGCCCGCTGTGCCAGGTTCGGGGTTGATGAGGATTCACGGGTGCTCGTACCGACTGCGTAGAGGTTGTTCTCGATAAAATAGGTGACCGGCAGGTTGAACAGTTTTGCCATGTTGGAGGATTCAAGGAGTATCCCCTGATTGACCGCGCCATCCCCTAAAAAGACAAGGGCTCCGAACCGGGTGTTTCGAATCCGCTGAGCCCATCCGGCACCGGTTGTCAGGGCAACTCCTCCCCCCACAATCGCATTCGTTCCGATGACCCCTGCTTCCATGTGGCGCAGGTGCATCGAGCCTCCTCTGCCGCCGCACCAGCCGCTTCTCAGTCCCATAATCTCGGCAAGTGTCCGTTCGACGCACCGCTGCATGTCATCAGTGAAACGGTCACTGGCCGGATTGTAGCCTTTGGGACAGTAAAAAGAAAATACTTTGCCTAAAAAGTGATGATGGGCACGGTGAGTGGCCCCCACGATGTCGCCGTTCTGTAGCGCGGTACCGCATCCCGCGGCAACCGCCTCCTGCCCGATGCTTGTGTGCACGGGGCCGTGCACAAGGTCCTCTTTCTTCAGCTCCAGAAGAGTCCTTTCAAACCGCCGTATTAGGTAAACAAGTTCCAGCATCCGAAGATGTGCGGTTTTGTTCACTCCCGCACGTTCTTCGTCTGTTATCCTGTATTCCTTCAATCCGCATTCTATTTCAATTGTTTCGTACGGCATGTAAGTCCCCTTTGATCCCGGCTTCGTTCAGTCCATGAGCAAGCCGCCGTTCACGTCGATGATTTCTCCAGTTAAATACTGTGCCCTGTCGGAGGCCAGAAACAGTGCTACCTGGGCAACGTCGTTCGGCGTCCCATATTTCTTCAGCGGTATTTTTTCGGTAAACGCCCGGTTCAACTCCTCACCCCACGCCTCGGTCATGCGTGTGGCAACAGGGCCGGGGGCTATGGCATTGGCATTGATCCCGTAGGAAGCGTTCTGGAGGGCAAGAGACTTGGTAAAACACATCACCCCTGCTTTCGCTGCGGAGTAGTGGGCGCCTGCCACCACGCCGCCCAGCTTCCCCGCAGCGGACCCCATGCTGATGATCCTGCCGTATCGCTTCTCCCGCATGATCCGGACGGCCTGCTTGGAGCATAAAAACACCGATTTCAGGTTTACCGTCACGTACCGGTCCCACTCTTCGGAATCGATGTCCTCGATTGGCACGTTCCTGCATATACCGGCGTTGTTTACCAGAATGTCCAGGGTGCCGTACCGCGCGATCACGGCCTCGAACAATGCCCGCACGTCCTCCTCATCTGCGACATTCACCTTCATTGCAAACCCGTTGCCGCCCCTCGCCATTATCTCATCGAGTGTCTGCCTGACACCATCCTCATCCAGGTCACACAACGCGACTGATGCGCCCTCCGCTGCAAAGGTTTTGGCAATCTCTTCCCCTATGCCGTGCGCGGCACCGGTTATCAATGCCACCCTCCCCTCAAGCTCCATAGCGATCACCCCGCATCCTGTCAGTATACGTATGTTATCTTACCAATTTTTATTTCTTCTATCAAGCACCAAATAGTGTAATAAAGCTCAACCCGAATGAAACTTCAGCAAACAAAACCTTTACTGTCAGCGGCAATCACCCTTTTTTCTTTTCACGTATGGGGATGATACTCTGCTCTCCGCCGGTAGTGAATCCACCGTCAACCATCCAGAGCGCACCATTCACGTACGATGCGGCATCCGATGCCAAAAAGACCGCGGCTACGCAGAGCTCAGCGGGTTCCGCAATATGCCCGTTCGGTATCCTCTGCTTCATCAGGGACATCCACTCTTCATTCTCCCACAGTACCCTTGTCTGCTCGGTCCTAAACCACCCCGGCCCCAGCACATTGACGTTTATCCCCTGTGGCCCCCACTCGACTGCGAGGCTCTTTGTCAGCTGTACGATTGCTCCCCTGCTCGCACAGTAAGGGCTGATGTTGGGAAACCCCATGATGCTCGTTGCAGAACCGATGTTGATCACCCGTCCCCACCCCTGTTTCATCATGTGCGGCACAAGGGCCTGCGAACAGAAAAATACGCTTTTGAGATTGGTGTCCAACACCGTGTCCCAGTCATCCCATGTCATCTCCAGTGCAGGCTTCCGTATATTGGTCCCCGCGTTGTTTACCAGGATGTCGACCCGCCCGAAATGTTCGATTACCTTCCCTGCCATGGCTGCGATGCTTTCTTTTTTTCGTACGTCGAGCTCGACTCCGATCACCTCGCACCCCATTTCCCCGATCTCCTGAACGACCTCCGGCAGTGATTCACGCTTCCTGCTGGTCACACACACGGCAGCTCCGGCATCCGCCAGAGCCGTTGCGATGGCCCTGCCCAACCCCCTGCTGCTTCCGGTGACCACCGCGACCCTTCCGCTCAGATCGATCTGACAGCTCATGTCACCCTCCTCTCCCAGGAACTATGGTCGTCTTGATGTATCCCTCCTCGGGATCAAGCGCGTGACGGAATGCCGCCACCCCATTGTCAAGGGAAAACGTCTTTATCCACGGACCTCCCACCGCAAATTTTTCTGCCAGGGCCCCGATCGCCTGCAGGAACTCTTCTCTCCTCCCGGCATAGGTCCCGAATATCTTCTTCTCGGGGACAGTGACGCTGTAGCTTTTGAGGCTGATTTCGTCGTGGAAAAGCCCGATCCAGAAACAACTCCCCCCAGGCCGAAGCATGTGTACAGACTGGGTTTTTGTTTCCCTGGTGCCTACCGCGTCCACGCACACATCGACACCGTCGGCTCCGGAAAACTCCACGCATGCCGATACCACGTCCCTGACAGCCGGGTTGATCACCTCTTCTGCGCCCAGGCTCCGTGCAACCTTCAGCCTGGCCTCGTCGAGGTCTGAAACGATAACTCTGGCATCCCGGAGATATACGGCAGCCTGCAGAGCCATGAGCCCGATGGTGCCCGCCCCGATGATCGCCACCGAGATACCCTTTTTTGAAGTCGTCATGTTCATCATGTGAATACCGTTTGTTAAAGGCTCTGTGAGTGCACCTGTCACCGGGTCGAGCGTGTCCGGGCAGGGGAACACGTGGTCTGCCGGCATCGCCACGAGTTCCGCCATGGCACCGGGACGATTCATTCCCGGGACCTGCCGGTTGGCACACAGGTGCCTGTCCCCACGGAGGCATGCATGGCAGTGCCCGCAGGATATCACCGAACTCCCCACCACCCGCTGTCCCCGCTGAAGATCGGTTATTCCCTCACCCACGGCATCGATTACGCCGCAAAACTCGTGCCCAAGAATGAGCGGAGGAGTTCGCCTGGCATTTTTGAACGAAAAGGCCTCGAGCTCAGAGCCGCAGATGCCGCACGCATGCACCCGGATGATCACCTCATTTGGGATAAGCTTCGGATCGGGCACATCCGTGACCTCGACAACCCCCCAGTCAACATACACCAGAGCCTTCATTATTTCTCTCCGATTCCACGATCCGCAACAGCATCCCCAGGAGGGAGCAGATGTTGATGATCTTGCCCTCTTTCTGTTTTATCATTCCCCGCACCACGCAGCGGGACACCAGAAAAGCTCCGTTGAGGTCTGTGTCTATTACCTCGCGCCATATGCTCTCAGAAAGGTCGCTCAGCGGCCCCCGCTTGTTGACTCCGGCGTTATTCACCAGAATATCGATGGTGCCGACCTCGTGCTCGATCCTGGTCATCTGCGCCTCGATCTGTTCTGCATCAGTAATGTCAAACCTGAGGTCATGCCGTGTATGCCGAAAGGAAGCTCTCCCAGAGCAGGGGAAGATCGTTCCCCTCCATCCGGATTCCCCGCTCCCCCTTTCGTGAGACCCTCTCCACTGCTGAAGCCTTTTTCGCAGAGGACTCCTCGTAAAACTCGATTTCAATGCGAAAGGGCGGATCCGCTCTGTATGGCTTGAAGTGCTTCAGCCTGCCCAGAGCCAAGACGGCCTTCTCCCTGATGAGCGTACTCGTAGCCACGGGGGGAAGACAGAGGGCCCCGCTCTCACCTGCAGCATATTTTACCACAGCCCCTTCGAAGTCACCGAGCAGAGCTTCGGTTTCCTTCATGGCCATGTCGTCACCGCTCACCATAACCATCGGAACCCCAACGCTTCCTGCAAGAGCGGCCTCAAGCCCGATCTCCCCCATCAGCACGCCATTCAGCCGAAGCTCCTTCATGTCCAGCGTGTAGGTGTGAGGGAGCAGCCCGCCCGCCGTTTCCGCCATGGAGTGGTATCCGATCATGAGAAGAGCATCGAAGCTCTCATCTATACCCGCAGGCGGTTTCACCTTTGGGGGCTTTCCCAGTATGACCACCGCAGGAGCGTGCAGTTGCTCCGGTATGACGTTCAAGCCGTGCACATGCATGTCGTACACCACGATCTCCCCGGCGCCTGCGGCAGCCGCACCGTCTATGGCTGCGTTCAGGTCGGACATGAGAAGCGCTCTCATCTCCGCAAACCCCGGGGAATCGGGCATGACCTGAAGGGGGTGGTTTACAATCCCCGTTATTCCCTCACCATCGACCAGTGTGTATATCTTCATTGAAACGCTCCTTTACGCGTAGTGTTTTTCGCTCAGTGCACGTGAGCGTGCGCCGCTTTCCTGCATCACTCCAATGGCAGCAGGCCCGGGTCACTGCACTCGTACGCAGATGTCATCCTCAGGGAACAAGCACAATCTTGCATCCCTCTCCCGCGAGGCCAAGCGTGAAGGCCTGTTCGTAGTCCTCCAGAGGAAAGGTGTGAGTGACCAGTGGTGCTGGATCGAGCGTGCCGGAGGCGATGAGATTTTCCGTCTTGTTCCAGGTGTCCCATATCTCCCTTCCGAAAAACCCGGCGATATGTGCCTCCTTGAGCACGATCTGTGGAGAGATGTCGATCTCGACAGGGTGTGCTGGATGTCCCACGAAAAAGAATTTTCCGCCCACCCGCAGGTAATTAAATGCTTCCGAGAGTGCTTCCCCGCTCCCCGAAGCCTCGATGATCACACCGGCCCCGTTTCCGTCAGTCAGCTCCAGTACCGTGCGCGCAACGTTTCCCCGGTCCGGATTGACCAGGTGTGTGGCTCCCATCTGCTCGGCAATCTTCAGCCTCCCCTCTCTGATGTCCACCGCGATGATTTTCTCCGCACCCATTACGCGTGCAACTCCCACCGCAAACTGTCCGATGGGACCGCATCCGATAACAGTGACGGAATCTCCAGCGACCTCTCCCGCCTCCACCGCCCTGAAGGGAATGCCCATGGGCTCCAGAAGGCATCCCTTTTCCAGAGGAAACCCTCGGGGGAGCTTTCTTGCTGCCACTTGGGGAATGACGCAGTACTCGGCGAAGCACCCGTCCACGGTGTGTCCGAAAAGCTCCATATTCTGACAGGTATGGGAGCGTCCGTGCCTGCACTGCCAGCATTTCCCGCACGCGATGTGCGTCTCCGCTGCGACGAAGTCGCCTTCTCTTATGCCGGTCACCGCTTTTCCCGCTTTTACCACCTCACCGGCACCCTCGTGACCGGGGATGAAGGGGAGTGACCTCACCACATTTTTGCACCACGGCGTCCACATGTAGAGCTTCAAGTCCGACCCGCATATGGCGACAGAACTCAATTTCACCAGTACCTCTTCGTCACCG
>Ga0315545_1001846_pt1 | contig 19965 bp, 14 predicted proteins | sample SalMarSW160210MG_FD_203096 | JGI IMG/M metagenome (GOLD analysis project Ga0315545, IMG submission 203096) | Salt marsh sediment microbial communities from the Plum Island Ecosystem LTER, Massachusetts, United States - Salt Marsh Sediment SW1602-10 ...
TGTCTGTGAAAGGCATGCCCGTTTCAGTCCATTCCCCTTCACATTCAAAATTGTCAAAGTCCCAGTCGTCGCATCTCAATATCATGCTGACAGGACCGTGCTTAGGCAGGGTGATTTCAGCATCCGAGAAATTTATGGGATTGACGGCAATCACTTCCGTGTTTATCACTTTCTCTTCCACCTTCTCTCTCACAAGTCCGGTCTGGATGTTCTTTAACTCGGAAATGTTCCTCAGGCCGAATAATCTTATCAAACCACCCCTCCCTCCAACACTTCCGTCAAACTGGACATCGAGATTGAATCTCTCACCAATCTTCTTTAGTTCACCAAACTCTATTTTTTTAGAGTGTTTTCCTAATCTGAGTGTGCTGAGACTGTTCTTGAGCCGAGCCATTTCCATTTCTGCAGCCGTGATGTTTTCGGCAGATGGAACGACAATCTCTTCCAGCATGGAATAAACTATCTCATAAATTTCCAACCTTGTTCCAGGCTCGACTTCGAAAACTAGTATGTAAGAGCTTTCCTTGAATCCAAACAGCGAGCATGTATCAATGCACTCCTCATCAAATGTTATGACAAATTCTTCGGTTATGTTTGGCATTTCTGTTACATTCTCTGTTATGTTTTCCAGAAGGGTAACATTTTCAATGACAGCCGGAACCGTTAAATTCTTGGCGACGGTCACATTTTTGGATGATGTAAGATTGGTCTCATTTTGATTCGTTACATTTTCGATTAAAGGCACCGTGACATTCGTTACATTTTCTATTGTCACGTTTTCGATTATCGGGGCGGTAAAATTCGTCACATACCCCCCCGTTTCATTCAACGTTTCATCAATTTCTTCTTCGTCTTCTCCATTCCCGGTATTATCTGTTTCATTCGTCAACGTTTCATTTATTGTAACATTACTCAAATTTGATTCATTAGAACTGATTATAAAACCTGTTACAGAGATGGTGTTTCCAGCCAGTCTGTATTTGTTACCCATTCCGGAACTGTCAAGAACCAGGTATCTTTCACCGTCTTTTTCAAGATAAACCCTGACGGTTCCGTTCCCTTCAATTTTCCCATTCAGCTTTAAAGATACAAGTTCTCCTGCATTCTCCGGCTTCCATAAGTATTCTCTAGGCTCTTCATATGAAAGCCCCAGTTTATCAACATGAATTGTTTCCCTTTCTTGAATAAAAAGCCCGGTAAAGTTGATGCTAAAGATTCCAAAGAAAGTTGTGGAAATGGAGATAACCAAAATTAATAATAAAACCCTTTTGTTCCACTGACCCGCAAAATTTCTAATTCTCAAAGTAGTGGGAGAAGGGGGTTTTGTACCAAGATATTTTGTTTTAACTTTATCTCCCACCCTATAATTTTCATAGTAATAAGGACCGAAAACCTTGTTGCCACGCTTTATGTATTTCTTGTGGACCAATCACTTCACCAGTTAACCTACAGGTGGCATGCTACCGATTTATAATTGGGATAAATCAGTTAACCTACACTATATTATTCGGGAAGGTTGCTTAATAATATAGCTTAAGAAAAAACCAGAAACATGACGAAATGTTCGGAAAATATCTGATCAAAACGGAAATTTGTTTTACCCGGCGGGATGGGAAAAGAATGGGAATTAATTGGAAAATATGCAGGAATTTGCAATTCGAGACATGAAAAGGCCGTGAAAAGGCGGACAGTTAACTTTTTAAAGCTTTGCTTACATTCATATAGATTAGAACTGGAAAATACTGCTCCTTCTAGGCAGGTTAACCAGAGCATAAAGAATATGCGAAAACAATAAGAACAATGAGAAAATAAAACATATTGAGAACAAGATTAAGATTAAATATAAAATCATGATTATCGATTAAGGAGATGATAAACTATGATAAATGCAAAGAAGATAGTCCCGGACACCAGCGTCCTAATTCCTGGGACCGTATCGGGACTCATAAAAGATGGTAAAATCAAGCGCGCCAGGGTGATAATACCAATGGCCGTTGTCGACGAACTGCAGGCGCAGGCCTCGAGACACAGGGACATCGGCTTTTCCGGCCTTGCTGAGATAAAGAAAATCAGGGAGGTTGGAGAAAAGCAAGGCGTGCGTATAGAATTCGTGGGTGAGCGGCCCACCATGGAAGAGATACAGCTTGCCAAGAAGGGCAGGATAGACGCGCTAATCAGGGACGTCGCCAAGCACGAGCATGCGATGCTGCTAACGTCTGACTATGTGCAGGCATTGGTGGCCGAGGCAGAGAACATAGAGGTAAAGTACATACCAAAGGAACCATTGAGAAGGATCAGACTCGAATCCTTTTTCACCCCGGACACACAATCGGTTCACCTGAAGGTCGGGGTTAATCCTATGGCCAAAAAAGGCAGGCCCGGCAACGTGAACCTCGTGAACATCCGGAACAAGAAATGCACAGAGGAGGAAATAAAGGGCATAATAAACCAGGTCATGTCCAAGGCTAGGACAGATCAGGAGTCATTCATAGAAATAAGCAAACAGGGTGCCTTGGTCGTGCAGCTCGGAGATTACCGAATAGCCATAACCAGACCCCCGTTTTCGGATGCGCTCGAGTTGACAGCCGTCAGGCCTATTGCGAAAGTCCGGCTAGCCGACTACAAGATGCACAAGCAATTGGAAAAGGACATAGTCGAAAAGTCTAGCGGCGTGCTCATAGCAGGCCCTCCCGGTTCAGGGAAGTCGACTTTTGCCGCGAGCCTGGCCGATTACCTTGTTTTCCACAACAAGATAGTCAAGACATTCGAGCAGCCCAGGGATTTGCAGGTAGGGCCAGAGGTGACGGAGTATGCTCCCCTGGAGGGAGACTGGGAGAAGACGGCAGAGCTGCTGCTGCTTGTCAGGCCCGACTATACGATATTCGACGAGATCAGAAAAACAAAGGACTTCAGGGTTTTCGGGGACATGCGCCTTGCCGGCGTTGGCATGATAGGCGTGGTTCATTCCACCGGCCCTGTCTCGGCGATACAAAGATTCATAGGCAGGCTTGAGCTGGGCATAATACCACATGTCATAGATACCGTCATCTACATAAAGGACGGGCATATAGAAGAGGTTTACGCCCTTTCGCTCACGGTTAAGATACCGACGGGCATGCAGGACGAGGACCTCACCAGGCCAGTTGTGGAGATCAGGGATTTCGAAACCAAGGAACTCAAGTATGAGATATACACATACGGTGAGGAGAACGTAATAGTCCCTGTCCAGGCAGGTGAAAAGGAATCGTCCCTCAAGAAACTCGCGAAGGAATCCATATATTCCAAGCTCAGGCACTGGGACCCGGCCATGCAAGTAGAATTCCTGGGTGAAAACCGGATAGCTATAAGGGTAAGAAACGACGTTATAGCCAAACTGATAGGCAAAAAAGGCAAGAACATAGAGCAGATAGAGAAACAGCTGGGCGTGCGTATATCTGTGGAGCCCAAGCAGGCAACGCTGAAGGGTGAGATAGACTTCGACTGGGAAGAGACGGGCGCCAATTTCTACCTGCTGGTGGACCCGAAACTCACGGGCAAGAACTTGGACATATACGACGGCGAAGACTTTCTGTTTAGTGCGATAGCTGGCAGAAACGGCAGGATAAAAATCAGGAAAAGGACCGAGCTGGGAAGAAAGGCCCTGCAGGCGTATCTGAGCAAGAACCTGAGGGTACTAGTCTGATTCACCCCCTTTTTGAATAGTGATATTTCATCAGAATCAGCGTCACGTTTAGAACAACACCTACAATATTGGCCACCACGACGGCGAGGCTGCCTATACCAAGGCCATAGACGAGCCACATCAGCATGCCGAAACCCAACAATATGTTAAGCCAATATGACAAATCGTGAAGACTCTTCATTTTGTATCCCCTTACGATTTGGGGCAGGAAGCCCGATGTTGTTATGGCGGCAGCAAACAGACCGAACAGTTCCCAGTTAATCATATTAAAAATATGATTCGCACTTATATTATTTCACCACAGTATAACACGCATGTTGCCAATCGTTAACATCGATCGGATCTTAAGCTTAAAAAACCACCCAACAATAATAAAACCATGAGAAAATCACCTAGGCTTGTTGCCTGGATGTGGGCGATTTTTTTATTCTTCGTTCCCCTATCCAGCGCTAGCTCGTATACATTCTACCTGGAACCGATGGATGGGATGGTCGAACTGGAAATAAGACAGCCAGAGGTTTCCCTGAAAAGGATGTATTTCAACATTCCAGGGCAGAACAAGAGATTCGTGGTGAGGGTTGACAGGATAGACGCCGATGTAGACTGGGTTTACGATTATTTCATGATTTCCAGCACGGGTATGCAGGGCGAACCGGAGTCTGTTGCTTTTGACATCAGGGTGAACAAATCATGGGTCAGCGATAACAACATAGACCTGAAAACGATCGCCCTTGGCATCTACGACGAAGATTGGGCCAGGCTGTCTGTTATACCGGTCTCGGAAGATGCCGATTTCTTGCACTACAGAGCGGATCCGCCAAAACTGGAGGGTTTGTTTGCCCTGTCGGGAGAGCCGGTGCTTGTAGACATACGAGTCACAAGCCCCTGCAACGAGAACGATGTTTGCGAGCCGGAACGCGGGGAAGACAGGGAAAACTGCCCTGACTGCATCAGGATCGTCCCAGGCAGATGCGTCCCCTCGGAAAAATACTGCGTTGATGACTACCTTTTCAGGTGCAGCGCCGACGGCTCGGAATACAGCCTCGGGAGGTGCGACTTTGGGTGCGCAGGCGATGCGTGCCTGTTAGCGGGAGGGGGAACATCGGCCGGCATGGCCATTGCGCTGAATCCTGTATTCGTTTCTGTGCTGGCTGTCTTGCTGACTGTTGTAATTTACCTGGCATTGCTGGTAAAAAGGATGAGGAATGAATTGCTGAACGTAGAGGAAGTAAAAATCTCGCACGAAGACGTCAAGAAAATCGTAAAAAGAAAAGCGTGAATCCCTTTTGGCAGAAAACAAAGCCAAGTTCAGATAATTTCCCTTCTTTTCTCGATGTCCGCACTGTAATCTGCCAACATATTAAGGTTCTTCATCAGACTCGTTTTCATATCTTCCTTTGTGCAAAAGAAAATGCCCTTGACATCGCTTTTTCTCAGCTTGTTGATAAGCGAGTGGGCAAATCTTATTACCATCTCCTCGTCCTGATACGCCAGCAAGGTTGAAATCGAATCGAAGATCAACCCGTCAAACCTCTTGCTTTGCAGGCATTTTTCTACCGACAGCAAAATTTCGGTCATGTCAGACGGACCCGTGAGTTTTTCATAGTTTTTGCCCTTGGAGACGGTGCTTTCCTCAGAAGAAGCATCTATGAAATAGAAACAGTCGGTCTTTATCCCGTTGTTTTTCAGGGTTTCTGTTATCGAAAAATAGGGCTTGTTAACCGTAACGAATATGATTCTTGGAATGGCCTTGGTGACAGCCTTTATTATCGACAGGGAATCCACCGGATATAGCGCGTTTGATATCAAGAAAGTCAGTACATGGTTTTTTTCGGTTTCCCTTTTAAGGTCTATCGAGTGCCTTCTGACCAAGACCTTGAGATCCCTGTAGGAGCTTAAACTAACACTCTCTTCTTTGAATTCCTCGTCCATGGCAGTGATGATGTCGGTGGTGGTTATTATACCAGACAGTTTTCCCTTCTTCATCACAGGCAGTTTTTTTATGTCATTCGCCTTCATCAGCTTTACGGCCTCTTGCAAGGTCCTGCCTTCGTCGATGGTTATGACGTTTTTAGACATAACCTCCCTTATTTTTATCTTGTCCGGATTTTTTGCAGACATCACTACCTTGCTGAGTATGTCTCTTTCAGTGATGATGCCAACGACATCATCCCCCTCGACTATCACTATCGAGCCCATCCAGTATTTGGACATCTTCTCTGCGGCCCGCTTTATCGTATCATCAGGGCCCAGGGTCCTTACATTCTTGTTCATTTCCTGCTTTACAAGAGCAACCATAACAAATAATATCAATTCCTTCTTAAAAAGCTGACTATTTCAACTTCAAAATTTGTAGAATTTCCGAAAATTTCAAATCATAAAAATTTGTCAAAGACCTATTTTAATAGATGGCGAATTTCTCATGACCCTTTATATCAAGTATCAAGGTTTCGGATAGGAAAACAAAATAAATCTTCTGTCACTAGCGAAAATTCGACGGAAACACAGCTTTTCAGAACAAGCTACTGTCGAATTTTGTAGAATTTTTTCCGACACTTCAGTTCTGATTCCAAAACCCCCCTTAGTTCTATCTCACGCAGATATTCGCTGCATCCAGTCCTCGATAATTTCAGCAATTCGCTGAGTTGCGGAGCGTTCAAACTTCCATGCAGCTGAATCAACATGGTTATCATTTCTTTTACCCTCATTTTTCTGACGCTCGGGCTGGTTTTCCCTCGACTGTTAGATTGATATAAAAACATCAATTCGTCCATTTTCTCGGCAACTTCCTCGAGTCTGGTGTTCATCTTGTTGATTCTGTCTTCAAGGCCGTGCTCCCTCACGTTGCCACTCCTGGTGTTGTAGAGAACAATGATACCATCAGTCAGGAACTCCTCCACTCCTGTTGGACTGTATATCTTCGGGTCCTGGTTGGTCTCTGATATGAGGAACGTGTTGACATTCATCTCCTCGAAGAATCTGAAAAGCTGGTTTATGTACAGCCTGTAGGTCTCGCCCTTCATGTCTTACGCATCGCTGCTATGGTCGGCGTCTTTATCTCAAGCAACTCCAGTCCCTTTTTGGTTATGGTAAAGGGGTGGATAAATGTTGAATGATCTGTTCTTCTCATCTTACTGATTAGCACGCTCTTCTAACTAAACATACGGTTATTTAAGTCAGAACGACAATAATTATAAGGCATGGAAGCATTATTTTCAATTACTGATTTCATGCCAAGCGAAGCAAAATGCGTCAAGGCTTTAATAAAACTTAGATGGGGAAAGGGTCATAACGGTGCCGTCAGAGCTGCCCAAAGACAAAGTTTACAACAAGGAGCGAAAACTTGTGGAACTAATCAAGGACGGCCTTTCGCAGGGCCGAAAGTGCTTTGCGTATTGCCAGTACACGGGGAGAAAGGATGTCACGTCCCGGCTCCAGGAACTGCTGCTGGACGAAGGAATAGACGCGGAGATTTTGAGGGCCTCGGTAAATCCTGAAAAGAGGGAGGGGTGGATTCGGCGCAAGGTAAAGTCCGGCACTGACGTGGTAATTGCGAATCCGAAATTGGTTCAAACGGGTTTAGACCTGTATGATTTCCCGGAGCTTACATTTTATCAGACCGGCTATTCGATTTTCACACTCAGGCAGGCCTCGCGCCGCTCGTGGCGGATAGGGCAAAAGCGGCCGGTGACGGTAAATTATTTGTATTACCGCCCCACTATGCAGGAAAGGGCTATGCAGTTGATGGGGTCGAAGCTCGAAGCGAGTCTCGCAATAGAAGGCAAGTTCAGCACAGAAGGCCTTCTTGCCCTGACCGCTGGCGAGGACATGACCACCGCTATGGCCAAGACCCTGGTCGACGGCCTGGAGACCGAGGGAGTCGAGCAGGTGTGGTCGAAGCTGAACCAGGCGAACAAGACAGAGTACCGGGAGCCAGCGCCTTTGGCCCACATTATGTCATTCTTCAGAAATCCGGTGACCGTGACGATCTCGTCCTCATAGTTAACGCTGTTTTCCAGATACTCCTCGAAAGACATGTTCACCGGCACGGTCACGGTGACGGTTTTCGTCCTGTTCACTTTTTGGGGGACGTAGCCTTCTTCTGGTTCAGCCGGTAACTGATAATTTGCAAGAAACATAAATGACACAACGATGATGGCGGCTATGACCACGACCGCAACACACACCAACTTGTTGTTCTCCCTCACGAACCTTGTCATCTTCTCATTTCTGGGCAGGGATGCCTTGATCTTTTCAACATCGGTTGCCTGAGGCTTACGCAAACGGTAAAAGAATTCCGGGACGGTTATCTCAATCTTGATAGTTTTCTTCCTTTTCTTCGCCATTAATTTATTATTGGTTCAGGCTGGTTATATATGATTAACTCCATTATTTTTACATAATTTGATAAAATAATTGATTAATTTATAAGAAATTCTGAACATGCACAGCATGCACAGGGGCATCCCTCCGCAATGCACCGAAATATTCCATTGATCGGGATTATTCCGCACTTCTTTAACACTTCTTAACATTTCTGTACTTAGCCATCTATCATTTATTATTTCGGGACAGCACAGTTGGGAGGGGGCACCAAAAGCTTTATAAACTATTAAACTTATAAGTATAATTATTATGAGTATAAAATTTGTTAACAGGGAAGAGGAACTAAATCTCCTAAACAAAAGGTTTGATTCCGGCAAGCCCGAGTTTATTGTTTTGTATGGCAGGAGAAGGGTAGGAAAGACCGAATTGATAAAATTCCTGCAAAATAACAAAGCTCATATATATTATCTTTGTGATAAAACCGATGATAAAGAGCAGCTAGATAAGATCCTTACAAGGACATCTGATTTCTTTTCAGACAGAAAGCCGGAAATAAAGGACTGGGAGGATTTCTTTTCTTATCTCTCAGAAAAGGTGAGAAAAAGGCTTATATTTGCAATAGACGAATTTCCGTATCTTATTAAGGTGAATAAAGCTATCCCCTCCATTTTCCAAAAGGGGTGGGATGAATATCTGAAAAACACAAAGATCTTTCTTATTTTATGCGGATCCAGCGTCTCTATGATGGAGGACAGGGTTTTATCTTACAGGAGTCCGCTTTATGGGAGAAGAACCGGGCAGTTAAAAATAGAACGCCTGCATCCCAGGGACGCCATTAAATTTTTCCCAAGGTTTTCCTTTACAGATAAAATAAATGCATATTCAATGCTTGGGGGAATTCCATTTTATTTAAACCAGTTCGGTGATAAGATAAGTTTTTTGGACAATGTCAAGTCTATATTTTCAATAGATTCCATTTTATATGAAGAGCCCAATTTCCTTTTGAGGGAGGAACTAAGAGAGCCTTCTACCTATTCCCAGATATTAGGAGCAGTTTCATCCAGTGCCACAAAATTAAATGAAATAGCCACAAAAACAGGAATTGATATCCACAAGCTTCCTAAATATTTAGGAGTCTTAATCGGGCTTGGATATGTAGAACGAGTATCGCCTGTGACAGTCAAAAAACCTAAATCAAAACAGACAATTTACAGAATAAAGGATAATTTTTTCAGGTTTTGGTACAGGTACGTTTATCCAAACAAGTCTGATATAGAAAGCGGAGAAATTGATAAAATAATGAACTATTTCAAATCAACCTTCAACCATTTCGTAGGTAAACAGTTCGAAGAGATTTGCAAAGAGTTCATCTTAATTAAAAGGCCTCTGAATTTACAAAAACTGGGGTTATGGTGGGGACATTATAGGGACGGTGAAGGGAGAAAAGAGATAGATATAGACCTTGTTGGACTGAACGAGGAAACAAAGCAAATCCTCTTTGCAGAATGCAAATGGAGAGATAGGATAAAACCTGAAAAGGTTTTAAACGAATTAAAGGAGAAGGCTGGGTTTGTGGACTGGAACAAGGATAACAGGAAAGAGCATTATTGCATAATTGCCAAGAGCTTCAGGGACAAAGACAAACCCAAACCGAAGAACTGCCTGCTTTTTGACCTGAAGGACATGGAAAGGGCTTTCCGTTGACGCTTTTGTTGGTCAGATGAAGGGCAAGGACGGCAACATGGTGGTGGACGACAGGGTCGTCATGAGCAACGGCGAGCCGGCTGGGAATTAGGAAAGGGGTATTCTACCTAAAGGGATTTCGTCACAAACCCAGGCACACCGAAAGTTTTATAAATATAGTAACTAAATACTTAGTAATATGATACTAAAATTTATAAACAGGGAAAAAGAATTGGGATTCCTAAATGAGAGATACCGTTCCAGAACAGCCGAGTTTATCCCCATGTATGGGAGAAGGAGGGTGGGAAAGACACAAACCATTAAGCAGTTCATACAGGACAAACCGCATTTTTACTTTCTTGCGCGGAAAAGGGACCCTGAGCTTGAGATGAAGCCGTTCGCTGAGAAGATATCAAGGAAATTCAATGTATTCCTGGACAGGTCGGACTCTTGGGAGGGCATATTTGAAGGTATAGCCAAAAAGATTATAAGGAATTCCAGGAGGAAATTTTTAATAATTATTGACGAGTTTCCATACTGGATTGAAAAGGACAAATCCATTGTTTCTGAATTCCAGTACGCCTGGGATGAAATCCTTTCAAAGGAGAACGTATTCCTCATACTATGCGGTTCATCTGTAAGCATGATGGAAACAGACGTGATAGGATACAAGTCTCCCCTTTACGGGAGAAGAACCGGCCAAATCAAACTGGGCATATTGTCTTTTAAGAATTTCACAAAATTTTTTCCAAATCTAGATATGGAAGAGATTATGAAACTCTATGGCAGTGCGGATGGCATACCGTTTTATATAAAGGAATTTGACCCCAAGAAACGTTTCATGGAAAATATAGGGAACACGTTCTGGCAGAGCAAATCCATTTTGAATGCGGAGGCTGAATTCTTGCTCAAAGAGGAACTGAGAGAGGTGGAGAAATACCTCAGCATCATGAGAAGTGTTTTCGGGGGTTCAACAAAATTGAACGAGATAGCATCAAAAAGCAGGGTGGACATAACAAACATAAACAAATACCTTAATACCCTTATAAATCTGGGATTCATGAGGAAGGAATCTCCTGTGATAGTAAACAGACCCAAAAGGAAGAATTATATTTACAGGATAAGCGATAATTATTTCAGGTTCTGGCTGAGTTATGTTTATCCGTTCCAGAGCGACATAGAGATAGATGAGACAGACAGCCTTTTGGATTTCTTCAAAAGGGATTATCCCTCCTACATGGGACATGTATTCGAAGATATTTGTGCCGAATTTTTGATAAATATAAGGGACAGAAGAGGCTTGCAATTCAATAAGATAGGCAGATGGTGGAAAAAGGACAAAGAAATAGACCTGGTAGGAATTAACAGCGAAACAAGGCAAATCCTCTTTGTTGAATGCAAGTGGAAAGCGGGAGTAAATCCAGAGAAGGTTTTAAGGAAGTTGAAGGAAAAGGCCGGATTCGTGGACTGGAACAAAGACGACAGGAAAGAGCGTTACTGCATAATTGCCAAGTCCTTCAGGAGCAGGCCAAAACTGAAGAACTGCTTATTGTTTGATTTAAAGGATATAGAAAAAACTTTCTGAATAATTGGTATCCAATTACTTTTGTGTGGATGAATTGTCTTGTCTAGCCTGATGGTATCGATTTTCTTTAAATTGCGTATTTTTCTGGAGTTGCTCTCATCGTGTCGATTCTGATTTTATCCGCACTTTTGGGATGGGATACCTCATTCTCTCCCCTCTTTTTCTTTTATTATCCGAATCATGTAAAAGGCCTGACGAAAACCTACGGGAATCTTCGCGCCCTTGACAGCGTGGACTTGACGGTCAGGGAAGGGGAGCTGTTCGGTCTGCTAGGGCCGAACGGGGCAGGCAAGACCACCATGATCCGGGTCATGACAGGCCAGGTTAAGCCGGACGGGGGCGGGGTCTCGGTCCTGGGCATAGACGCGCTGAAACAGCCTGTGCATGTAAGGGAGATGACGGGAATCGTCCCTGAGCAGGAGACGCCGCCCAGCTTCCTGTCCGCTGACGAATACCTGCATTTCGTTTGCAGGATAAGGAAGCTAAACAGCATCGAAAAGAGATGCGACCACTGGTTCAGGTACCTTGATTTCGAGGACCAGCGCGACGTGTTGTGCAAGGACCTGTCCAGGGGGACGAGGCAGAAGCTCATGGTATCGCAGGCGTTCCTGCACGAGCCCAGGCTGGCATTCATCGACGAGCCTCTCATAAACCTTGACCCCATAATCCAGCAAAAGATAAAGGAATACTTTACAAAATTCGTAAAGCATGGGGGGACGATATTTTTGTCGACCCACGTGCTCGAAATAGTTGAGAAGATATGCACGAGCATAGGGATCATAGACAAGGGCAGGATAATCCATGCTGGCCCCATGAGCGCCTTGCGAAAGAAGAAGCGGCATCTTGGCGATTTTTTCCTGTCTCTGGTGAAGGATTGAATGTTCGAGATTCTCAAGTCCATGGTGAAGGAGGAGTGGCGCCTGCACTCCAGCATCTTCGGTTCCGTGATGTTCGGTCTTTTCCCGGTCCTGATAGCAGCCTTCACGTTCGGCTTTTCGGTCTTCATACCGCTGTTCGAGGCGGTGATATCACTCAGGGACATGTACATGCTCTTACATTACTGCTCCCTGCTGGTCGGGGTCTCTATCGGGGCCTTCGCCATGTTCGGCCGGGAGGTCATGAACAGGCGGTTCGGCCAGGCGAGCATGGTGGCGTACTCCAGCCGGACCCTGCCCGTCTCTGAGAGGATGATAATGCTCAACGTGGTGGCGAACGACATTATTTTTTACTTCCTGCTGTACATCATCCCATTCTTCGTGGGTTTCTCGGGTGCGGCGATGGTCACGTCTGCGGTGCCAGCCTTCTCGCTGCTGCTCCTGGCTACGATAACCATGTCTTTCCTCATAGGGATGTCGGTCGTCTTTTTCATGTCAACCATCTATGTCCATTCGGGCCGGTTCTTTGTCTCCCTCATGGTCGTGGGAGGCGCAGCCATGGTGCTCGGGGGGAATCTGATGTTCGGCCTTGACTTGCTGCACGCCTTGCCAAGCCTGGAATTCTTCTATTCCGGCTCGTTAGACTCCCTTTTCCACTCCTTGCTCTTGATAATAGCCCCCTCGGTCCTTTCCCTGGCCTTCCTGCGCATAGAAGCCCCTCAGAGGGCCAGGCACGTGCAAAACAGCCTGGACGGTCTGTCGCGCAAGCTGGGCAGGCTGTTCGACGATCCCCATCTCGTCAGCAAGGACTTCCTGGACCTGCAGAGGAGCGAGGGCGGGATAGGGAAGATATTCTTCTCCTTCATATTCCCGCTCATACTGATATGGGCCATGCTGTTCATCCTTTCAGGCCTTTTCTACGTTTCCCAGGCCGTTATCTTCCTTGCCTTCTCGGTCCTGGTGGGGGCGCTGTCAAGCTCGATCTACAACTGGCTCACGGAGTTCGACGTCTTCTCATCCTACGCCTTCCTCCCGGTCCGGGTCTCGGATGTGATCAGGGGCAAGCTCAAAGGGTATCTCATCCTCGATTGTGGCTCCATAGCGATCATAGCTGCCGCGGCAGGCCTGACAGGACAGATATGTTACCTGCCCCTTGGCCTGTTCACGTTCGCCATAATCTCCGCTTATTCGGTCTCGGTGACGGTATACCTTGCCGGCCTCAGCCCAAACGTGCTCATCTACTCCGCAAAAACGTTCCTGGGATACAGTGCCGCGATAGTGCCGTGCCTCGTCCTGGCCATAATCACCTCGCTCATAAACCCTGTGCTGTTGCTGATAGCCATGCCCCCCTTCCTGCCGTTGTCATTCCTGCTGATGCGAAAAAGCTACCCGAAATGGGACTCACGAGACCAGCCGTTCTTCTGATGGGTAAACCTGAAAATTTTCCCCGAGCACAAGCTTGCGATATTTTTTCAAACCAGCAAAAACCATTTCCACAAAGGCACGAACTTGACCGTGTAGCTCTTGCCTTTTGATTTCATCTTCTCTTCCCCCTCTTTATCTTCTGTAATTACAAGTCCTTGCTTGAGTTTGAATTCTCTCATGGCTTCCAAAAGGGCCTTGATTTCCCTTTTCTTTGTTTCAGGGTCTTCTATGTCCCGGCAAACCTGTATCAGTTCCTTTACCTTTAATCCCTCCTTTATGAGAAAATCCACTTCCCCGTGTCTGCTACCCTTCCAGTAATATATGTTCATCTCTGGTATCGTGTTTTGCCTTCTTTTCAGTTGGAGGAAAACAATATTTTCTATTCTATGACCAATATTTTCAGATGATTTAATAGAGAAGTAATCTGCCAGAGCATGGTCTGCTGCAAAGATTTTCCTCGGTGATTTGACTATTTCTGCCAGTGAACTTGAGTAGTTTTCGACACTAAAAACAAGATAAGCTTCCTCTAAAAAGCCAAGATATTTTTTAACCGTATTCACACTTCCCAAATTAAATACCCCTTTTAGTTTTCCAAACGTTATGTATCTCCCGTAACATGAAATGACATATCTAACAAATTCATTGAACAGCTTTGTGTTTTTGATCTTATATCTGGAAATAATATCCCTGTTTATTATATCCCTTATATAATGCCCCAGCAATGTTTTGTCCTTTTTCAGGTAAATTTCCGGAAAACCACCATACTCAAAATATCTGCCCAAATCCCTGTGTATTGCAGCCCTTTCCCGAGTGTCATAAATATTTTTTGGTTTGCATACCTCACTGAAAGAGAAAGTATTCAAAGTATATGTAATATTTCTGCCGGTGAGCAGAGTGGATATCTCTGATGAAAGCAGTCTGGCATTGCTTCCAGTAATAAAAATTTTGACATCCTCCAATTCATACATCCTGCTGACCCATTTCTCCCACTTATCAACTTCCTGTATCTCATCTAAAAACAAATACACCTTCCCTTTTGGATCGTTCAGTTCCAAAAAGCTTTCCCAAAGGAGATTAAAATCATCAAGGCTGAAGCCATCTAGCCGTTCATCCTCAAAATTTACATATAGAATATTCCCCCCTTTCTCTGTTTTAATCAAATTCTTTAGTGTCTGGAGGAGAAGGGTTGATTTTCCGGACCTTCTGACACCGGAAATGACAACAACCTCTTTCAGTTTTATACTCTTCCAAACAATATCCAATAGATCTCTTTTTATGCCCTCTTCTCTTTCTAGTATCCTGTTTATCTGCTCTTCTATAACCATTTTTATTAAATCTTTTGTTATCATAGTATATATTATTAATGAACATATATATAAAATTTTGTTCATTTATAATGAACATCTAGGCATTGAAAGGCCTCAATCGCCTAGAACAAATCTGGAATGTAGGCAGATATTTGTACTCCCCCCTCCCCCACATACTATGGTATAAACATATAAAAAATTCTTGTCCATTTTCGACTTTTCAAATGTCCCCCCCTCCCAGAGGCTCAGTGAAGTTTGCTTATTTGAAAGAATTTTTTAAGGGAAAAATAGTATAAATGTATAGTAATGGATGTAATATTACGAATGTATGATATGGGAGAAAACAGAAAAAGAGCGGGAAAATGAACAAAAATGGCAGCCTTCCTCGGTCTGCTGGTTAAGATAACCCGGCACCCTGTTCACACTTAAAAGATGGAAATCCGTATTATATATTAGCATGCCAAGAAAGAAAGTTGCCAGAAGGAAGGCGCCCGAGCGGAGCGCCCGCCGGAAAAATGAAGTTGAACATACGCTGGAAAGGGGCACGGAGCACTTCGGGGAAGAGGTGCAAAGGCTGGGGGAGCGGCTGTCCAACAAGATTGAGAAAAAGGGCGAAGAGTGGGACAGCTGGTTTCATTCGACCTTCGGGATTCTTGGCCCGGTGATATCGAGCATATTCGGCTTGGTGATTTTGGGATTGGCCGTTTGGGCCTTGATGTTCGTGAACATACCAATAGGAAGCGGGGCCTTGTACAACATACAGTATTTCTTGCTCGCTAACATGGGCCTGTTTTTCCTGATATTCATGTTCTTCTCGTACTCGTCCTATTTTTCCAAGGTTTCCCCAAGGTTGTACATGCCCTTTTCACCCATCGTGACAGCGGCCGGAATTAGCATAGGTTTCTGGTTCGCCGTGCATGCGATAAACATTACGAATCTTTCGTTGGAGATTTCATTGCTGTCTGACACAGCCCTTTTCATGGAGAAAAACCTTTTCCTGATATTCTGCTTTTTCCTTTTTGTCGGATACATGGTTCTTTTGGTGAAGATAGGCACAGGGAAACCAGTAGGGATGGCTGGGGAGAAGACTATCGAGAGGAGATCCGTAGTCTCTGTCGCCAAAAGGTCCGAATCCGGCAAAGCCCGCAGGCTGTACAGGTCTGGCCAGGACAGGATTCTCGGAGGGGTGTGCGGAGGCATTGCTGAGTACCTGGGCATCGACCCGACAATAGTCCGGATTCTCTGGGTCATCGGAACGTTGGCGTGGGGATTCGGTATCCTGCTTTACATAATAATGTGGATAATAGTGCCCAGAAACCCAAGCCACAAATGGGACTGAAAAGACAGACTGAAAGGACAATTTCTTTCACTCCAAGCTAAATAAGAAAATAGCAAAAGCAGAAAAAGCGAACAAAAACCTCCCATATGCAAGCTCTTCGTGGAATCGTGGAATGCAGGCTATATTAAGGTGAAGGTGAAGCCAAAAAGCATGCCTATGAGGAGGCCTGCGCAGATGAAGAAAAGGCCCCAGAAGATGGAAATCGCCTTGATGTAGCTGCTGATAGTTCTGCCTTCGGTGTGCAGCGAACTCAGGTCGGTCCGGCTGGAAATCCCCCTCAAGAACCAGCCGTTTGCCTGGGCAGGCCTGCCTATCAGGCTCTTGACCCTGCTCAAGGCGAAGAAAATGTTTCCGAACAATGGTATCCAGCTCTGGTAGTTGAGGTACATCAGTCCTGTCTTGTCCTGCATCATCAGGTCTTCCGAGAATATGAAGCCTGGAATCCCCCTGCCTATGAATTTGCCGTCAAGGAGGACCCTCCTGCCTCTGACCGGGGAAGCATAAACATCGCCCATGAGTTGCAGGACAGTGAGCCTCTCGGCTTTTTTGCCCGGGTACCTGTATACGGTCCTGATTATCATGCCAAGCCCTATCAGCATGAGCCATAACGCCAGGAACTGAAATAACTGGAAGGAAACCATCCCTACCAAAACGCCGTACAGGTAGAAGAGCGGGAATCCCAGCGCAACGATGAGTGGGATTAAAAGCGCTGACAGGTCCTTGAGGAAGTTTGCCCTCAGCTTTCCCTTGTCAATCTGGTAAGCGCGTTCTATCCTGTCAAAATCAAATGCAGGCTTTTTGCCGAACTTCCTGCTCAGCATGCTCAGCCTCCTTATCCTCTTTCCTGTCAGGGGATGGGTTGAACCGAGCTCGTAAACGAACGCCCACGGATTGTGTAGGTCGAACAGGAAAGACTTGTCGACCATGCTGGAATCGTGTAACTTGTGCGACATGTAGTAGGTCAGGCCTATAGCCTTGGCGGCCGAAAAGTTCATGATTCCCAGGTTCTTCGTTGTGTTGACCAGCTTGGCGTCATCCGGGTTTGTAAGTATGCCGTAAGCTATCCGGATGAGGGCGACGGACAATGAGTTCGGGTCCTTGGTCTCCTCGGCAGAGAACTGGTCGGCATAGTATTCCCTGACCCTGCTGAGATACAGGACGATGTACTGGCCTATCCAGTAAAAAATGTACGAGGCTATCCCTATCAGGGCGAGATAACCCCCGCCCTTTTTAGAGCCACCGCCCCGTCCTGACCTGACGCCCATTATGAACATCACGTACAACAGCTGGATTATGGTGGACGCCGCTGTCATCACTATGAAATCCCTGTTCTTTATGTGCCCCAGTTCATGGCCATAAACAGCCGCGATGTTCTTGTCGTCCAGGTAGTGGAAGATGCCTTCACTGACTATTATCCTTGCGTTCCACTGGCCTGAGCCGTAGGTGAACGCGTTTGGATTCTTGTCCGGCACTATCCCGACTTTGGGTATGTTGAACCCGTATTTTATGCATGTCGCCTCTATTAAATCAGCCCCGGATTTGCTCTTCGACCTCAGGTCGCTTAGCGATATCCATCTTGCCTTGAAAAAATGCCTGTAAATGAAATCCGATATCGTCGGGGAAACCAGCCACAGGATAAAATTGAGCAGGACGACCAGGACTGGCAGCAGGATGGCGTCGATGTAACCCGCGACGTACATGAAAGCGAACAGGATTGTTGCGAGAAACCCTGACAAGAGAAGCAAGGTGAAGACAGAAGCGAGGAAGAGTTTCATGTAATTATATTGCACACATTGGTTAAAAAATCATCGTCCCCGGCTTCGTATCGCCCCCCGGCTTCATTATTCTCGGGAGCGATCGCAATAAAATATGTTATAAATATTGATTGATTAGCTTTGGAACCAAATAATTAATCATGAACCGTTTTTGCAGGAGATGCCCGCTTAGCAACACGAGGTTCTGCCTGGGGTTGCTCAGAAGGCTCTGAAGTAAAATCCCTATAATCCCTATTGCATGCCTCATTCGTGCGGCTCGTGAAAGACAAACGCCTGATAGGTGTATATCTCCACTCCAGGCATTTTCCAGCAGTCTGAGGGGGAGTATTGCTTCAGGCAAAGCCTGGACAGGAACTCAAGCTTGTCCGGCAAGGACTGCCAGACCTGCGGCAGGTATGTGGACTGGCGTCCCTGTTATCGCCTATTTATTAGATATGCCCCTTAAGGGGGAAAGATTTAAATAAAACTTTACCCATATAATTTGTATGGATGCCAAGGAAGTCAGGGACTACGTCATCGAATTTCAAAAAAGCGGAATCCCCCCCATGGTCCCAAGAGAGCTTGCGATACAAACCAGGATAAGCTTGATTAACACTATCATTGGCCCCCGCAGAGCCGGCAAAACGTACTTCCTTTACCAGGTTATGCAGCCACTCGAGAAGCCACATGTACTTTATCTCAATCTAGAGGATACGAGGCTGCTGAATGTCACGTTCAGGGATTTCCTTAATGTCGTAAACCTGCACACAGAAATCACAGGAACCGAGCCGGAGTATATCTTTTTAGATGAACCGCAAAACATTACTGCATGGGAGAAGGGGGTACGGACACTTTTTGACAGGAGGAAGTTCAGAATCATCATCACAGGGTCCTCATCAAAGCTGCTGAGCAGTGAAATCGCCACCCAGTTGCGGGGCAGGGGAATCACCCACCTGCTCCTGCCATATAGTTTTCGTGAATTTCTTGCCAGCCAGGCGGTTGAAGTCCCCGAACTGATAAGTTCAGCAGAGGCTGCGAAACTTAAGAACTACCTTAATCTATGGTTGCAATTCGGTGGGTATCCCGAAATCGTTAAAACTGCGGACAAAAGTGAAAAAATGAAAATCCTGGAGGGCTACAAAGATATGATCATTTACAAAGACATCATTGAAAGGTACAAGGTTAAAGAATCCTTTCTTGTCAAATTGCTGATAGACCACCTCATTACCGCTTTCACCAAGGAATTCAGCATTAACAGTTTCTTTAATGTGCTAAAGTCGCGAAACATAAAAGTAAGCAAAAAAACCCTTTATGCATACCTCTCGTTTGTCGAGGATTCCGTGGCATTTTTTGTGCTTGAGAAGTGGTCGCCCAAACTAAAGGAGCAACGGCTTGCGCCAAAAAAAGCTTACCTGTGCGACAACGGGCTTGCGTACAGACAGAGAGAAGAGAAGTCCAAGCTAATGGAGAATGTCGTGTTTCTCGAGCTCAAGCGAATGCAGAACCTGAATCCGATGATCAATCTTTACTACTGGAAGGATTACCGGCAGCGGGAAGTAGATTTCGTTATTAAAGAGGGCAGAAAGGTCACTCAACTGATCCAGGTTACATATGCTGAGAGCAATACAGACGTGAGAAAGCGGGAAGTTACAAACCTCCTTGCCGCGGGAAAGGAGCTTAAATGCCGTGAACTTAAAGTCATCACTTGGGATTACGAAGGCATTGAAAAGCATGCCGGAAAAAAGATATCATTCATGCCCATGTGGAAATGGCTGCTGAAGTGAGCAGTTCGCAAGACGGCAGGCGAGCGTACATTCAACGCGATAATGGCCAAAAACAGGAGATTCTTACTTTGATGTGGTAATTTCTATGTTTGGAGTATTAACGATATTATAGGCAAACAGGCACAATTGCGATCTCTAAGTGAAATACACAGGGTATTAAATAAAGATGGAAATGAAATCATAGAGTTGCCATGCCTTGAAAAAA
>Ga0315545_1001847_pt1 | contig 19956 bp, 16 predicted proteins | sample SalMarSW160210MG_FD_203096 | JGI IMG/M metagenome (GOLD analysis project Ga0315545, IMG submission 203096) | Salt marsh sediment microbial communities from the Plum Island Ecosystem LTER, Massachusetts, United States - Salt Marsh Sediment SW1602-10 ...
TTGGAGCTAACTGGCCTCACCTTCCAGAAGTAGGTGGTTGAGTAGTCCAGCTCTCTGTCGCAGCTCCACGAAGTGGAAATCAGGGCGTCTATTCCGGTCATTGAAACAAGCGCATCGCTGAACTGGTTGTCCCTGACCAGGACGAACTCAAAGCTGGTATCCTGGCCAGCCGAATCCCAAGTGAAGACGGGTCGTACCGATACACCGGTTGCGCCGGGCGTGGGGTAGAGTCCTGAGATTTCGACAAGCGCCAGGGCAAACGAACTCATCTCTGACCATGGGCTGTTTATTGGCTGGTCAGACCTGACTTTCCAGTAATAGGCGGTGCCGCTACTCAGCGACACTGGGGCGTCGCCGCTTGTAGCAGTGATATCATTGTCGCTGCTATGCCCCGACCAGACTTGGATGGCGGAGTCCTGGTCCAGGTACACGGCTATCTTGTATTCCGTCACATCTGAAAGCTCTTCCCAGTCGAGGGTGAGGCTAGACGGACGGTCACATGGACATGAGCCAAGTGGGATTACAGCCTCATTTTCTGGCAATTCAAGGTCCGGCCCGCGTTTGCACAGCGTATCGCGGAAGCGGTAGATACGCTGTTCTGTGGTGTCGATGCTCCAGACCTGGGTTTCGTCGGAATCCCAGGACAGCTCAATATAGCTGACGGTGTTCGGGAACAGGACAGTGGGGTCAAACGAGACATGACTTGGCAACGAGAAATTGATGAAGTCATACTCAAAGTCAGTGTCGCTGGGACAGGAAGGGTACAGCCATCGCGTCATGCCACCTGTGGTGGTGGAGGTGGGCTCTAGCCTGAGGGCATACAGCGTCCCCTCGGGGCCTACTGCCAGACCGCTGATACGCTGCCCCTCTGCCATCTCGGTAATATCTTCATCAAGCTGCTCCCACTCATCGGAAACTCCTATGGTCCAGCGCCAGAGCCCTGCGTCGGGCAGATTGGTAGCGGCATAGATGATGCTGGTCTCGGAGAAGTTGGCGTCGGCTACCACCTGCACATCGCCCTGGCCACTGCCGAGAACCTCACTGATCTCGATGAAGCTCTCGCCTGCATCCGTGGAATAGGCCACGTCGCCGTTTCTGCCGCCAACGAGCATAGTATTATCATCAACAACTGCCAGCATATTGATATTGGTGAGCCCGGTCTCGACGGGGTCATCCCATCTCCAGCCGCCGTCGCTACTCTTTGTGATGTCACCGCCGGGTAGGGCGATGTAAATGGTGTCCTCGTCCTGAACCACCAAGTCAGACACCTGCCCTGGCGGTTTTTGGCGCCATTCCCAGGTGCGGCCCCGGTTGTGTGACCTTGCAATCTGCTCGCCACCGACTTCGGCAGCGTAAAGGGTATGATCATCGTCATAATCAGGGCTCAGCCTCACGATGACAGCATTTGTGTCAGTGTCCATCGTCAGCACCCGTTCCCAGGACTCACCTAGGGGGTCGCTGAAACTGCGCCAGACGCCTTCGGGGCCGAACGTACTGCTGCTGGTGACGAACAGGGACTCCGAGTCAGGCGCTACAGCGATGTCGGCGAGCTGGAATGCTGTGTCCATGAGGCCCATCTGACGCCATGTATCGCCATCTAGACTTGCCGAGACGGCGCTTTCATCCAGCGCCTCGCCGGGACTTTGTGAAGTGCCGCAGTAGGCAATGGTGCCGCCGGGGTTCCATGAGACCACGGCATTCGCTGGTCCCGTGGGTGGCACACTTGCTGTCTCCCACTCTGGATATTGGTCAAAGGGTTCCTCGGTTCGCCGTACCTGGACGGTGAGCGTTGTTGCAACAGGGTCCGCATCGCCGGCAAGCAGCGTGCCCGAGTCTGTTGTGCCATGATAGGAGATGCTGGCTAGGTTGATATCGGCACCGCCGTTCGCATCCAGCCGGTAAGAGATATCCTCATCAATCAGGTATGCATCGTCACCGGCGTCAGGCTCCCGGTCGCAGCTTATGAACAGCCTCCGTGATGATTCGTCCTCACTGGAGTAATCCGAGGGCAAAGCGAGTGAGGAGTTTATTCGGGCGACATCTGCAGCGTCGCCGGCCGCGGCGATTTCCAGCGGGTAGTCGTCGAAGCTGTCCCATGACGTGTCGCCGTCCCCGGTAGCACGTTCACCGAGGCAGAGCCAGGTGCGATACTGGGAGGAAGCGGAAACGTCACCAGCGGTGGATGCCACTACCACAAGTGTTCTGTCATCCTGATAGTCGGGCGAGTAGGCAAGCGCCGATATTTCAGCGCCGATCTGTGATGGGTCGATAGCCAGGCCCTGGTTCTCCCATGAGGCCCACATTGAGCCCCCCTGGAGCACCCATAGCTGCCCGGTCGTAGAGTTATCGCCCCACTCGGCTGTGCCGATGGCAATCTCCCTGTATACCTTCTTACCTTCAGTGTACTTAGCGGATATAGCAAGCGTCTGGATATTACCTGTAAGAGCAGGCACATTGGTGTCATCCCAGCTCATGCCACCGTCGAGAGAAACATAGACCGCGCTGCCGTCATCGGTTACCGCGGCAACTATCCCCTCATTATCGGGCGCAACTGCGATCTTGCTGGCAGGTAATCCAGCCTTCGCCTTGGAGAGGGCGAAGCTGATATCCTCCCAGCTTATGCCCGCATCCAGCGAGCGGTAGACCCCTGAGTTCTCGCTGTCTATGGCATAGAGGATGCTATTCCGTCCGACTGCAATATCGCTGACCTCCGATGGGCTGACGACGATGTTATCAGCCATTCCCGGTGTATCGACCTCGTCCCATTCCAGCGCTGGCACATCTGCCCAGAGCGGCTTCGGCGCAAACACGACGGATAACAATAATAATGGAATCAGTGCACAGGACCACTTTGTTTTCATGGCTTTATCGTAAGGGTAAAATGTTAATTTCTCGTTAATTTCTCAGATTCTGTCCTTTTTTGGAGCGCCCAGGGAAATTAATGACTTCTTAACAATTGTCTGTCATACTACTTAGCATGAAAGAGCGTATGTTCCCGCTGTCGGCTAGGGTAGCAGAAACGGATGGATAAATGAAAATGAAAGTACTGAATGGAGTAAAAGCATTAATGAAAAGGAGAATATCAAAGATACTGCTGGCTCTGGTGCTGTGCACGGCTGGCGTGCTGTTGCTGAACAGCATGCTTAAATCAGACTCCGAATCGGCGCCAGAGAACCAGGTAGTAACCGTGCAGAGAGGTGACCTAAGAATAGATATAACTGCCGGCGGCAATCTGTCTTTATCCCATACCGAAGACCTCGCTTTTAACATCCCGGCAGGGATGACAGTGATTACGGTAGAAGAAGTCCTGGTGGAGGAGGGCGAGTCCGTGGAAGAGGGACAGGTGCTGGCGAAACTGGATATGTCAGAATGGGCGAGGGCGCTAAAAGAATTGGAAAATCAGATAACAACAAAGAAGCGTGACCTGCTTCAGGCGCAGATAAACCTGGAGAATGCTGAATATGCCCTGGATACGGCGAAGGAAGAGACAACGACCAGTATTGTCGGCGATGTCGTTGTAAAGGAAAGCGCCGACAGTCGGGAAATAGATATGAAAGAGCTGCAGGTCGAACTGGCTAAAGGACGTGTCGAAGATGCCAAAGAGTCATTAGGGGAAGCCCAGCAAGAGTTAGAAGAAGCCCAGGCCACCAGTCCGGAGGTCACCGCTCCCTTTGCTGGCTTCATTACCACAGTAAATGTTGAGGGTGGCGACGAGGTCAAGACGGGCACGGTGGCGGTATCCATTGCCGACCCCAACAAGTTTGAAGCCGATATCGTGGTCAGTGAGATGGATATCCTGCAGGTAAAGCTAGGTGGAGAGGCTTGGGTGCAGGTGGATGCCACGCCGGGGCTGAGCCTTCCGGCTAAAATTACCCACATCTCGCCAACAGCCACCATTCAGTCAGGCGTGGTGAACTACAAAGTGAAGGTCGAAGTGGAGTCACTCGAAACGGCAATGCAGCAACGGCAACAGGCAACGCAGCAAGCAACGCAGCAGACACCACAGGGGCAAGGCGGTCAGCAACGGCAGGCGTCGGCGGCAATATCGGGAAACTTGCAGCTTAGAGAAGGGATGACGGTAACCGTAAGTATAATCGTGCAGCAGAAAAGCGATGTGCTGCTGGTGCCCAACGCGGCGATTACCACTCAAGGACGGCAAACCTATGTCCAGGTGCCGTTACCGGACGGCACGACTGAGGAACGCTTGATAACGACTGGCATCAGCGACTGGCAATACACCGAGGTAACCGACGGGCTCAGCGAGGGTGAGCAGGTGGTTATTCCCAAGGCTACTACCACCACAACGACAACTCCAACACAAAGACAACAAGTACCAGGGTTCTTCATGCGAGGGGGATAATTAGGTGATTCAGTTACAGGACATAACCAAAGTCTATCCCATGGGCAAGAGAGAGCTGACCGTGCTCAAAGGGATAACCCTGAATATTGAACAGGGTGAGCTGGTGGCGGTTATGGGGCCCTCTGGCTCAGGAAAGACCACACTGCTCAACCTCATTGGTTGCCTGGATACGCCAACTTCAGGCAGTTACTATCTGGAGGATAGAGAAGTTAGCCGTCTTAGTAGCGGTGAACTGGCCAAAATCAGGGCGCAGAAGGTTGGCTTTATCTTCCAGACCTTTAATCTGCTGTCCCGACTCACGGCACTGGCCAATGTGGAACTTGGCATGACATACGCTGGCGGCGTTGACCGTCAACGTGCCATAGAGGCACTGGCTAAGGTGGGACTCTCTGAGCGAGTCAAACATCGCCCAGTCGAGCTTTCCGGGGGTGAGCAGCAGAGGGTAGCCATCGCCCGGGCTCTGGTGAAAACCCCCTCCCTGTTTCTGGCAGATGAGCCTACCGGCCAGCTGGACAGCCGCTCCGGCGCGGAGGTAATCTCCATCCTCACCTCTTTACATGCCGAGCAGGGCATTACCCTGCTGCTGGTAACCCATGACGCCAACATTGCCCACCACTGCCAGCGAATAATTCACCTCAAGGATGGCGAGATTGTGGCGGAGGAAGGCGCATGAAAAAGTGGCTTAACTTTTCAGCTACTGTCTGGCTGGGACTAAGCACGCACAAGTTGCGCAGCTTTTTGACTATGCTTGGAATCATTATCGGCGTAGCCTCTGTAATTACCCTGATGTCCATCGGCAGGGGTACTACAGCGCAAATCCTCTCCAATATCCAAAGTATGGGGGCAAACCTGATTACCATCCGCCCCGGGGCGAGTTTTGGTCCTGGAGGAGTGAGGGGTGCTGGCGGCAGCACCCGAACCCTGACCATGGAAGATGCAACGGCGATAGCCGAGCAGGTCCCCTACATATCTGCCGTGGCATCTTCTTCCTCAAGCAACCTCCAGCTGGTCGTGGGCGGTGAGAATACAAATTCCCAGGTCACCGGGGTAACCCCGGAGTATATGCAGGTAAACAATCTGGAGATCGCCAATGGCGCCTTCTTCACTGAATATGATTATCAGCGGGGCGCCAAGGTAGCCGTGCTCGGCTCCAATGTAGCTGAAACCCTGTTTAAAGGTGCTGACCCCATAGGGCAACAGATGCGTATGGGCAGCATTATTGTTCGCGTTGTTGGCGTACTGGAGAGCAAGGGGGGTGGGTTTAACTCGTCTGATGATGCTGTCCTCATCCCGCTCACCGCTCTGCAGCAGGCGGTTGCCCAGACGCGAAGTGCACAGGGAGAGCGCGTGGTATCATCCATAGCACTGACGGTAAGCGACGAGAAGCAGGCAGACTACGTCGTTGAGGAAATCACCAGCCTGCTCCGCACCCGCCACCGGCTTGCGGCCTCTGCCGACGACGATTTTAGCATCATGTCTATGGAGGAGCTAGTCAGCACCGTCCAGCAAATTTCGGGGACGTTGACGCTTCTTCTGGGCGCTATTGCTGCCATTTCGCTGCTGGTGGGGGGCGTCGGCGTGATGAATATCATGCTGGTGTCGGTGCTGGAGAGGACCAGAGAGATAGGCATTCGCAAGGCGCTGGGAGCCAGAGAGCGGGACATATGGGGTCAATTTCTCATAGAAGCAGCCTGCTTGACATTTGCTGGTGGTATCATCGGGGTAGGCGCGGGCTGGGTGGTCTCACACTTCGTCTCCAGCATGACGCAGATGCCAACCTTGGTGACCGCCGATATAGTTATCCTTGCTGTTTCGGTATCGATTGGTATTGGTCTATTCTTCGGTTTCTATCCTGCATGGAATGCCTCCCGGCTTAACCCTATCGAAGCACTCAGGTCTGAGTAGCAATCAATCTACCCCTCTTCGCGTTGCGCAATGCAACAACGTATTTTGTATTGTGCAACTGTTAGAATCGTTGAAGTAATCAAACTCCTGGCTAACTCGGGGTTAATGTAATTAGCATTGTGGTGGAGCTAGGGTCTCAATATTACTCTCAACATAGTCTCGACAAAACCATTAGACACTAATATAATGCATCATAAAGTAAATTATATATATTATTATCATTTTATGTTGTGAAGAGTTTGTGCCAGGAGGAATTCTAAACATGCGGAGCGAAATCCTGGAGAGCATCACCGAGGATTTGCTCTCTATTCCTCCCCTTATCTTCAGAGGCGTCCGGAGAAAACTGCTTAAGACAGCACTGGCTAATAGTGACGTGGATATTACGCCGCTTCAATTTGAGATTATGAGACTACTGGAGGAAGTGGGAACGCTCCACATTGCCGAAATCGGAGAAAAGTTGCAGATAGCGAGACCGCAAATGACCCACCTGATAGATAAGCTGGAAGATCTGGGTATGGTCGAAAGACAGATAGGTACAGCGGATAGAAGAACGATTAATATTGTGCTCACCGGCCAGGGTAAAAATACTTTGAAAGAGCATGACAGCCGTATAAGGAATGCTATTAGAGAGACTCTGTCCTGCCTCACAGATGACGAACTAGAGGATTTATCGGACTCCTTGAGAAAGACAAGGGATGTACTATCAAAACTACAGTGAAGCACATTCCATGCCACCTGTTACTGCATGAATTTGCCAGGATGTGCAATTAGCTCCGTGAATAACCGTAATCAAAGTGTACTTGACGATGATCGAATCGGCCGGCTATTGCTGAAACTATCCCTTCCCGCGTTTTTCGGCATGTTTGTCATCACATTGTACAACGTGGTAGACACAATTTTTATCGGTCACTACGTTGGTGCACTTGGCATCGCCGGGCTTTCCATTGTTTTTCCGCTTCAAATGCTGTCAATGGGGACTGGGCAGATGATGGGCATGGGTGGTGCGTCACTAATTTCGAGATTAATCGGAGCCAATAACGCTCCTAAGGCAGAGCATGCACTGGGTAACGCCATAACTTCTGTTGTTGCACTATCAGCGGTAATCATGATAGCCGGCTTAGCGGATATAGACTTCTGGCTCGGGCTTATGGGCTCGTCGGAGACTATCCTTCCCTATGCCAAAGACTACATGAGTATTATTCTCAGTGGCTTGGTCTTTCCCACTTTTGCCATGGCACTAAACAGTCTGGTGAGAGCTGAGGGGAATGCCCGTGCTGCCATGACAGGAATGATAATAGGAGCCGTATCGAACATCATACTTGATGCCATATTCATCATACCACTGGAGATGGGAATAAGGGGAGCGGCACTGGCCACCGTGATAGCACAGATGATTTCCGCTGGGTATCTTATCGGTTACTATGCCTCCGGTAAGAGCTTTCTTAAAATTCATTCAAGAAACCTGATTCTCGAATGGGATATATTGAAAGCAATCATTGCCATAGGAATTGCATCATTAGCGAGGACACTGGCTGGCAGTTTAGCCATGGTTTTCATAAATAGGGTGCTTGTTGTCTATGGCGGTGATTTAGCCGTGTCTGCCTTTGGCATAATTAACCGCATAATGATGTTCGCAATTATGCCCGGTATCGTTATCGGCCAGGGGCTTCAACCGATACTCGGCTTCAATTACGGGGCGAGGCATTATGACAGGGCATTAAAGGCAATCAAGATAGCCATTGCTGCAGCAACCACTTGTTGTGTCGGGGTCTTTCTGGTTCTCTATTTCGTCCCGGAACTGGTTATTCGCATTTTCACTACTGATAATGAGCTTATTGCTCTAGGCTCTTATGCTGCGAAGCGCGTCTTTCTGGTTCTATATCTGATAGGCTTTATGATGGTTGGTTCATTAGTCTTCCAGTCAATTGGGAAAGCTATTCAGTCATTCGTCACTGCTATATCGAGGCCCTTTCTGTTCTTGATTCCCCTGATATTCATACTGCCACAATTCTTGCGGCTAGACGGTGTGTGGCTGGCATTTCCGATTGCTGATGGACTTACATTCGTGCTAATGCTTGCACTTCTTATCCCACAGATAAGAGAGTTGAGGAGTATGGATTTGTTAGGGAAATAGGGGAGATTCACCAGGCAGAAGGACATGGCTTATTGGCATGCGCAATAGTGGTATGGTTAGGAATCTTCTTGAACAGGGGCTATTTACGAAGGAGGGGCGTTTCTCATCGCAGCCAGCGGGCCATCTTCTGGGCAAGCCTGGCCTGCTAGCTGTGCTGGCAGGTCTATTGCTGGCAGCCTGGTATGGAGAGGTAGTGATAGTTGTTGTACTAGGTTTGCTTTTGTCTGCTGCTGGACTGTCTAAATTATGGAGCCGATTGTCACTCGTAGGGGTTAGCTGCCAGCGGCTGGTCAGTGAGTGCCGCGTTTTTCCGGGCGAACATATAGAGCTGAAGTTACGTTTGGTGAACCGCAAACTTTTGCCTCTTCCCTGGATTCAAGTAGATGATGAGATTCCGGTTGGATTTGCTCCCGATGTTTCTCTAACGCCAAGTAGCAGGCCCGGATTTGGTTGCTTGAGTAAATCAGCAGCGCTTCTCTGGTATACCGGAGTGAACTGGAAGCAGCGGCTGGACTGCTACAAGCGTGGCTATTATCCACTGGGGCCAATCACAGTGTTTTCCGGCGACATCTTTGGATTTTATCCCCGTTCCATTACCGAGCCCATGATAGACCATGTGGTTGTCTACCCCAGGATTTTCACGATAGCCCAGCTGGGCATGCCCTCATTGTATCCCCTTGGTGAGACAACCGCCGAGCGACGTATCTTTGAGGACCCAATACGTGTCATTGGGGTGCGCGACTATAGCCCTCATGATAGCCGCCGACGTATCCACTGGAAGGCAAGCGCCCGCCATCAGAATTTGCAGGTAAAGGTCTTCGAGCCAACCACAACATTAAAGGTGGCACTGTTCCTGGCTGTTGATAGCTTCCGGCATGACGAACCGCAGAGTGAGGAAGATTTTGAGTTGGGTATAAGCACTGCTGCTTCCGTTGCCAATCATCTTATGGAGCGGCGCAGCTCTGTAGGGCTATTTGTCAACTCCCGTCTGGCTGATTCCGGTCAACCAATTACAATTCTACCGGGCAGCAGTAATAGTCAACTGCTTGACATGCTGGAAGCTCTCGCCAAGGTTACCCCTCTATCCAGCGGTCCTTTTGAGGAGTTCCTGCAGACTGAACGAACAAGCTTGCCTTGGGGAACTAGCCTTGCTTTCATACTATCTAGGCCTTCGCCGTCATTAATGCAGTTGCTTGTCGGCTTGAAGGAGAGCGGACACAAACTGCTGGTTCTTCAGGTTGGTGACCCTGGAGGAAACGAGATTGAGCATAGCATCCCCTGGCATCGCATTGGACAGCCAGGAGACCTAATGGCAACTAATTCTGAGAAAATGAAATGAAGCTGGGCTGGCAGAAAGGTGTATTGTACGTCGCCATAATAGGCATGGAAGGTTGTTGGCTCTATGCCTTAATGGCTCTACTAAATAAACAAGTGGCCGGTGGATGTCTTTCAGTCCATGGGATGCTGATTGTCTATCCACTGGCTTTTATCTTCAACATGCTGCTTCAACATCTACGGTGCCCGAAAGCTTGCATTTGGGGTGTGAGCTGGCTGGCATGGGCGCTGAGTATGCTGCTAATCGTGAAAGTCCAGTTGTTCGGTGACTTGCCACTGTTGGATTCGGCATGGCTTTTGTCGGTACCCCGGTCAATCGTCGAAGTGATTTACACATTCAGACCGGAACTGTTGATTCTCCTCGGCACCGGCGTTATGTGGTGGCTGGGTCGGCGTCTCTCCTATCTCAAGGTTGACTTTGGCGCACTGGTTAGCGAATTTCAGTTCGGACTGCTCATCCTGCTCATCGCCTTCTTTGCTGCCTCCCAGCTAGGAGTTGAGCTTGCCAGCTCGGTTCCCATGGTTCTAACCTTTTTCCTCTTTGCTCTGTTGGGAATATCCATAGCGCATGCCCTGGAGGGCACAAGCTGGCTATCAGGATTATACCAGGGTCACTGGTCAGGACTTCTGCTGATTACCATCAGCCTGGTTCTTCTTCTTGGCTTGCTCATTAGCGCAGTGGTAACCCCTGGTTTTCTGCAACTTGCTGTTGCTGCCTTGAAATGGCTTCTGGGCCTGATTCTGAAACTGATAGCGTTGATAGCCAGCCTTTTCCCTGAGCCAGAGCCAGCGGAGCTGCCACCAGCTACGCCCATGCCTGAAATGGAGCCTTCGGAAGTCTTCAAGATGTGGACCGTACCTGAATCAGTGCGCAGCGGTCTTCGTATTGGTTTCTATGTGCTGTGGCTCGGTCTTATCGTTGTTGCCCTGTGGCGAATCTCCTCTGACATATTTAGCTGGTTGCGGCGTAAGCTGGCTGGCATGGCCGGGGCTGAGTTTGAATCATTACCAGGTGCATTTAGAGCGGATTTCCTAGGCTGGTTGAAGCGCATTTGTCTCAAATTGCTTGGGTTAAGACTGCCAATCCACTTGGGAGCCAGGACGCGGGCAATCCTGCCGGAGGTAGCCTCTGTGCGCCAGATTTATCGTCAGCTTCTACACTGGGCAACCGCTGCTGGCTGGCCCCGGCACATATCTCAGACTCCATATGAATATCTCCATGCACTAGCACAATTGATGCCGGAGGTCCAGGGCGATTTGGATTTGATTACGGAGCAATATGTCAGGACGCGCTATGGTGCCTTGCTGCTGACCAAAGGTGAGTTACATCAGTTAAGGCAGAGCTGGCGCAATGTGAGCCAAAATAAGCTTAAGAAAAGGGGCAAGTATAAATGGATAAAGTAGTTAAGGAAGTGAGTCAGGAAATAAAGGAAGCAGCCGATAGATTAACAAGCAATGTCAGTAAGGTCATCGTTGGTAAGAAAGAGACTGTCGAGCTGGTATTAGTGGCTTTGCTCTGCGAGGGGCATGTGTTAATTGAAGACGTGCCTGGAATTGGGAAAACGATGCTGGCCAAGGCAGTAGCTAGGTCACTGGGTTGCAGCTTCAAGAGAATTCAGTGTACCCCTGACCTATTGCCCTCAGACGTTACTGGTATCCACTATTTCAACCAGAAGGCCTCAGAATTCGAATTTCGGCCGGGGCCGATTATGGCGAACATAGTGCTGGTTGACGAGATAAACCGCGCTACTCCAAGAACACAGTCGTGCCTGCTGGAGTGCATGCAGGAACAGCAGGTCACCGTTGATTTGGAGACAGTTCCTTTACCACGACCCTTTCTGATCGTTGCTACGCAGAATCCCGTTGAACTAGAGGGCACCTTCCCTTTGCCCGAGGCACAGCTTGACCGCTTCCTGCTCAGAGTTGGCCTCGGTTACCCCACTGAAGATGATGAGGGAGAGATTCTGTCTCGCTTCCAGCAGGAAAACCCCTTAGATAATCTGACCAGTGTGATTGAGGCTGAGGAACTACTAGAAATTCAAAAACTGTGTCGTCAGGTGTACGTAGAAAGCTCGATTCGTAGCTACGCTGTAGCCATCGCTAGGGCTACCCGAAGTCATAAGGATATTAGACTTGGAGCTAGCCCACGCGCTTCCCTTGGTCTTCATTTGGCGTCGCAAGCTCTAGCGGCGATTCGGGGGCGGAACTACGTCATACCAGACGATATAAAGTACTTGGCCGTTCCTACTCTGGCCCATCGCCTTATTGCTAAAACGGAGGCTCATTTGAGAGGACGGTCGGCAGGAGAGATAGTAGGGGAAATCGTGTCCACTGTGTCTGTTCCCGTAGAAGAGCAGAGATAAGGATGAAATGACTACAATTACGAAAACGCCTTTTCTCCTGGGCTGGTTTTGGTATGAGGATTAAGCCTATCCGCGCCGAATCGAATAAAGCAACATACCACAGGGCGTAGGTTGCCGATGCTGGTTTTCTGTTTCCGCATTTCGTCCATCAGGTTGATGCATTGAAGGTTTGGAAATATAATTGACCCTGAGAATCCATCGTCTCATTTTCCTCCATTCAAGTGGTGCAGGGGGGCGTATTATGCATGCTTTATATGATGAATTCCTCACCTATCTGGAAAGCGAGAACCGGCAACAGTGTGTCGAATTTGCCCTGTCAAGACTGTCGAATGACGAACTTGATGTAGTGACACTCTATGACGAAATCCTCGCTCCCTGTATGAGGGAGCGCTTCTGTAGGGCGGAGCATAGGGAGATTTGCGTGTGGGAAGAGCACGTCAGAAGTTCCATTGTGAGGACTGTGATTGAATGTTGCTACCCCTTTGTCGTCAAAGAGAGAGAAGAGAGGTACCACTCGGGCTTGGCAGAGAAGGTTATTGTGTTTTGTCCCAAAGAGGAGTACCACGAGATTGGTGCCAGGATGGTAGCTGACTTCTTCAGCCTGTGCGGGTTCGATGCAGTATTTGTGGGTGCTAATACTCCTCATACTGAAATGATAGGGGCAATCGGTTGTGTCAAGCCCAAATATGTAGCCATTAGCGTAACAAACTACTACAACCTTGTGGCGGCTCGCAAGACAATTCAGCAGATGGTCGAGGTGAGGGAGACCAGCGAGGCTGATTTCAAGATAATAGTAGGAGGACAAGCTTTCGAGCGAAACCCAAATATGGACAAAGAAATGGGAGCTGACTTTCTTCTGGACACGTTCGATGATATTAGGAGACTGTCGCAAGGAAAATAGCGATGTTATCATTCAGGATAGCGGTAAGATTCCTCAGGTCTGGTAGAACTCAGACGCTCCTGATTGTTACAGGTATAGCCGTAGCCGTATCGATTCAGGTATTCGTTGGACTCCTAATAGGTAGCTTGCAGAAGAGCCTGGTTGACCGCACCATTGGGAACTCGCCGCATATAACCATTTCTTCTGCAACTGATATCGCTACCATGCGTGATTGGGAAAAGCTGGTAGACCGGATAGAGCAGTTGGGTAATACAAAAGCAATATCCGCGTCAGCAAGCGCTAATGCATTTGTCAGAGATGGGGAAACGGACTTGCCTATTCTTGTCAGGGGGTTCGATTTTGAAAATGCTGATCGAATATACAATATCCGTAGCTCTATCTACGAAGGAAGACCGTACCAGTCGCAGCGGGAAGTCTTAGTAGGTAGGGATCTCAGGGAGGAGCTTGAGCTGGAAATAGGTAATAGACTGGGATTAATACTGCCAAATGGTGCGGTGAACACCTTTACCATATCCGGCTCCTACGATCTGGGTGTGGCCAGCATAAACAAGTCGTGGGTCATGGCCAACCTGAAGACAACCCAGGGGCTGTTTGGTTTTGGCAGTCGAATAACCTCGATAGAGATTGCGGTTGACGAGGTGTTTGAGGCGGATATGATTGCTTATGAAATACAGCAGCTGTTGAACGACAAAAACATCAAGATTGAGAACTGGAAGGAACTGAATGAAGAGCTTCTCAGTGGGCTTGATGGCCAGAGAATTTCGAGCACGGTAATACAGGCAGTAATAATACTCTCTGTGGTCATTGCGATTGCCAGCGTGCTTGCCGTCAGTGTACTCCAGAAATCCCGGCAGATAGGCATTTTGAAGGCGATGGGCATCAAAGACCGCGCTGCCAGCCTGATATTCATATATCAGGGTTTCCTCATCGGGCTTGCTGGCTCAATACTGGGCATAGCACTGGGACTCGGTTTACTATATGCCTTCAATATTTTCACCGCCAATCCGGAAGGGACTGCGTTAATAGACCTTTACATCGACTACAGTTTTGTTCTCAGGTCGTGGTTACTGATATTGCTGGCATCAACATTGGCTGGAGCGATACCTGCCAGGAAGTCATTGCGGCTTAATCCTATAGACGTAATAAGGGAGGGCTGATATGAGTAATGTGGTCGAACTGCAAAGTGTCGACAAAGTATACCGTGGCGTTATTGACACCCAGGTGCTTTTCGGCATAAACCTCAGTTTTGAGGAAGGCTCATTCAATTCCATTATAGGCGAATCTGGCAGTGGAAAATCAACACTCCTAAACATTATTGGCACTCTAGACAAACCAACAAGGGGACAAGTTTTCATAGATGGCAATAGAACCAATGGCCTGAGTAGAGGTAAGCTTGCGGAGTTGAGAAACAGGACCACAGGTTTTGTCTTTCAATTTCATTATCTTCTCCCCGAGTTTACAGCCAGGGAGAATGTCTTAATGCCCTCTGTGATCAGCGGGAAGGAGCCAGCTGAGCTTGTAGCCGATAGGGCTGACGAGCTGTTCGAGATGTTAGGTATATCTATGGTAAAGAACAACTTGGCAACTAAGATGTCTGGAGGCGAACAGCAGAGAACTGCCATAGCTAGGGCTCTGATAAACAACCCCAAGATTTTGCTGGCTGATGAACCCACTGGCAACCTGGATTCTGAGAACACGACGACGATATACAAGAGATTTCGCCAGATAAACGAAAGGTACAATACAACATTCGTAATCATAACGCATGATCGCAGGATCGCCGAAGAAACTGACAGAATTGTTGAGATAAAAGACGGCAGCATTGTAGTTGACATAAAGAAATGACGTCGGCCATGGTGGCGAAGCTTGGCTGCCGCGGCTCACATATCTTCTATAGCCGTTTCGGTATGGATTAGCGTTGGCCTATTTTGGGATTTTTCGCTTTCTGAGACGTATCCCCACCTCGGTCCCGTTGAAGCATTCAGGTCTGAGTAGGGTTAAACCAGGAGTCATATTGTATTTGCAGTTCGACAAGTTGGTTGAATACGTCGTACGAAGCGGTACACATCTCCAACTGAATTAAGCCACTGTATCAACTCAGTGAACAAAAAGCTCAGCTTTAGATAGGGGAGCGACTGGCTAACTGCTCGCTAAGCTGGTAATATGATTGCCTTATGACCAAGAAAGAGATAATGGATTTGCTCGGTGGGGTAGAGAAAGTATTTGCTGAGGAAGCAAATTTGATTCGCTTGGAATCAGGCCGGGTGGTTTTCGTTGGTGATACTCATGGCGACTTTGAGGCAACTGGGAAAGTTGTCCAGGGGTATCTTAAGCCAGGAAACAAGCTGGTCTTCCTTGGCGATTATGTTGACCGCGGTCCAGCTTCTCTGGAGAATATCAACTTCTTGCTTCAGCAAAAACTTGAGCATCCTGAGAGCATCTTCCTCCTCATGGGCAACCACGAGGGTTATGGTGTAGTGCCTTTCAGCCCGGCCAATTTCTGGGAGGGATTGGATGCTGAACTCCGCCACCGGTATATCGCAGTTCTTTCCAAGCTGCCGCTGGTAGCATCTACTACCAACGGGGTGATTGCTTTGCATGGAGCTCTTCCTGATGTGCCCAGCTTGGGGGATATCAACGGGATAAAGCCGGGTGATGACCGATGGCATCAGACGACCTGGGGCGACTGGCAGGAAAGGGAAGGAGGCTTTCTGGGGTTTGATTCCTATACTGGAAGGCCTCAATTCGGCCAGGGCTGGTTCGAAGAAATCATGTCCCGCTTTGACAAAAATATCTTGATAAGGTCTCACCAGCCCAATGCTCCCCAGGTGATGTACGGAGGCAGATGCCTCACTATCTTCACCTCGTCGGCTTACAGACACTATGTTCCTGAGCGGACCGTGGCTGTGCTTGATTCGGAGGAGGAAGTGCACAGTGTGGCTGACGTGAAGATAGAGGTTGTTTAAGCTATCGCAGGGCTGATTGATTTTCGGGCAAGCGTAGCAATCGCCCTTTCGGCTGCTGAAATCAGCTTACTATAAGGCAACTGACATATTGACTGCTCTGTTATATGATGAGAATTGGACAAGGTGCTTTTACTATGCCTGCGGTCGAAGTTAATCATATAGTCAAGTCCTACGCAGATAAGGCTGTGGTTAATGATCTATCCTTTTCTGTCGCTCAGGGTGAGATATTCGGTCTAATCGGGCCTAATGGTGCGGGCAAGACTACCACCATCAGGATGATGATGGACATCATCAAGCCAGACTCGGGCGACGTGACAATCCTAGGCGAGAACTTGAGTGAAGCCAGCAAGAATAGGCTTGGCTACCTGCCTGAGGAAAGAGGACTGTATAGGAAGCTGAGTGTCCTCGACTCCATCATCTACCTTGCCTCCCTCAAGGGTATGGATAGGCACGCAGCCGAGGAAAAAGCTAATGAGCTGCTCAATCAGACAGGTATGCTGCCCCACAAAAGAAAGAAGATTGAGGAGTTGAGCCAGGGCATGGGGCAGATCATCCAGTTCATCGTTACTATTATCCATGACCCGGAGCTGGTTATTCTGGATGAACCATTTGCCGGTCTCGACCCGGTTAACACCGAGCTACTGAAAAGGATGTTCGCTAACTTGAGGAATCAAGGTAAAGCTGTAATCCTGAGCACACACAGGATGAATGAAGTGGAGGAGCTTTGCGACCGCATATTAATGATAAATGACGGACGCGCCGTTCTTTACGGGAATCTGAGTGAAATCAAGTCAAGATATAGAAAACATTCGGTTATTCTGGAGTTTGAGGGGAAGGTGGGGGAGGTGCCTGGAGTTACCGAGAAGCGCACTCATAAAGGCTACGTTGAGCTTGTCCTTGATGGAAATACAACTCCTCAGCAAGTCCTGGAGCGATTGCTAAGCACCGGCATAGTAATCAATCGCTTCGAGGTGGCTACTCCTTCGCTGAACGAAATATTCCTGGAGGTGGTGGGGGAAAGGCATGAATAAGACGCTTTTGATATTCAGGCACGAATTCCTGCACACGATAAAGAGGAAAGGGTTTATCATTATGACCCTTATCGTCCCACTCATAGCCCTCCTGGCCATAGGAGTTTTCCAGCTCATATCAGGAGTTGCCAAGCCGACAGTGGAAATAACAACCATTGGATATGTAGATGAGTCCGGTGGATTCCAGCAGTATACCAGCCAGGGAAACATAACGTTGGTTTGCTTTGACACATCGGATGATGCGACTAAAGCCTTGGTCAAGGGCGATATCAAAGAGTATTTCGTCATTCCATCGGATTACGTTTCGATTGGAGTGATTAGCCGTTATACCCTGGAAAAACAGCTTACGGCGCCCCCTGCCACAACGACGGCGATTAAGAATTTCCTCTCAAGTAATCTGTTAGCGGGGAAGGTGCCCGCGACCACTGTAGCCAGGATTGAAGCACCTTTGAACTTAGTTAGCACCAGGCTTACTGAAACCGGCGCCGTGGCTCCGGAGCAAGGCGGATTGGGGAATCTTATCATTCCCGGTGTTTTTAGCCTTCTACTGGCGCTCTCCATCATTTTCTCCTCCACTTATCTGCTGCAAGGGCTTGGCGAGGAGAAAGAGAGCCGCCTCATCGAGGTATTGTTGTCCTCCGTTTCCGCCCGGCAATTGCTCATTGGCAAGGTTTTGGGGCTGGGTGTCGCCGGGCTGGTGCAGGTAGTCGTCTGGGTGGTTTCGGCTCCGCTCCTGCTGAATCTGGCTTCCTCGTCCATCGGTGGCTTTATCAGTACAATACAATTACCAGCTAACTTCCTTGGTCTGGCTGTAGTGTATTTCATCCTGGGCTACTTGTTCTTCGCCGTGCTTTCGGCAGGTATCGGCGCCATCAGCTCAAATTCCCGGGAAGGACAACAACTGATTGGGATTTTTACAATTCCCTTATTGATACCCCTCTGGTTCGGGTCTTTACTTATAGCGTTTCCGAACAACCCAATTTGGGTAGTTCTTACTATTTTCCCTCTCACAGCTCCGGTGGAAGTGATAATAAGGCTGGGCGTGAGTGATATACCTGCCTGGGAACTGGCTGCCAGTATAGCGGTGCTGGCATTGTCCATCATTGGGGGGCTGTTATTGACAGCCAAGGTTTTCAGGACTTACTTGCTCATGTATGGGAAAAGACCAAACCTCGGGGAAATTGTCCGGAGCCTCAGGAGCGCTTAGGTCAAAGGTAAGACTCTCCTCTCCCAACGTGTATTCAGTAAGGCCTACCTCTTTCTGGGGTATGCCCCATACGCTGGCAGGCCTCAATTCGGCCAGCGCTGGTTCGAAGAAATCATGTCCCGGTTTGACAAAAATGTCCTGATAAAGTCTCACCAGCCCAATGTCCCCCAGGTGATGTACGAAGGTAGATGCCTTACTATCTTCACCTCGTCGGCTTATAGACATTATGTCTCTGAGGGAACTGTGGCTGTGCTTGACTCGGAGGAGGAAGTGCACAGTGTGGCTGATTTGAAGATAGAGGTTGTTTAAGCTATCGCAGGGCTGGTTGATTTTCAGACAAGCATAGCAATCGCCCTTTCGGCTGCTGAAGTTGGCTTGAAGCACACTCTGCTTATGGCTGATGCCATCGTCTATGCTACCGCAATGAAGGGAGGCCTGCTCTGTGGTGACCTCTGACCCTCATTTCAAGGAGTTAGAGGACGTGGTTTATCTAGAGCTGTCGGTAAATACGTAGACACTATTGAACTTTCTGGCTGTTTGTTTGGTTTTGCTAGCCGCAGGTTCATCTTCTCTCACTTCTTTCGGTGAAGATAAAGCTTGTACCCAACGAAGATAGGAATAGCAAAAAACCAGATCAAACCAACCCAGAATGCAACATGAAAAGTGAGTCCCCCTGCAGGAATGTTTGACAGACTTTTAGACCAACCAGCAAAATAGACAAGCCAAAAGATTACCCAATAAATGTACTGAATAGTAGCTTGCCACCGAGGCATTGGGCGCTTCTCTAAGAACCTTTCTATTCTAGCTGACGCCCTGTTGCAGAATATCGCAACTATGAGTAGTAGAATGGATATTATAAGGGCGATTATCCCCAAACCTTTATACCACCAAATCGGGAATGCGGGGATTATGTGGCCAAAGAAAACAAACTCGCCTGTTTGTAAGCCCAATAGTATTAGCGCAAAGAAAAAGAGCAGAATTCCCTGTGATAGGGCATAGCTACTTGTTGATTGTTTGCCTCTGTGCCCCCCATCTAAGATACCCAGCGATTCCTCGATTCTTCTCCGCATATCGGCACTTAGCCTCCCATTAGCCCCGGAACTACCGCGAACCGAATTTGATAAGCCTATGAGTTCTTTCGCAGCCTCCTCAATTTCCGTCTTTTTCCGCACCAATCCCATAAGTGACCAGAGGGAATACCACGGGATACAATATGCTCTGGATTTCAGCTGGGCGGCCTTTTGTCGTAGTGTTTCGCTAGCTTCATCGCACTTTTCCGTCGGAAGAATCCCAGGGTTACTATATACATTCGCATAGAAAACTAACGAGTCGGCAATTTCACCAATAAGGCTACGCAGACGGTGGATCGGCTCCACGAAAATAGCCTCAAAGAGGTGGCCAACAACGTAGATGACAATTCCGCCTGCTATTGTGAGGACTGCTGTTAGTATTATGCCCCAAAGTTCTGACATTGGACTCTCAGAGGCGATAAGCTATTCAAGCTGAATTATACCATACCCTGTCTATTTAGATGCTGATTTGATATGGTCTATCTCTTTCATACCTCGACTAGGCGAGGTATGTCCTAACCAAGGCGTTGCTGCCTATTGAGACCAGAGAAAAGACCTCTGCAAGAGAGAGATGAGGACACAAAAAGATTTCCTAATAGTTGTCAATAGTCAATACTTGACCTCCTGATTCTTCTCAGTTAGAGTTATTGCCGGGAGACGGCTTTGACTTATACAGGTTGAGGA
>Ga0315545_1001849_pt1 | contig 19941 bp, 21 predicted proteins | sample SalMarSW160210MG_FD_203096 | JGI IMG/M metagenome (GOLD analysis project Ga0315545, IMG submission 203096) | Salt marsh sediment microbial communities from the Plum Island Ecosystem LTER, Massachusetts, United States - Salt Marsh Sediment SW1602-10 ...
ACACGGCAGCGACTTCTTCCGATGGAGAATAAAACTGTGGTTACTAACCCACTTAAAGGCGCCCGGAATAACAAATGGATGCCCGTACTGGATAAGTACAGCCTGAATTTTACATCACTGCCTGAAGTAGAATGGGTCAAATATGAATTCAAGAACAAACTGTTGAAGCTCGACCAGATTTTCCCCGAAGGGATCCAAATACCCAAGATGTTCATCGGAAAGAATATCATACACTTACCTACCCTGAAGACACACGGACATTCACAAACGACAGGGGCTATTAAAAATGCCTTCGGAGGTTTGCTCAAAGAAGTGCGTCATTATGCACACAAGTACATGCACGAAGTACTCGTGGATCTAATGATTATGCAGAAAGAGCTTCACCCGGGGATTTTTGCGGTAATGGATGCAACTGTCTGCGGTGATGGGGCAGGCCCAAGAACAATGATTCCAAAGATACACAATTTCATTCTGGCAAGTGCCGATTCTGTCGCCATCGATGCGGTGGCGGCCAAAATGATGGGCTATAATCCGCTTGAAATACCGTACATTCGGATGTGTGACGAAATGGCGCTCGGAGTAGGAAACCCCGAGAACACAGAAATAATCGGTGAAAACATCGAGAATGTTAATTTCGGCTTCACTACAAAAAGAAGCTTTGTTATCTGGGGCGATCAGATGCTAAGAAAAGGCTTTTTGAGATTTCTTGAAAAGCCCTTGCTTCACTCTCCTTTAGTCGTCTGGGCTCCATTTGCATCGAACCTCTACCATGATTATTTTTGGTATCCCACTATAGGAAAATCAAGAATCCACAAATTTATAAAAACGGAATGGGGAGGATTGTTTCTGAGATATTAGTTTGACTCGTGCACACATGATAGATATCTCGAAATCTAAAAATCTGTCTCTCACAATATGCGGGATCGGATGTCTTCTTATTATCCTCGGAATACTCTTCTCGCAATCGTTCGCGACGAATCATCTAAGCCCTGATGGAGTATTGAAGACCGACACTATAAAACAGATACAACATTTTCGAGTTATATGCATATTTTTAGGCGTCCTTACTGTTGTCTACGGTGGACTGGAAATTTTACTAGCTAGCATATTAAAGATTACTTCTCCATCAGAAGTACTTATTTTCAATGTCATAAATCACATTCCCATCAAGACAATGCTGAAGATTCTCCTGTTTTGGTGTGCATTGGTCTGTCTTAATTGCGCTCTGATTAGAGCAAACTTAAATCCAGGCACACCTCATTTCTTTCCTATTTCCGCGTTCAGCATAAAGACTCATTTTTCCGGTTTATTGTCAACTATTTTGTTCCTGATAGTCTTTTTCATCTCATTGAAATATAGTGTGCGTTTCAACATGCTTCATGTTTGGATAATTGGCCTTACTTTAATTATACTGGGTAACCTTGCACAAGGTAGCGTGGACACCGCTTTTTACAAGCCATTTTACGAATTAAACATTCCCTACTACCATGATGCAACTCAAATTACCGACTGGCGCGCATGGCTCAGCAGTTTCAATATAAACCAACCAGAATTGAGCTTACATTCCCGCACACATCCTCCATTTGCAGTTATTCTTCATTACTTCGTACTCATTATAGGAAGTCACAAATCATTTATCACAGCAGGCTTGTTTATATTACTATCCACTCTGTCGATCATCCTGATCTGGCAAATCATGAAATCTCTTAGATTACATCCACAACAATGTTCTCAACTTGCTCTGCTTTTTTCGGTTATTCCTGCATTCAACATCTATAGTGCCTTAAGTCTGGACGGAATTATTGCCACAACTTGTACTATATCCCTCCTGGGGATGGTCAAAATAGTAAACCGAGGAGTAAGTCTAAGCGGAACCTTATTATTCATAGGGGGTATTCTACTCACAAATCTGTTAACATTCGGTGGTACATTCCTAGTTGCTACTGCGTGCCTAATAGCTATGAGAAATTATCATGAGGAGAAAGTATGGGATATTAATAGCTCTGTGCTTTAGTCTAGTCTTAGGAACACTGACTCATTTTGCACTAATCCATTGCTTTGGATATGACCATGTCAGAGCATTTCTCACTGCTTCGACGCTCGAAAATCCAAATGGTTTCATTGCCTTTCATAAGCCTTTTCAATATGTTATGACGCGAATAGAGAATGTGGCAGAAATTGCCTTATTCTTATCAATTGGTGTTCTTGCTTTACTATTCCATAAGGACCATATAAAAATACGAATAGGTGATTTACATGACGATATTACTTCGATATTCCTTGCGGGCGTTTGTTCCCTGCTTCTTATGTTCTTAACAGGAGCTTTTAGAACAGGAGAGACAGCAAGGACTTGTCTTTTCATTTATCCCTATTTTATGTTAGTATTGAGAAAGCTTGAGGAACCTGTGCTTCGCTCCGCCATTATTATTGCTGGTTTGCAGAGTATCATAATGCAAACCTTTGGAGAATTTTTCTGGTAACCTTTTTTCTAACGTTCCCAATAGTGGGTTCAGATCATAGGCATAAATCTAATCACACTTACACTACGCAGACGTTGCGTTTATATTCACTTTTGGAGTAAATTATAATCCAATTGGCGTATACAACGTTGCGTAAAATACATGCAGTCTGAAACACAGACCATGATAACAACGATTGTTTTTGATTTGGACGATACGCTTTACGACGAAATCGAGTACTGCAGGAGTGGTCTTCATTCTATTGCTGATTTCCTGGCAGAATCTATCAAGACAGTCACAACTGAACAACTTTTCAATACTTTCTGGGCACAGTTCACTGCTGGTAATCGCACAAAAACCATTAACTTAGCTCTCGATGAACTCAATATAAGTTATGACGATAAACTCATTAACTGTTTGATTACGGTTTACCGCAATCACGTCCCAAAAATAAAGCTGCCCAAAGACAGCCGAGATGTTCTTGAGCAGCTACGCACCAAATACAAATTGGCCTTACTCACAGATGGTTTTCTGCCTGCGCAAAGACTTAAGGTGCAGTCGCTGGGTATCGAAGAGTATTTCAGCTACATAGTTTATACCGAGCAGCTCGGCAGGGAATTCTGGAAGCCTTCGCCTGTGGGTTTTGAAAAAATCATAGAGCACTTAAACCAAAAGCCGGGAAATATTTCATACGTTGCTGACAATGAGGAGAAGGATTTTATCGCACCTAACAAGTTGGGCCTTGCGACCATTCAGATATTACGCCCGGCCCGTATACACACAAGACCATCGCAGCAGCAACCCTATGCGGCAGCCCAATATACAATCACAAAGATAAACCAGCTACCCCATCTTCTGGACAGACTCACAAAGGATTGACCGGCTCGTTCCTCACTGCCAACAACCTTTTTTCTTGACTCCAACGAGCTTTCTGGCGATAATACATTGTCAGAAAACCTTTTATGCGTGATTTTTTTCGTTGTTTCGGAAGGAGTTATGTCATGCCAGCACTGAAAAGACAGCAAAGCAGTTCCATGCTTTATACTCTAATAGGCTTTGTGGGATTATTTATCGTTGCAACCGCTTTAGCCGTCGTTCTTTATATCAAATTCGAAGACCAACGAAGAATAGCCCAAGAGGCACAGCGCAACCTGGAGGAACTGGCTAATCCAGCAGAATGGCGAAATAGAGGACAAATCATAGGAACAAGACAAAGCCGAATTACATATCTTGGCACAATGATTGCCTATCTTGATAACTTAACATCTCTCATTACAGGAGGTCCGCTCGAAGACACATCTGCAGAAGTCAAGGTAAGAGACGCCGATGCACAGGCAAAAGACGCACTGAATCAAGCTCAAATATACATCGACACTGAGGTTATTGATCCCAATACCACAGGGCTTATTGATATAGTTAGCAAACTAAGAGCAAAGCTGGATAATACTACCAATGAAAAAGCTGCTCTGGAAAAAGAGCTCTCTGAGCTACGACTGCGCTTCGAAGACGCTATGGCAATAAGCAATGAAAAAGAGCAAGAATTAGCGGCTGAAAAAGAGAAATATCATCAGCAGGCCATAGAAATCACACAAAAATATAACGAGCTCAAAAGCCTTATGGAACAGACATCTGATGAGCGAGCTCAGACCTTAAAGGCCCAACTGGACGAGACAAGAGATAATTTGAGAGAACTGAATCAGGAACTGCTGAGAACACAAGCAGAACTAAAGATGGCACAAAGCAGAATGCAACACGCTCTGGAACAGATGCGGCAAACTGAGCCATTACCGGAGCGTGAGGCGGCAGCTTTTAAGCCCGACGGAAAGATAATATTAGTCGATGACCAGACTGGAGTGGTCCATTTGAATATTGGAAGTGACCAGCATGTTTACCAAGGCTTGACGTTTTCCGTTTATGACGGCAGCGCACCGATCCCGAAGGATGGCAAGGCAAAGGCCAAAGTCGAGGTATTTGCCATTGCAAAGAACTTCTCAGCAGCACGAATTGTGCATTCAGAAAAGAAAAACCCAATCGCAGTGGACGACATCGTCGCAAACTTAGTCTGGGATATCGACAAGGCAAACTTGTTTGTTGTCGCGGGCGAATTTGACCTTGATACCGATGGGATTATCGATGCAGATGCTATCGATAGAATAAGAACAATGATCGAACAATGGGGCGGCAAGGTGATTAATACTGTTTCGGTCGAGACAGATTTTGTAATTCTGGGCAAACCACCACGGGTTCCACCTGAACCAACCTTCGAAGACTTGGAGCTGGACCCACTGGCCAGGGATAAATATGAAGCTGCCCTTGATAAGCTCGATAGCTATAAGGAAATTCAAAACAAAGCACAAGCATTGTGGATACCTGTATTCAAATATGAAAGATTCCTCGAATTCATAGGTTACGAGGGGCAACTGACTGCATCCGGAGCCTTTTGATACTTGCCGTTCCCTTATGGTCGCGGATCTTCTTTGAAGAAGCGCATATTTTTTCTATGATCCGTATCAGACAACCAACTCGCTGGCTCCACACCAATTGAAGCGACGTAAACCTCTCCAGCGCACTGAGCTGCGCCGGCGGATGCGAATCCCTTTTTCATCGCAACAAAGGTCACAGTATATTTTGCTCTGATAGCAGCGCTGAGCGGCTCACCAGTATCACAATCAAGCCCAGACGGAATATCCACAGCCAGAATGGGACAATCCTGGATATTTATGCTTTCGATCAACTGTTTGTGCTGCTCGCTCAGTTGTCCTGTTAATCCCGTCCCAAAAATGGCATCAACAATCATGCCGGCACCGGCTGCAAAGGCGCTAACCTTCGCGCGAATATCACTTTCGTCGATGTTCATCTGTTCGATCGGCTGGCCAAGTCTCTCCAGAATATTCAGGTTTGTCTTTGCGTTACCCTTAACCTTATCCGGACGGCCACATAAGACAACCGTAACCTTAAAACCATCATTTAGCAGATGCCGGGTGATCACGTATCCATCGCCACCATTATTTCCAGTGCCACAGAATATGCACACACTCGGATTTTTGACGGATATGAGTCTTTCCTTGACCACTTCGGCACAATTGCGCCCGGCGTTTTCCATCAAAACTACGCCGGGTATACCGAGTGTATTTATCGCCCAGTTATCAAACGCCCGAACCTCATCTCTCGTCATTACAACACACTCTTTATCAGGCGAATATTTTTCCATAATGACCTATTGTACATTCTAAACTTATCACTTCAACTGTGCTGACACGTTATGCCCCATTTTTGCAAGATTGGCTCCCTGTTTGAGGATTCAGAGAAGCTCAACCGTATGGATCTCCGCTTCGCTTCGAGTTTGAAATTGGCCCATTCGACTGCGCTCAGGACATGCTTTGTTTGGGTTTGTTTTGCCAAACTCGCTGGCGTGGTTCATTTTCATAATCCTTTGTGAGAAAAATGTTTGTGTTCATTTAAGAATCCGGTAAATTGGCTTTGTTTTGCATAACAAGTGTCCCAGCACGCCGAGTTTTCCGCTGATTCTTGTAACTGGCGACTGGTTAACGCGTAAATGCGTGAATGCGTTTATGCGTGAATACGGTTTCTCATGTAACCATCCTCTCATCCACTCATCTTCTTATAAGCTGTCTCCTGTGTTCTGTATCCTACCATTCTATTCCATTAGTTCTATACATATTATACCCACAAATGGCCAAAAAACAAGCAAAATCCGCATCTTTACCCAAAATTGTCCTTTTCTCGCTCGCGTCGAGAGATGCATAGGCTTGCCAAAGAATTTTCTTTTCAAAGATTGTTTATACACTCTTCATACGTAAAGCGCGTACGCGCTTTACGTATAAGCTTTTCTTTGTTGTTGATTTTTTATACGCCGCAGTCGTATTAAGGCCAAGCAAAAGGTGGATTTGTTTTGGTAGGGTGGGCACGACTCGGCTGAACCCGCCGAAGTCTGCCACCCGTCGAGTAGTTCGTCATAGTATCAAGATATATAACAATAATAGCTTTCATTATAAAGGAAGGATTTATAAAAATAATACCTAAGATACTTAGGTATTATGATTATCTTATGGCTTAATATTTAATTTTAGATACACCTTACTAAATATGGTAGTCTCGATACCTAAGATACTTAGGTATTGTGTGGACATCAATCACCCAAAATAGTTAGCACTTTTAATTTATATGTTATATATCATGCCTAAGATACTTAGGTATTCTTTGAAAATGAACCAGAAAATCTTAAGAAGTATTCGGTCCGCTGGGGGATGCCTTACGATAGGGATCCCATAGGGATTATGGCATTAGCATTAAGAAATAGCCGAGTAGCTTGGGCAAATACTTTAGTAGCCAGATTGGTGCCATTCATCGTACCCTAACTAACTCGAAAAGCAATTACTTTCTGAAAGTTATAGTTCCTATACCATAGTTGTTTTCGTGGAATTCTTTTGAATAGACATATACTTGTATTGATAGATTTATTGTTTGTTTATGTTTTTTTCCACCTGTATCAAAATATGTGCACAGTACCTTAAAGTCATCAATATTAAGAGCAATCCTCATTGGATTATTTTGATTAATAAGTTCCAGATAGGGAATGAAGGTGAGATAGTTAGATAGTGCTTCTGGCATTTTTGTTTTTGTGCTTTGATTGGGAGTTAAGAATGATATTTCTTCTTTTGAATCTTCACTTGATGAAATTATAAAGCCGTATCCTTGATCAGGTTCATTTCCGAATATATAGTGAAAATACCCTTCTTTAATAGCCATTAATAATTTTGTTTGTTTACCGAGTTCTTCAAATTTCTTGATTATTTCACGTTGATCATAAACCCATTTAATTGAGATTGTATTAGCTGCACCAAGACCAATATTGTGTATGTCGATTGAAAAAAAGGGATCTGAAGAAGAGCCATCAGATTTCCTGGAGTCGGATTTTAATATACAAGGAGTCCCATTTGCATTTTTTTGAAGCCAAAATGTCATATTGGAAAAGAATAGCTTGGGTTCATACGCCTTCTGCCTGCCTTTGCGTATTTCGAATAATGTGAATAGAGCTATCAAAACTCCAACAAAAATGCTTAGTGAAGCGAGAATAGCAACACAATCAACTATTTTCGATAACGAGAACGAAATCATGGTAGGTTTATTTGTTATGCCTTAATTTGTTTCAAATTAATGGATCGTATCAAAAAGTTTACAATCATGACGAACATAATAATACCTTTGGCAGAGCTATACAACACGATACCTATGGCGCAGATTTCCGCTGATTTTATGCTGCCATTATACAAAACAGTACCGGACACCTTTAATTTCCCCTTTAATTTCCTCAACAGAAATAGGTAAACGTCCACAATAAATCTTTAAAATCTTTATTCTTGTAATCAGAAATTCCTACATGCATCCAAGTCAAGTTCTATAGGCCACATTTTGTATTCATAATCAGGGCATACTGTGGTAGTTTTTCTTGATTTAACTTTTTCTATCAAAGGGTATAGATTTTTCTTAGCTTCAATTTTAACTTCTGGAGATGGATATATAATCATTGCAAGCCAGCCATCAAGAGGCAATAAGTACTCAGGTTTTTTCCCTTGAATACCATCGTAAAATTGCTTTAATTCTTTATCATCTGATTCCTTTGGGTCTACAAACAAAGATAATCGATCAGGAGCCTTTCTTTTTAACTTCTCTTTAATGTTTTCCGAATAGATTATTCGCCACTCTGATTCTGAGAAAAGGTCATAAGTTAATGGTCTACCAGAGCACATATGTTTATAAAAAGAGAATTTTTCGTACTCTGGATCGTCTTTATCATAATCTGAAAACGGAGGAAAGAACAAATTTAAAGTATCAAATTGGAGATATTTCATTGGACCACCTAACCGATCAAACAAGTAATATCGTTTTAATCCAATGCCTAAACGACCAAATTTTTTAGCATGTTCCCTCACTTCAGATAGTTTCAATTCAGTGAAGCATGTCCTTGCAACCAAGGGTTTTTCAAATTTTTGGCCGTTTACTTTTATAGTTTCAGGATCAGCACTTTTATTCATCCAAAGTCCGTGCTTTAAGATATCATGAAGGCGTTTATTATATAAGCAGGTTTCTTTGGTGGTTATTCTAGATTTGTCTTTGCCTGGTTTGCACCATATAGGTTCACCTTTTTGATCCTTCTCATCAATATCTTTTCTTCCTGTCCAATAGATTAAGAAATCAGAATGGATTGCGTAATTGAAATCCTGGGGCACCATAGTTATTTCTGCCTTTCATTGAGGGCTTTTTATATCTCGCATAGGATTCTCAGTGAACCCTGTGCCCTTTGTGATTTGTAATTATACTTTTTTTGGGCAAAAACTGCAAAGAAAAAAGACAGAAGACAGAGGACGGAGGGCAGAAGACGGAGGATGGAGGGCAGAAGACGGAGGATGGAGGGCAGAAGACGGAGGACAGAAGAAGGAGGGCAGAGGACGAAAGTCTAACGGATTCCTCGGATGCGCTCGGAATGACCGACTGGAGATTGCCACGGCCTTCGGCCTCGCAATGACTTTTTTAATAGATTCCTCGGATGCTCTTGGAATGACTCTTAAAATGATTAATGATAATTGATTATTGGATTGAGTTTGCCGTGGCCTTCGGTCTAGCAATTACTTTTTTTATTAGATTCCTCGGCTGCGCTCGGAATGACCAAGTGGAGATTGCCGCGCTTTGCTCGCAAGCTACATTGACATTGGCGTTGGAGGCAATTAGAATTGCCGGCTGGAAGCACGATATGGAAATACTTTTAACAAATGACGATGGTATCTTCGCACCGGGCTTGGCTGCAATTTATAAAGAACTGGTCAAACTCGGAAATGTGACAGTTGTTGCGCCGATTGAGAGCAGATCCGGTGCAAGTCATAGCGTCACGTTTTCTAAGCCACTAATCTGTAACAAGATCGACATTAATGGTCAATTCACTGGTCACGGCGTACACGGCTCCCCTGCGGATTGTGTCAAGCTGGCATGCATGCAGTTACATGACGGGCCTATAGACCTTTTAGTTGCAGGAATAAACAACGGGGCAAATGCAGGAATAAACGCCTATTATTCCGGCACCGTCGCTGCTGCTATGGAAGGCGCATTCTTGAAGATTCCCTCAGTTGCGATGAGCCTTGCTGCAGAGGAGCAGATGGATTTCGAAAGTGCCGTGGTCTACTGTATCAAAATTCTAAAAAAGTTGATGCCGGTAAAAAGCGGAGGCGTGATAAACATAAATATACCATTGCTATCACAGGGTGAGCCAAAAGGTGTGAAAGTTGTCACCCAATCGACGAGTGGTTTTCACGAATACTATATCCCTCAAAAGGACGGACAAGACCAGACTGTTTTCAAGCTGGCCGGTGGAACACATCGAAGCGAAGAAACCCTTGCTGACACAGAAGCGCTCGCACAAGGCTATATAACAATAACACCACTTATTACCGATATGACAGACCACCAAAGAATACAAGAATTTCGAAGCACATTTGATGAACTCATCATTTAGATAAAATACCGGAGGTAAACGATGGCCAAGAAAAAGGCTGCTCAAATCTGCATTATGACGGTCACGGGTGCCGACCGCGTTGGCATAATTGCGAGGTTGGCAATGATCATGGCTAAAGCAAATATAAACATTATAGACGTCAACCAGAAGATTTTGGAAGACTACTTTGTAATGACAATGGCTGTCGACACAGCAAATGCCACAATCAACATGGAAACAATAAAGAAACGACTCGATAAAGCAGCTCAAGAAATGTCGCTGAAGATAACTTTTCAGGATGAGAACATATTCAAGGCAATGCACAGGATCTGATTATGCGCATATCAGTGGAAGAAGTCTTCGAAACGGTCAAAATGACATTGGACCACCACTTTGACATCCGCACTGTCACTCTTGGCATCAATTTGACCGACTGCATGGATCGCAATTTCAAAAAGTTCGCCGCCCGTATCTACAAACGAATTATTGAAAAAGGAAAGCTTCTAAATGAATGCGCACATACAATTGAACAAAAATATGGCATACCGATAACCAACCGACGAATTGCCGTGACACCCGCTGCAATACTACTCGAACCGTTACCTCGCAAAAAACAAATCGCCGTAAGGTTTGCCAAGACTCTTGATGCGGCTGCTCGAAAAGCGAATATCGACTTTATTGGCGGATTCGGTGCGATGGTGCAAAAAGGTATGACCGGTTCAGATGAGAATCTGATTGATGCAGTTCCACAGGCTCTTTCAAAAACTCAGAGAGTATGTGGCTTTTTGAATCTGGCCTCTACTGAAGCCGGCATCAATATGGACGCGGTGGTAAAATTTGGCCATACGCTCAAGGAACTGGCTGAACGTTCAGAAAACGGCGTCGGCTGCGCTAAAATAGCCGTGTTCGCCAACGCACCTCAAGACAATCCGTTCATGGCCGGGGCACACCACGGAGCAGGTGAACCTGATTTTTCACTGAATATCGGTATATCAGGACCCGGCGTTGTGCGAAACGTTGTATTGCAGAATCCCAATTGCGATCTGACGCAACTATCCGAAGTTATCAAGCGAACTGTCTTCAAGATTACGCGGGCCGGTGAGCTCATAGGGCGGGAATTGGCAAAACTAATGGATGTCGATTTTGGCATTGTGGACATTTCGCTGGCTCCGACGACTTTGGCAGGCGATTCTGTAGCTGAAATCATCGAAGCAATGGGCATAGAACAAATGGGCCTGCCCGGTTCTACCGCCGCTTTAGCAATGCTGGTTGATGCGGTTAAGAAAGGCGGCGCAATGGCTTCAGGAAATGTCGGCGGCCTGTCAGGTACCTTTATCCCGGTCAGTGAGGACGCCGGTATGGTTCGAGCCGTAAGAGCCGGGACATTAAGTCTGGAAAAGCTCGAGGCGCTGACGAGCGTATGTTCGGTTGGACTGGATATGTTCGCTGTACCTGGTGACACGCCAGCAGAAGTGCTTTCAGCCATCATTGCAGATGAGCTTGCTATTGGCGTGATAAACAATAAGACAACAAGCGTACGGGTAATTCCGGTTCCCGGTAAAAAGCCCGGCGACATAGTGCATTTCGGGGGATTGCTGGGCTCGGCACCAATTATGAAGGTCGCCAAGACCGTATCACTCAGATTCATCACCCGAAAAGGAAGAATACCAGCACCCATTCAGGCCTTGCGAAACTAATAACCTGCTCAAGTAGCCAAGATTCAAATCACCGTAATTCTGGGGACAATACATGCAATGGCTGGATGATACCTCCCACCGAAAAGAAAATTCTCCTCAGCAATCCACTGGATTGTGTAACGTAGAGCATTCGATGGCTGATGGTAAACTGCGACATAGAGCCAATACAGCAGCTTTAAACCTGGGAAGGTTGGCAAAAACAACTAAGGAAAACCCGTCAAATTTAAAGAAAACTTCACAGTTTACCTGTTAAATCTTCACCTGTTTTACCAACACCGTTAAAATTCGCATTCGATAATAAGCAAACTGATACAGCAGAAAATGAAATGTCGTGCCTATCTCGATATCGAAACCACGGGGCTGAACAGACACTACGCCGATCTGACAGTCATTGGTATTGCCCTCGAAAAGCAAAGAAAAACCGAAGTCGTACAGCTTTTTGAAAATGATCTGTGCGAGCAACGGTTACTAACGGTCCTCGATGGAATTGATGAGATTTATACATACAATGGGAGCCGCTTTGACCTACCTTTTATCCAAGCCAAACTCGGCGTTGACTTGCGAGCCTGCTTTAAACACACAGACCTTATGTATGATTGTTGGCGGAATAACCTAAAGGGCGGACTGAAAGCTGTTGAACGACAATTAGGAATAATGAGACGATTAAGGAACATCAACGGATATGCAGCCGTAAAACTCTGGTACGAGTATGTCAATAACAACAATAAACAGGCGCTTGTTACACTGTTGGAGTACAATCGCGAAGATATTCTCAATCTGCGAGTGTTAAGGCGTAAACTCGGCGTCGCATAGCAATGTCCACGCGGAATTCACGACTCATTGTACTTTGCGATTTCGCGGCGTATCATGCGGGTAAAAAGCCGAGCTTATCCCGACCGTCTTAAAGCCCTATCCAGGTCCTCTATGATATCATCGACATCTTCGACGCCAACAGCCAATCTGAACAACGTGTCAGTTAGTCCCAATTCATACCGTTCTCTGCGGCTATAATCATAATAGCTGACCAAGGCCGGATGCGTTATGAGCGTCTCGACTCCGCCCAAGCTCGGTCCAATGTAGCACAACTTCAAGGCATCGAGAAAACGCTCTGCTGTTCTGAGGTTACCCTTTATGTCAAATGTAACAACCCCCCCGCCGCCGGTCATTTGGGCCTTGGCAATTTCGTAATGACGGTGACTCGAAAGGAAAGGATAGTAGACTTTTTTAACTCGCGGGTGATTTTCAAGGAATTGGGCAATCTCTAAAGCAGATTCATTCTGCTTCTTCACCCGCAGAGGAAACGTTTTCAGTCCTCGTAGCAAAAGATAACAACAATGAGGATCTATGGTACCGCCCATCGACTTGTGCAAGTTTCGTATCTTATCGACGAGCTCTCTATTACCAAGGACGGCACCAGCCAAAATATCATTGTGACCTGCCAAATATTTTGTGCAACTTTGCAGGACAAGGTCAATACCAAACTCTATTGGCCGCTGATTAAATGGTGTGGCGAAGGTGCTGTCAATTAGTGTCAAGACATTATGTCTGGCTGCTATTTTCCCTATTCTGACCAAGTCAAATATGTTTAGATAAGGATTTGTCGGTGACTCGGAAAAGATAAAACGCGTATTTTTTTTGATCGCTTTTTCGAAAATCCCATAGTCTCCAAAAGGAACTATCGTACACTCAATGGCAAACTGCTTTAAGTATGACTTGCAGAATTCGAGCGTCTTTTTGTAACTGTCGTCAGTAATAACAATATGATCCCCGGATTGAACTAAAGATAAAATAGTAGTCGTAATTGCGCTCATTCCGGACGAGAAGACAACACAGTCCTCAGCGCCTTCGAGGTCCGCAAGGCGTGCCTCGGCAATTTTGGCAGTCGGATTACCATATCTACCATACTCAAAATGTTCCTTTCCTTTTTTGGTATAATCCTCTATTGCCTTACTGTTTTGAAAAGTAAACGTAGAGGTTTGAATAATGGGAGTAGTTAGTGAGTCGGCATATTTCTTTCTCGGTTCGCCTGCATGTACGGCTCTCGTAGACAGGGACTTGTTGCCTCGACCGAATTTAACCATTTTGTTTGATTTAGACATTATCTGTTCCTTCTCCTGAAAAAAGACTTCTAAACAACTCGGCTTTGCCAGAGTAAATAGCTTGCAGAGCAAGTTGTTTATCCGAAAAACGCTGCTACTTCAAGACAATTTTTATTCCTCGCTCGATTCCCGAAAATAAAATGGCACTCTGATGTAAGAGGGGCTATTATTTAATGACACCATCGAGATACTGGATATGCCCTCTCTTCCGGAGATGCTTAAAGAATGCAAGCCTTTTAGGATGAGGCTGACTGCTGTGCCTTATCTATCAGAACCTGAAGAAAAAGCTGAGAGAAAAAACAGGATAGAATTTGAAATCTTCCAGGTCTTTTTCGATATCAGCCCTTTCGGTTGCAAGGTTTGTCCGAAATGTAGGATCTGCAGCCATCAGGCCATTTGCAGACAGGTTCACATTTGGCGACCCAATATAAGCAACGCCGATGTCACTGATAAATCCCCATCTCTTGTCTTTGCCGAAAGCATTGCCCCAACCTATCCCCACATAGGGTGCAACATTGTCGAAGCTGAGAATCCCCGACAAAACGCCTATCTCAGCAGGAGTGTAGGTTGTGCCTCCGATCATCAATGGAACTACCGGCGTTGTGCTTAGGCCCACTTCGCTCTCATTTACCAAGACTCCACCACTGACACGAAAAGAGCCCTTGAACGGATACCAGTCAAGCAGGGCAGAATAAGAAAGAAGGTCCACATCAAAGTCGTATTCGATGTCACTGACTTTTCCATCCAGGCCCAGGCTGAAGGCGTTGATACCGAACCTGGCGTTTACATTTGAAGTTATTCTCGCAGTAACTTCCCCGCCTAAGCCTAACGTGCTATTCTTCACACCAATAGCTAATCGACCAGTGTCTGCATATACCTGTACCGATAGAAATGCAATTTGAATAGTTAACAGTAGTATCACACTCAATCTTGCTCTCATTGTATTGCCCTTGCGTAGTGTATTGCAGTTCTTAACTCGATTTACAGCAATCCTGCCAAGAATTGGAACGATAACAGTAGCAACCTCTTTGTACTTTGTCTTCGGCGGATTCCATTAAGCACTTGATGGAAAGATGTAAAGCAATTCACAGTATCATTTTGCGGCCTATTCTCGGGCGTTTTGCGATTTGTGTTATGTGAGTGGTTGAAATTAGAGGACTAGCCGCGAAAAAATTTCCAACGGTTGCTTGCGGATGGAGGCTATGAAAATCTTGTTATTAGAATATGTATCGACGAGGCTGTTTGAGTTGGGCCTTCATCTGAACAGAGAATCGCTGTTGAACCTGGCCAAAAACTCCCACAGTGATCCGCATAACCAAGAACTCTGCAATGTCACCTTCAGAGATTTTTTCCATTACCAGTGCCAGTTCCGTGAGATTGCGTACAGTTGTATTATCTATCTGTAAAATCAGGTCTCCTGTTTTCAGGCCGGCTTGCTGAGCTACACCGCCCTGCTCCAGCGCGGTCACAATCAGTACCGGATATGCACTTTCACGCAATTGAGCTTAACCATATCACCTCACCTTATAATTACTGCGACCTTTGCGTTGTCTTTTGGCTATCAACTATTGGAGACACGACCACAATAAAATCCTAAACAAGTAACCCTCTGATTTAAAAAAAGAAAAATGTAGCAGAGAGCACTATTCTGCGATGTGTTGATCACTTTCGCAGAAAAGAACCTTATCTCCGAAAGTGATTGGGGTGCCTCCGTACCTTTTCACGGACTCGCCTCTGCTTAGCTCTGCCCTGAACTTCTCTAATGGCGAATCTGCTTTTTACGGTTTTCTGTGCAGAAGCAGGCTTTCTTACGGCTTGGCTTTTACTCGTAACTGACAAGGCATTTACACATACTTCTGCAGTTGCACTGTCAGAATCCTTTACACCTTGCGATAGGAGCTCTAATGCGGGCTTCTTCATCCGACCGCGCATTTTCCTAAGTCCATATGCAGCCGCACCTTTTATTCTCTTTGAGGCCTCGCTAAATAAAACCTCTTTAAGAATCTCCAAACCATCTTCCTGCATCCAGGACAAATTGAAAGCAGCGCGACGAGCTATCCCTACATGGTCAGAGTATAGCTTGTCCCTGAGCTGTTCGAGGAGCTTAACAGCTTCTTCACCACTTTCCCTACCGCTAATTTGTCTCTTTTTCAGCCTCATCAAGCCACCTCTTTATATTATTGTATCGGCAAGTATATACCAATTGCTGAAGGCGGATTTAATGCTACCGTACCGCATTCATAAACAGCTACACAAATAAGAAAATTCTTTTAGGGACCAAATAGGCAGCCAAAAAACAGGCCAATGTTCAACATCAAGGGGGTGTATCGGCTCCATCCCGTTATTTTATTCACACAGCCTCCTGTTTACTTCACCTCCTGAAAGCCAGACTCCTTGGTACAATCATCCCCCCGAAAACACCAATCATTCCTGGCACAGAACAAACTGAACAGGTTATACAGCGAACAAACGCCCCATATAATAACAAGAACCCCTATAATAATTCTACCTAACGCCGGAGAAAAACTATCTGCTGACCCTCGTACCTGCATTGCCATCGTCATACAAAGAACATTTTGGCATGATATCCTGATGACGTCAACGATTTATTTGTCATAGTACCAACAACTTTTCTAATAACCTATCCTGTATTAAATAGCAAAGCCTTGTCCAAGTCATTGGCTTTTATCGTCAAAAAACCTTTTTTTCGTAACAAAATAGCTTTTTCAAGCGTCTGAATAAACAGATGGGCAGACGATATGCTTATTTTTAAAACAAGTATCCGTAGGAGCTCTTCGGCCAATTGAAAAAGAGCCAGAGTTATTTTTTTATCCTCTTCTCCTATTATTTTTAGCTTGTATTTAGGCAATATTGTTCCTGACAAACACATCTTATAATGGAGGCAACGACTTACGTCTATTTCGAGCTCGGCTTGACATAAGTCTCTTATTCGTATAAACTTGGATCTGGGAATTTTCTTTTTAAGACATAAAAAACATGGACGTTCTGGCTTGGCCCGGACTATATTAGCCGTGACGAACTGTCCATAAGTAAGTACGATGCATCCTAGCATTATTGTTCCTGGAATATTGGGCAATGAGGTTCTGATAAACAGATGATTTGAACGAGGTAGATTGTATGAGATATTCAAAAAGGGCAATATTGGTAAGTTCTGTTGTGGTGGCAATTCTTGCCATTTTAGCGATCGGTCTTTGCATCAAAGCAATCAGGTCAAACCAGCCGACAATGAATAGGCCTGAACAGCCGCTGCCTGGTCACCGCAGAGGGGCAAGGACACGTGCTCTCTCGGCTGAGGACAGAGCGAAACTGAAGGAGGAAAAGGAAAAGAAAATAAAACAAATGGCAGATATGTCTGAAGAGGAAAAAGAGAAATTCAGAGCTATGACTCGAGAGCAATTCAGCGTGTGGCGATTCGACAGCCAGCGTTTTCACGGCCTCTCAGATGAAGATAGGGCCAAATTGATTGAGCAATGGGAGAATCTTTCGGAAGAGGAAAAGCAAGCCCTTAGAGACAAAATGCGCGCGGAATTCACCTTGGGTTTGCGCGAAGGCACAGAAAGCTCAAGTAACGTGTCCGTAGAAGAGAAGTCCGAACAACAAGGGCAGAAAAAAGACACCAAGGAACAACAGCAGAGAGATTCTGAGAAATAGCGAGCCTGTGAAATTTCGTGAGATCATTTGGCAGCTATCGTAGTCTTAAGTGTCGGGATTTACATTTTCTGAGCAGGTTCTGGGGGAATGTCCCCGTTGCGGGCGGCTTGCTCCGGCACAACGGGTCATACAGGCTAACAACGAAATGCTGGGAGTGTCAGATTAAATCTTGACTATCTCAAATAAACTGTCCGTTAAAATAGATCCCCGGAAAACTCTGTTCTTTCCCGCTGCCCCGACTTGCGTCGAGAGACGCAGGGGCAAGTTCCTGTTGAAAGGCAACCCAGAGTCCACGACCGGTGACATCAGAAAGCTCAACAAAATCAAAATCTTTTTCACTGATGCTCCCATTGATCTCATGCCACTGGAGTGTCACACGAATTTTTCCGTCTATTGTCGCCAAACTAGTGGAAACAACTACACAAACGACCAAGGTGACCAAGAGCCATAGCTTCATCCATCTCATAACCTTCTCTAATTCTGATTATTCGTGTCGCAGTGACTCGATTGGGTCCATATTGGCGGCACGATAGGCCGGGTATAGGCCAAAGGTTATCCCGATAGCAGCGCTGATACCGAACGACAGAATTAGTGAGCCGCTTGTAATAACGGTGGGCATATGAACAAAATACGTTACGGCAACGGGTATAAAACAGCCAAGGATTATCCCAAAGACACCACCGGCTACCGTCAAGAGCAAGGTTTCCGAAAGGAATTGGACTATGATATCACGCTTTTTGGCACCGAGTGCTCGGCGAATGCCAATCTCCCGGGTCCGCTCACTGACAGTAGCAAGCATAATATTCATAATTCCAATGCCACCAACCAGAAGTGAAATTGCCGCGATTGAACCAAGAACAATACTGAAAATGCGCCTTGTCCGAGCTGCCTCTCGAAGCAGCTCAAGAGGCACTACTATCTGATAGTCTTGCTTTTTGTGAAGGCGACTCAACAGTGTATCAAGAATTTCGTGCATCGGCAGAACCAGCTTGTCCGATCCAACCTTAACGACGATCTTCTGCAATTCAACCCTCTCGATAGTTTCGCTTCCGCCGCTAAACGTGGCTGACAGCTCAGTGAAGCGAGCCTTTGCGCTGGTCAGAGGGACATAGACATAGCCAGCAACACTGCTGCCGCCACTTGGTGTCGGAGCTTGATCTGCGAGATTGTCTTTTGCCGAGGTTGGCGCTGACGGAGTGACTATTCCAACAACATGGTAGAAGTTACCGAAAATCCTGATATGCTGCCCAAGAGGATCGTCAAAAGCAAAAAGCTTACGAGCCACGTCGTCGTCGATAACACAGACAGTTAGTTGATGGTGCAGATCAGTGCTGCTCAGGAACCGACCACATATCAGACGAACCGGCGAAATCTCAGTATACCACGGAATCGTCGCAATGATCTTTATGGCAACCTTGCGGTTAAGATACCGTGCCTCTTGGTCTATTTCCCGAACCGGAACGGTAACCTCAATGTTTGGCATTATGTTATGAATTGATTCAGCATCAGCATACGTCAGACCATACTTGACCACGGTCTGGATGTCGCCGGTGTCTGTCTTTCCCTCGGGCGGCTTGACGGTCTCAATGATCAGATTGGTGCTGCCAAGCCGCGCTATTGCTGCTTGGGCCTCTCGACTGGCGCCTTCTCCTATGGCGAGCATTGCAATAACGGAACAAACACCAAAGACAATACCCAGCATCGTCAACGTCGAACGCAGGCGGTGCATCCAAAGGCTTTTGAGACCCAATTTTATAGTCTTTCTGAGGCCGAACCAAAACATAATCGCTAACCGGTATGACTGTATACTTGTCGGTCTATCCGCCCATCCAGAAGATGGACACTTCTCTGGGCTTTTGCAGCGATGTTGTCATCGTGCGTGACAACGATGAGGGTTTTGCCTCGCTGGTGCAAATCATTGAGGATATTCAGGATTTCAAAGCCGCTCTGGGAGTCAAGGTTGCCCGTTGGCTCATCAGCCAGAATTATGACGGGATCATTGGCAAGGGCTCTAGCGATGGCAACTCGCTGCTGCTGGCCACCACTTAGCTCTGCGGGTCTGTGCTTGAGCCTGTCACCAAGGCCAACCATTGCAGCCAGCTCTCTGGCACGGTCGGCACTTTCACGCTCGGAATAGCCCTGATAGAACATTGGAAGCTCAATATTCTCGATGACATTAAGTTGTCCGATGAGATTATACGACTGGAAAATAAAGCCGATGCGTTTACCCCGAATCAGAGACAGCTCGTCGTCATTGAGTCCAGAAACATCCTCACCGCCCAACCAGTATTCGCCGCTTGTCGGCCTGTCGAGGCAACCCAAGACGTTAAGTAGAGTCGATTTTCCTGAGCCACTTGGACCCATGATGGTTACATACTGTCCCTGCTCGATTTTCAGGTCTACATCACACAGCGCCGGCAGTTCGACGGCGCCTAATTGATATATCTTGCAGAGTTTTTGAGTGTTAACCACAACCATCAAGACCAAACCTCGATATATCTGTTAAA
>Ga0315545_1001851_pt1 | contig 19926 bp, 18 predicted proteins | sample SalMarSW160210MG_FD_203096 | JGI IMG/M metagenome (GOLD analysis project Ga0315545, IMG submission 203096) | Salt marsh sediment microbial communities from the Plum Island Ecosystem LTER, Massachusetts, United States - Salt Marsh Sediment SW1602-10 ...
GATATAGACCAAGAGTCGGGGAAGCGTAAGCCATGCCCAAAATGTGGTTCTCTTAAGCGTAAGTTCAATGTCGCTATTGCAGACACGTTAAAGTTACATGATTACCTTGGGGCAGAGATGAAGCATCCCTTTTCTAAGCACAAAAAGGGTAGGGCGGATTATGAAACTGGACAGGGCGTGACAAAAGGAAAGGATGGTAAGTTAGTATTCAAAAGGAAGATTATAGACCGAGAGCATCCTGACTCTTCTGATTCGTATGTAGAATATGTTAGGGACAGAGATGGTAACATCATAGTGAATAAGAGAGAAAAACTGTCCGAACATAGAAAGCCAAAGGGGGTGAACTAAATTAAAATACTGGTCGTCGGCGGCGGAGCCAGGGAGCACACGCTGGTCTGGAAGCTGGCTCAAAGCCCCAAAGTCAATGAAATCTATGCCGCCCCGGGCAATGCGGGCACGGCCCGGATTGCTCATAATATAGATATCAAGCCCACTGATATCGATAGGCTGGTTGAAACAGCCGAGGAGAAGGGCATTGACCTCACTGTGGTCGGGCCGGAGGCGCCTTTGGCCGAGGGCATCGCCGACAGGTTTTTGATTCGGGGACTACAGATTTTCGGCGCCACCAAACAAGCCACCGAGATAGAATCGAGCAAGGTCTTCGCCAAGGGATTAATGCAGAAATACAATATCCCCTGTGCCGGGAGCGCCAGCTTCTCCGACTACAAAAAAGCCAGAGAATACCTACAGAAGCAAAAGGCGCCTATCGTGGTCAAGGCCGACGGGCTGGCGGCGGGGAAGGGGGTCATCGTCGCCCAGTCTATGAAAGAGGCGATGGCGGCATTGTCAAAGATAATGGAAGAAAAAGCCTTCGGTGCCGCCGGCGACCGCGTTCTCATTGAGGAATACCTGTCGGGCCGGGAGATGAGCGTCTTCGCCTTCAGCGATGGACGCACCGTAGTCCCCATGATGGCGGCCTGCGACTATAAGCCCGCCTTTGACGGCAACAGGGGCCCCAACACGGGGGGCATGGGCAGCTACAGCCCGCCACCCTTTTTGACTCCGGCGCTGGCCAAAACGGTGAGAGAGAAAATAATGGAGCCGACGGTAAAGGCGCTGCACGAAGAGGGCAGGTCCTATCGGGGCGTCCTCTACGGCGGCTTGATGATTTCTGACGGCAGTCCCAAAGTGCTTGAGTTCAACGCCCGCTTCGGAGACCCCGAGGCCCAGGTTACCTTACCATTGCTTGAGACCGACCTGGTGGATATCATGCTGGCGGTCAGCGACAACCGCCTCGACCAGGTTAAAATTGAGTGGAGCGACGACGCCTGCGTGGGTGTGGTCATGGCTTCGGGCGGCTACCCTGGGAGCTATAAGACCGGCTTTCCTATCAATGGGCTGGATAGTCTGGATAAAGACATCGTCGTCTTTCACGCCGGGACCAAGCTCGGTGATAATGGCCAGATTTTGACCAGTGGTGGCAGGGTACTCACCGTGATGGCCAGGGGTAAAACTCTTAACGAAGCCCGTGAAAAGGTCTACGCCAATATATCCCGCATTCATTTCGAAGGCTGCCACTATCGTAAAGACATTGCTCTGTTAAGAGAATAAACCTCGAAGGGAGTTAATAAATGAAGAAATGGCTTATAGTTGTAGGGTTGGCAATTCTGCTGTGCCTGACGGTGGTTTCGGGCTGCACGGCGACCAATTCGGACGAAATGCCGGAGGAAGCCCGGCTTTATCTGGAACTGACGCTGGTTAATCTGGAGTCTGAGGGTGAGACTGACGTCGCCTCCGCCATAGCTATGGAAGAAGTGCTCATTGAGCTTGAAAACAATGCCCTTCTGAACGCTTTTTATGACTACCAGCTTTGTGAAGATGCGGAGGCTGATTACTACTGGGAGCAGTTCATAGACACCTGGGCCGTAGAGCTGCAGGGCTACCTGGAAGAGCACGGGGGATGATATAAGACCGGGCTACTATATACATTTATAATAATCTACATTATTATATATAGTGTTTCCCGCCCTTCAAGGGAGGTAGATGAAAATGCCGCTGGTCGCCGTCGTTATGGGTTCCAAATCGGATACCGAAGCCATCAAGCCCGCGCTGGATATTCTGCAAGCCCTTGGCATCGAGCACGAGGTTAACGTTATCTCTGCCCACCGCACCCCCGAAAAAGCACGGGAATACGCCCTCTCGGCGCGGGAGCGGGGTATCGAGGTCATCATCGCGGCGGCGGGTGGGGCAGCGCACCTGCCCGGAGTATTGGCCAGCTGGACGACACTGCCCGTTATCGGTATACCCATCGCCAGCGGCGAGCTCAAGGGCGTCGACGCCCTCTACTCCATCGTCCAGATGCCCGCCGGCATACCCGTTGCCACCGTGGCTATCGGCAGCGCCGGCGCCAAGAACGCCGCCTATTTAGCCGCCGAAATACTGGGTATAAAGCATGATAAAATAAGAAAAGCCTACGAAAAATATCGCCAGGAGTTGCAGAGAGACAAGGGTTCCAAATAGGGGAAGATGGAAGGGGCTTCACCCCTTCAAAGATGTCATTGCGAGGAGCGTAGTGACGAAGCAATCTCTAGGATTTCTGTGGGATTGCTTCGCCCCGATTTCATCGAGGACTCGTAATGACGAGTTGGATAGGGGGGGTGAGGTTGATAAATAACCTCGAGGAGACAACAAATGATTGAGCGCTATTCCAGGCCCCGAATGAAACGAGTCTGGTCAGACGAGAATAAGTTCGCCAAGTGGCTCCAGGTGGAGATTGCCGTCTGCGAGGCGTGGTCGGAGATGGGCGTTATCCCCCGCAAGGACCTCTCCAAGATAAAGCTGGCGCGGGTCAACCTCAAGCGCATGGAAGAAATCCTAAAAGAGACCCACCACGACGTAACCGCCTTTCTGGGCTCGGTATCCGAGAGCCTAGGGGAGGAATCGCGCTTTATACACCTCGGGCTTACCTCTAACGATGTTATCGATACCGCACTCAGCCTGCAGCTGCTGGAGGCGACGCAAATACTGAGCGAGGACATAAAGGAGCTAATCACGGTGCTGGCGCAGCAGGCCATCAAACATAAGTACACCACCATGATCGGGCGCACCCACGGCATTCACGCCGAGCCCATTTCCTTCGGCTTCAAGCTGGCGCTGTGGACGGACGAGATGAGGCGCAACCTGCACCGGCTGTCTGAAGCGGAAAAGGTCATCTCGGTGGGCAAGATTTCGGGGGCGGTGGGTACCTACGCCACGCTGGCTCCCGAGGTCGAGGAAAAGGCCTGCGCCAAGCTGGGGCTGACGCCGTCGCCTATTTCCAACCAGGTTTTGCAGCGCGACCGCCACGCCCAGTTCGTGACCACACTGGCTATAATCGCCAGCTCGCTGGAGAAGTTCGCTACCGAGATTCGGGGGCTGCAAAAGACCGAGACCAGGGAGGTGGAGGAGCCATTTGCCGCTAGCCAAACCGGCTCTTCGGCCATGCCCCACAAGCGCAACCCTGAGCTTTGCGAGCGCGTCTGCGGCATCTCCCGTTTGGTGCGGGGCTACGCCCTGACCTCGATGGAGAACATCGCCCTCTGGCACGAGCGCGATATCAGCCATTCCTCCGCCGAGCGCGTCATCCTGCCCGACTCCTGCCTGGTGCTGGACTATAGCTTAAGCATCTTCACCTCGGTGATGAAGGGACTTACCGTCTTCCCGCAAAAGATGAAGAAGGACATGGATATTACGCGGGGCCTGATCTTCTCCCAGCGGGTGATGCTGGCCCTTATCGATAAGGGCTTGAGCCGGCAGGAGGCCTACAAGCTGGTGCAGCGCAACGCCATGAAGTCCTGGAAGGGGGGCAAGAACTTCCTGACGCTGCTCAAGGCTGACACCGAGGTTAGTGCCGTCCTGCCCGCCGATGAGCTTGAGCCCCTGTTCGACGAGCAGTACTACCTGCGCTATATGGACATTATCTTCGGGCGCCTGGGTTTGACCGAGTCTCAGTGGCAAGGAGATGTGATGGGGCCCTCCGATTTTGCCCCCCGCTCGATATGATGGCTGACTCCGTTCTACTGAAAACCGAGCTGCCCCTGCCTATGTTCGTCAGGGGTAAGGTGCGCGACAGCTACGACCTGGGCGAGCGGCTGCTCATTGTCGCCACCGATAGAATCTCCGCCTTCGATGTCATCCTGCCCTGCGGCATACCCAATAAGGGCAGGGTGCTCAATAAGCTCTCCGCCTTCTGGTTCAACCAGACTAAGGAGTTCATGCCCAACCACATGATTGAGTCCATCGACGACATTGGCTCGCTTAAGGCTTATCTCCCCGCCGGCATTAGCCCTCCCTCTTACCTGGCTGGGCGGTCTATGGTGGTCAAAAAGGTCAAGCGCATTATGGTGGAGTGCGTGGTGCGGGGCTATCTGGCCGGCTCGGCCTGGGAGGAATACCGCGAAAAGGGCACTATCTCCGGCCTGAAGGCGGTCAGTGGACTGAAAGAAAGCCAGGAATTGCCCCACCCCTTATTCACCCCTACCACCAAGGCGGAAGAGGGACACGACCTGCCCATGTCCCGCAAGGAGATGAAGAAACTGGTCGGCGAGTCGCTGGCCGACGAGCTGGAGGAGAAGAGCCTGGCAATATATAACTACGCCCGCGGCTATGCCATCGCCCGGGGTATTATTATCGCCGATACTAAGTTTGAGTTCGGCCTCGACGGAGATAAGTTGATCCTCATCGACGAGCTCTTGACCCCCGACTCCTCCCGCATATGGGAGGTCGACCTGTATAAGGTAGGCCAGTCGCAGCCCAGTTTCGATAAGCAGCCGGTCAGGGACTGGCTCGCCCGTTCGGGGTGGGGTAAAAAGCCCCCCGCCCCCATGCTCCCCGATGAGGTTATCGAGGCTACCGCCAAACGCTACGAGCGGGCTTGCCAGAGACTGACCGGTAATAAACTTTAGCGATTAAAACCACCAATTTTGAACAGGAGAGATAATATGCCTGAAGAGAAAGAAATCCTCGAATACTATGCCGATAACTTTATGGTTGCCGGCGGCCCCTACGGCGCGGTGATTAACTTCGGCGAGAGCCCACCTGAGCCCGGCCCCGGCAAGACGGCGGCGACGGTAGTCCGGATTCGGATGAGCTACGAGCACATCAAGGCGATGACCTTCGTTATAGCCCGCCACATTAAGAAGGTGGAGAGGGAAAACGCCGTCTCCTATCCGATACCGGCCAAGGTGCTTTCCAATCTGGGCGTAGCCAAGGAAGACTGGGACGCCTTCTGGGAAAGCTCCAACTTTCCCATGTGATTCTTGGGAGCTAACGGGGGTAAACCCGCCCCTCCAGCCCCGACTCCATAAGCACATCCTCAGAGAGGTAGAGACGGCCGCTCTCGGTGCTCTTGACGATTCCCGCCTTTACCAGCGCATTTAGGGCGTGGGGTTTGAAATCGCGCGTGTGGAGCATCCTTTCAGAGAAGGTGCGCGGATTGAGCCCCAGCTCGTCAATCGTCTTGGCCGTCTTTTTGTCGAGGGCACTGTTCCTGCGGAAGATGGCTATTACCTGTTGGATGGCTCTCTTTAAGCGCCAGCGGGGGATGACGTACAGTCCCAGAATGAGCAGGATAATTATCAGGACTATGGTGGCCAGGGTGTATAGACTCAGCGCTATTCCTCCAGCATTCCCTTGGTGGTGGGCAACTCGCCTGCCAGCTTCTCATCTATACGGGTGGCTATGTCCAAGGCTCTACCCAGGGCTTTAAAGAGGGCTTCCGCCTTGTGGTGGTCGTCGGCACCATTTGTAACCTTGGCGTGTAGGTTAATCCTAGCTTCATTGGCAAAGGTTGTCAAGAAGTGACTTATAAGTTCCGGGGGAAATCCTAACAACTGCCATTGCTTACTGTTTCGACTGAAGCGTAGGTCTAAATCAGTATATGCCCGCCCGCTGATATCCACCGCCACCATGGCCCGGGCATCGTCCATAGTTACGGTAGCATCACCCATTCGGGTAATACCACGCTTATCACCCAATGCGTTATTAAAAGCTTGTCCTAAACAAATTGCGACGTCCTCTATTAGGTGATGTTGGTTACCATCGATGGCAGAAGCGGATACCTTCAAGTCAAACCTGCCATGCTGGGCAAGTTGGGACAGCAGATGATCAAACATGCCCATACCATTGTTTATCTCAGCTTTGCCGCTGCCGTCAATCTCTATTTCTAAGTTTATATCCGTCTCTTTTGTTTGGCGAAGGGTGCTCCAATATCTTTTCCCGTTACTATTTCGCTTGTCTTTTAAGGTAATCAATCCCCTTCCATTATTATCTAACCACGCAAGTATGCCTCTATAGAAATCGGCGCCAACGGGCTTCTTCCCATTTTTAATCAGGTTGTATGTTTCTCTTCTAGTGTACCCGATTAGTTTCGCCATCTCGGCGTCGGAGTATCCATTGCTCTCTTGTATTTGCTTTGCCTTTTCTACAATTAGTTGGTCAATGTTTGTTTTTTCAACAGGGCTCATTTCCAGCCTCCTGTTAGGCGTTTGTTTCCGGTAGTGTTAATTTTTGATAACATATTGTTAGATATTAACAACATATTGTTAGTTATTATACACATTACCTTACTGTTTGTCAAGAGGGTAATGGTAGTAGTCATGGTAGTTGAAGGAGTGTTGTTAGTTATTATTAACATATTGTTAGTTATTGTTCACACTGCCTTACTGTTTGTCAAGAGGGTAATGGTAGTAGTCATGGTAGTAGTTAATGATGATGATAATGATTATGACGATGACAATGATAAATAACTCCACCACCATCCACCACTACCGTCGTCGTTGTCATCACCACGGTATCACCATCGGGAAAAAGGAAAGAGGGGCATTGGCCTCTCTTTAAAATGCCTACCGAATAGGTGTTAATCCCCCCCCACCTCTTTGAGCGCTTTAATCACGGCGTCGGTGTGCCTGGGCCGGCCCACGCTGATGCGCAGGGAGTTCTGCAGCCGCGGTATATCGAAGTAACGAATAAGTATTCCCCGCTCCTCCAGCTTCTTCTGAATTTCGGAGGCTTTGCCGTTGAGCACGTGGCAGAAAACAAAGTTGGCTTCAGAGGGGAAGGGTTTGAGCCAGTCTAGCTTGGCCAGCTCGTTAAAGAGCCGTTCCCTTTCGGCGACGATGGCTTTTACGTTTTTCATCAGGTAGTCGATGTCTTTCAGCGACTCGCGCACCGCCACCCGCGCCGCTATATTCACGTTATAGGGCTGTTTGATTGTCTGCAGATAGCCCACGATTTTAGGGTGCATAAGGCCGTAGCCCACCCTCAGGCCGGCCAGCCCCGCCCACTTGGAGAAGGTCCTTAAGACCAGCAGGTTCTCATATTTGGGGACGAGGGGGGTAACCGTTTCCCCGCTGAATTCGACATAGGCTTCGTCGGAGATGAAGGGCACCCCGGTCTCGATAAGCTCCAGCACGTCCTTCTGGGGGGTGGGGGTGCCGGTGGGGTTGTTGGGGTTGGCCAGTATTATCAACTTGGTCTTCTTGGTGATGGCCTTCTTGACTGCCTTAACGTCGACGCGGTATTCCTCATCGCGGGGCACCTCGACCAGCTTACCCTTGCAGAGTATGACGCCGAAGCGAAACATATCGAAGGTGGGCACAAGGTTGATCACCTCGTCACCGGGTTCGATGAAGAGGCGTAAGATAAGGCCAATGAGCTGGTCGCTGCCGTTACCGACGACGATGTGTTCGGCGCTGACGCCGGTGTAGCCCTCCAGCATTCGGCGTATCTCGGTCTGGCCGGCGTCGGGGTAGATATTCAGGTAGGGGTATTCGCTCAAGGCTTGGTTTACTTTGGGCGAGCAGCCGTAGAGGTTCTCGTTGGCGTCCAGCTTGATGATGCCATTTATGGGCATCTTAACCCTCTCAGCCAGCAGCTCCAGCGCCTTGCTGGGGATATAACCGCCAAAGGCAGCCAAATCCGACCTTATCATCTTGGTTATTCTTTCTCCAGACATTCCTTTTGCTCCCTTTCCTAGTCCATATAAACAAAATTCCCTCCGCTTGGAGGGTTCTGTTCTGGTTTTGGGATTTTTAATTTTTTGCTTTTTGTTGCCGTATACTACCCTCCAAGCGCTCGGTTGCGCCTGGTAAACACGTAGGCGTAATAATAGTAGTGTAGGGTAGTATTTAACATTTCGCTTTGGACTCTAGCACAAGCGGGTATAATTTGTCAATATTTCACCTTAAGCGCTTCTCTATCGCTCTGGCGTGAGCCTCCAGCCCCTCGGCTCTGGCTATGGTGGCCGCGGCTTTAGCCAGCTTCTTGAGCGTGCCTTTATCTGCATCGACGACGTTGATGAGCTTGACGAAGTCGAGTATATTAAGCGGCGAGCTGAAGCGGGCAGTAGCGCTGGTAGGTAAAACGTGGCTCGGCCCGGCCACATAGTCGCCCAGCACCACCGTGGCGCTGTTACCGATGAAGACACAGCCGGCGTTGCTTATGCGCTCGATATAGGCGTCGGCATCTTTTATCATCAAAGCCAGGTGCTCAGGAGCGTATAGATTAGCCAGTTCTATCGCCTGGCCGATGCCGTCGACGACGGCAATCAACCCCTGGTTCTTTATGGCTTCGGCGGCGATATCACGGCGCTCCAGGCTCTTTAGCTGCTGCTCCACCGCTTTAGCCACCTCGGCGGCCAGCCCTGCGGAGTCGGTTACCAGAATTGCTGAAGCCAGCGGGTCATGCTCCGCCTGAGCTACAATGTCGGCGGCGCAGTAGGCGGGGTCGGCGTCTTCGTCGGCGATAATGAGCACCTCGCTGGGGCCAGGCAGGCTATCGATGCCCACGGCTCCGTAGACCGTCTTTTTAGCCAGGACGACGAAGATATTGCCCGGCCCGCAGATTTTATCAACACGGGGTACGGTCTCCGTGCCATAGGCAAGGGCGGCAATAGCCTGAGCACCGCCCACCGAAAAGATGCGGTCAACGCCAGCGATGTCGGCGGCGACCAGTGTTGCTGCCGGCACCGTCCCGTCGGGGTGGGGTGGGGTGGCCAGTATGACCTCTTTGACGCCGGCAATGCGGGCGGGGATAGCCGTCATCAGCACCGTTGATGGGTAGCTGGCGGTGCCACCGGGGGCATAGGCGCCGATGCGCTCAATAGGACGTATCAATTGCCCGAAGCCCTTCTTGGCGGCCAGGCTCCAGATAGCTTCCTTCTGTTTCCGGTGGAAGGCGCTGATGCGCTCGGCGGCGAACTTGAGCGCGGCAAGCAGTTCCTTATCCGCCTCCACATAAGCGCTCTTTATCTGCCTTTTGCTCACCTCAAGCGAGCTGAGCTTGGCCCGGTCGATCTTAAGGGTGTAGCTGAAGAGGGCGGCGTCGCCCATAGTTCGCACGTCGTCAATTATCTGCGCCACCGCTTCTGCGGGGCTCATTTCGGATCCGAACACTTGTTTTATCCGCTGTCTCAGGGTGGGCGAGTCGGGGCTGAAATCGGTGCCCGGTTGCCGTGCCAGCAGCGCTTTTGCCTTCTCAAAGCCTTCGATAATTCTCATCGTATCTCCTCGGCGGCCCTACGCAGGGTTTTGGTGATAGACTCCATCCTCTTCTTCTTAGCCGGGCTGGCCACCTGCCTGGTGCCGCCGATGAGGCAGGCCGTCGATTCGAAGAGGGTGTCGATAATCTTCAGCTTGTGCTGGGCCAGGGTACGCCCGGTCTGGGTGTTCTCAATGAGCAGGTCGGCGTCCTCGGAGAGGAATGCTTCGCTGGCTCCCCAGGTCGGAATCAGCCGATAGCGGTTGAGACGGTTGTCGCGGGCGTAGCTATCGGCGATATTGATGTACTCCGAAGCCACCCGTATTGGCGATGCCCCCTCGGACTCGCTCAGGTCACGGATGTCGGCGATGTCCCGTTCCTGGCTGACCACCGCCACCACCTTGACCCGCCCCAGCTTCAGGTCGACTAATTCCTTCACCGGGCTGGAGGGGAACTGGCAGAGGTGCTCGGTGAGCCAGTCCCGGCCGGTAACGGCCAGGTCGAAGTTGTCGTTGGCCACCTGCAGCGGCATGTCCTGGGGTCTGATTACCTTGACGCTGACTCCCTCCAGGTTGATTTTTGGCCTTCGGTTGCCCTTCTCGGAGGGATAATCGTCGAGGCGAATGCCTGCCCTATCTAAAAGCTTTTGGGTGGGCGCCTGCTGGTGCCCGTCGGGCAGGGCTAAGCGCACCACGTCTTTATCCGTGGCAGCATATTGGGCTTTAGGTTGGCGTTTTTCTTTCTTAAGTGTTGGTGCCGCCTTCTCTGGCCTAAGCGCTTTTTCAATAGAGGAGACTATCTTATCCAATCCCTTGGCTTTCCAGCTTTCACGGTTGACGATTAAGAAGGCGCTGACGCTTAAGGTCCGGCTTATCGGCACCAGGGAGAAGGGAAACTGCCCGGTGGCGCTGACCAGCGCCAGCTCGGCGCTCTCGGGCGGATAGACTTCGGCGCCTCCCCAGAGGGGAAAGACGCTGAAGCGCCTCAGCCGCGCGTTGATGGCAAAAGCCTCGGCTAGGTTGGGGTATTCGCTGGCGATGCGTATCGTGCCCGCAGCCCTTAGCGTCTCAATGGTGACTTTGCCTGCGCTGGCGGCGTAGAGAGCACCCTGGCCATATTTCAGGTTTTTGACCTTCATCAGGGCGCTACTGGGGTATTTAGCCAGCAGCTCTTCAATCCAGTCCGAGCCGCAGATGCCCAGGTCGTAGTTGCCGATGGCGACCTGGATGGGTATATCCTTCTCGTGGAAGACACGGGCGGAGAGGTGGGGAAGGGTCTTCGATTCGATGTGGTAGAAACGCGCCTGCTCCTGGTAGCCGTCGAGTCCCCACCCCGCCCGTGAGAGAAGGGCGGCAGTCTCCTCCAGCAGGCGGCCCTTGGGCAGCGCTATTTTTGTCTTTTTCGTCTTCATCACTTTAATAAGGCTAAAAGCTCATCGACGGTCTGTGCCGTCGCTTTCTGCTTTTTGGCCTGGTTAGTCACTATAAACTTTGGCTTGTCCTTGACCTCCACCGTCCAGTCGAAGTCAGCCTCTTTCTGGACGCCGAGGTAACACTCCGCCCGGTAGCCGGCTTTATGGAGTTGTCCGGCGATGTCGAAGCCCTCTCTGGCCGACTCCGCCCGGATTAAGATACTCGGCGGCTGGGGTGTGCTCAGCGCTTCCGGCTTTATTAAGTCCATCAGGCGTTCCAGGTAGAGGGCGAAACCGGAGGCGGGCACGTCCTTGCCCCCCATCAGCGGAATAAGGGCGTCGTATCGGCCCCCGCCCCCTATCTTCTCCCCAGCTTTGAAAATCTGAAAGATCACACCGGTATAGTATTCGAAGCCCCGCCCCGAGGCGATGTCAATCCGGTAGTCGTAGCCCATTGCCTCCAAAAACTCAGCGATGCGGGTGCAGTTTTCGATGTAGGGCCGGCACTCGGGCAGGTCTTCGGCGAAAAGCTTTTGCAACTCTTTAGAGAAGCCCGAAGGCTTTCCCTTGAGGGCGAGCAGTGAATCAATAGTCTTCTCCAGTTCGGGCCTCTTGAGCTTCAGTTCTTCTAATGCCTTCATATCCCCATCCAGGATGCGGTCGAACATGCCGATTTGCTCCTCGGCGCTTAACTCCATGCGGGCCAGCAGCGCCTTTATCAGCCTGGCGTGCGACAGCCTCAGCTCGATGCCCTTAATCTTTAGCTCACGCAAAACCTCCAGCGCCAGCATCACCAGCTCTATATCGGCTAGCGGCGGCTTGGCGCCGATAAGCTCCGCCCCACACTGCCACCGCTCCCGCGTCTTCTTGCCCGTCGCCTCGAACATAAAGACATTAGCCACGTAGAAGAGCTTGGCCAGCTTCTCCTTGGCCATGCTGTCAATATATAGTCGGCTGATGGGTATGGTGCCGTCGGGTCTCAAGACCACCCTTTCCCCGCTCCACCCGTCCCAGTCGAGGAAGGAATATACCTTGGAGAGCATGCCGGGGGTAAGCGTTCCCGTGGCGGTGAAGAGGTGCAGGTATTCTAGGGTCGGCGTCCTCACCTCCCGATAGCCCCACTTCAGGCAGCAGTCCCTGAAGGCGCTTTCGATGAGGCGAAAGCTCTCCATCTCCTGCGGAGAGAGGTCGCGGGTGCCTTTAGAGCGCTGGATTTTCATAGTTGGTAAATTTTAGCACTACTACTCTGGCTATTCAACCAGATGGGTTAGCTCCCCCTTTATGAAAGGGGGATTAAGGGGGATTTTCGCTTTCTCCACCCAGCCCCACCTTGTTTAGCGAGCGTTTTGCTTTCCCACCCAGAACCCACCCTACAGGGGTTAGACCCCTATTAACCCCTTATTTAAGGGATTCTCCTCCCCTCCCCAATTTTATCTTTTCCCGCCCGCCGCCCTTTTAAGGTAAAGAGGGGCTACGCCCCCTTTCAAACCCCCAAAATACGCAGGCTGGCGCCCCTATGGGGGAGTCCAAGAGGGGGCGAAGCCCTCCTTCAAAAGACATTTCTGGGTGGGTTGGTGTGGGAAAAACAGCCTGGGGTGGGGTGTCCCCCATAAGGAATTCTAGAGGGTGAATACCCTCTAAGGGTGGGTAGGGTGGGTCTGAAAGACGCACGCTGACAAGGGGAGTGGGGGGAACTGGATTCCTGTCTTCACAGGAATGACAATCTGCCTGCTGTTTGCAACTACAGGGCAAGCAAGCTATAATTTTATTTACACGCCGTTAGTCGGGCTGGTCTATTCTACATAGTTGAGGGGCGCATGAGCAGAGTTGTATTTAGAGTCCTCGGCCTCGTCTTTTTTCTGGCTATAATCGTGGGCGCTTTGTTGCCTATTGTTACCAGGGCTGCCAACCAGTCAATCCACATCCTCCATGTCGAGGGCACCATCGTCCCCGTGGTGGCTGATTACATCGAGAGGGGCATCGAGAAGGCCGAAGACGAGAACGCACTGGCCTGCATTATCGAGCTGGACACGCCGGGAGGCCTGCTCGATTCGACGGAGGAGATAGTGCAGACGATTATGAACGCCGACGTGCCCGTTATCGTCTATGTTACCCCCAGCGGCGCCTGGGCAGCTTCGGCGGGGACGTTTATCACGCTATCGGCTCATATCGCCGTAATGACGCCGGGCACGACCATCGGCGCCGCCCATCCGGTGGCGGCGGGTGGGGAGGAAATCTCCGAAGACCAGATGAAAAAGATAGTCGAGTTCTCGGCCAAGTGGATGAAGACCATCGCCCAGGCGCGCGGCCGCAACATTGAAGAAGCCGAGCTGGCGGTGACCGAGAGCAAGTCCTTCACCGATGTCGATGCCCTTGAGGCTAACCTTATCGACCTGCGGGCGACTAACTTAGACGAGCTTATCGCCCTGATTAATGGCTGGCAAGTCACCTTGGCTAATGGCCTGGAGGTCACCCTCGACACCTCGAGCTACACCGCCATCCGCGACGATATGAGCCTTATCGAGGGCTTTTTGCATGCCATCAGCGACCCCAATATCGCCTATATCCTGCTCAGCCTGGGCAGCATCGGCATCATTGCCGAGATTTATAGCCCGGGCACCTTCTTCCCCGGTATTATCGGTGCCATCAGCCTCTTGCTCGCCTTCTACTCTCTGGGCGTCCTTGACGCCAACCTGGGGGGCATACTGCTTATCCTGCTCGCTTTCGGGCTCTTTATCGGGGAGGTGCTTACCACCACCTTCGGCATATTTACCGCCGGCGGTATAACCGCCCTTGTCCTCGGCTCGCTGATTCTTTTCCCCGAGTCGGGCGCGCTATTTCAGGTAAGCCCCTGGCTGATTGGGGTCATGGTCGCCGTGGTGGCGGCTGTTTTCGCTTTCGTAATTACCCGGATAGTCCGTGCCCATCGCCGCCAGGCATACACAGGTCGGGAGGAGCTGGTGGGCAAGACCGCCGTGGCTAAATCCGCCCTGGAACCCGAAGGGATAGTCCTCTTTAAGGGCGAACGCTGGACAGCGGTGGCGGAGAAGGGTAAGGTTAAACCGGGGGAGGAGGTGACTATAACCAAGGTTGACGGGTTAAAGCTGCATGTAGCCCGGAAAAAAACCAGGGGCAAATAGAGTCCCCAAATCCTATTTTTTGAGGAGTCGTAATTGCTAAAATGGACGCTTGGTTGATTGTTGTACTCGCTATCTGTGGAGCCGCCTTAATAGCCTTTGTCGTCCAGCGGGTAGTCCGTGCCCATCAACAGCAGGTTTCGGCTGGCCGGGAAGAGCTGGTGGGCCGGACGGCTGAGGTGGAAACGGTGCTCGACCCTAAGGGAATCGTCCTCATTGAGGGCGAGCGCTGGGCGGCAATATCGGAGAAGGGTAGGGTGAAGCCGGGGGAGGAGGTGATTGTCACCAAGGTCGATGGTTTAAAACTAACGGTAGTCAAGAAAGAAACAGAGGAGGTAACTAAATGAGCCCAATTATTTACGGTGTCATTGCTTTAGCTGTGCTCATACTTATCCCCATGACCGTCAAGATTGTCAAGGAGTATGAGCGGGGGGTCGTTTTCCGTCTGGGGCGACTGGTCGGCGCCAAAGGTCCGGGAATATTTTTCATCATCCCCTTTGTCGATAACATGGTCAGGGTCGACCTCCGCGTGGTCACCATGGACGTGCCTTCACAGGAGGTCATCACCAAGGACAATGTTACGGTGAGGGTGAACGCCGTCGCCTACTTCCGCGTGGTTGACCCCGAGGCTTCCGTGGTCAAGGTCTTAGACCATATCCGCGCCACCTCCCAGATATCCCAGACCACGGTGCGAAACGTGCTGGGGCAATCGGAGCTGGACGAACTGCTGACGCAGCGGGAGAAGCTCAATCAGGCGCTGACCAAGATAATCGATGAGCACACCGATCCCTGGGGGGTCAAGGTGAGCACGGTGGAAATCAAAGAGGTCGAGCTGGCCGAGGAGATGAAGCGGATGATGGCGGCTCAGGCCGAGGCGGAGAGGGAAAGGCGGGCCAAGATTATCCACGCCGACGGCGAGTTTCAGGCTGCCGAGAGACTGTCCGAAGCCGGGGCTATTATCGCCCGGGAGCCGACGACGCTGCAGCTTCGCTACCTGCAAACGCTGACCGAGATAGCTACCGAAAAGAACAGCACACTTATCTTCCCCTTGCCCATCGACCTTATCACCATGTTCATGAAGAAGAAATAGCCGTTGGCTCGTGGTAATGCCATTTGAAATCCCGAGCCCCTTTGGGGGCTCGGGGGAGAGTTGATTTATTGGCGCAGGCTGACGTCGCCAGCCACGATTTTGGTCAAGTTCCCGTCGGGCTGGCGGAGGAAAAGGCTGCCGTCGCTGGCGACCGATTCGGCTACGCCTTTGTATTTGGTATTCCCCGCGATTAGCTCGACCTCTTTTTCCAGCGTCACCAGCCGGTCCCGCCACTCCCGAAAAACGCTGTCCCCTTCGGGCAGCGCCAGGTATAAATCCTCTAGTTCCACCAGCAGGCAGCGTATCACCTCCCGCCGCGATAGCTCTTTCCCCAGCTCCTGAGAGAGGCTGGTGGCGGTGGCGGCAATCTCAGGGAAATCGGCGGTATTGACGTTGACGTTCAGGCCGATGCCGATAACGGCGTAGTCCACGGCTTTGCCCCTGACATCGCTTTCCACCAGTATTCCGCATACCTTCTTGCCCTTAATTAGGACATCGTTGGGCCATTTAATCTGCGTCTTTAAGCCCATCTTCTCAATGCAGTGGACGACAGCCAGCGAGGCTACCATAATAAGTGAGGGTAGCTGGGGTGGGGTGGGGTGGAGAATGATAGACAGGGCGACGCTACCCTTGGGCGAAAGCCAGGCTCGCTTTAGCCGCCCCCTCCCCGCCGTTTGCTCCTCAGCCACTACTACTGTCCCCTCCCGCGCCCCCTTTCTGGCTTGGCGTTTGGCGATATCATTCGTCGAACTCAGGCTGGGGTAGGCGATGACCTTCTTGCCGATAAGCTCGGTTTTCAGGTTGCGTTTGATGTCGGCGGGCGATAGATTTTCTTCTACCATATTCTTGACAGGCACCAAGCGGCGGGGCATAATATAGTCTGTCCGGGCGGGAGTAGTTCAGAGGCAGAACATCTGCTTCCCAAGCAGAGAGTCGCGAGTTCGAATCTCGTCTCCCGCTCGCTTTTATATCCTGAAACTTCCCTTGCTGCCGCTGTATTTCTGCCTCATCTTGGGCTTTTCTATTTTACCCGTCGGGTTTCGGGGCACCTTGTCGAAGATAATCCGCCTCGGCCTCTTATAGCGAGGCAGGTTTTGTTCACAGAACTCGTTTATCTCGTCCTCGGTCAGTTTCGCCCTGTCGCGGGGACTAATCACGGCGCAGGCAATCTCGCCCAGCCTTTCATCGGGTAGGCCGATAACGCCGACGTCATTGACCTGTGGGTGTTTCCTTATGATGTTCTCCACCTCCACGGGGAAGATATTCTCCCCACCGGTGATAATGACGTCCTTCTTTCTATCCACGATATAGACGAAATCCTCTTCGTCCATCTTGGCCATATCCCCTGTGTAGAGCCAGCCGTCGCGCAGGGTTTCGGCCGTTTTCTGGGGATTTTTGTAATAGCACTTCATCACCCCGTCGCCCTTGACGATGAGCTCGCCCACCTCCCCGCGCCTCACCTCTTTACCCTTGTCGTCGACGACACGCACCTCCCAGTTAAAGCCAGCCTTACCGGTAGCCTCCAGCTTGTGGTTGTTTTCAATACGGAGGTCGACGCAACCCGGCCCGGTGGCTTCGCTCAGGCCGTAGCTTGTATCGTACTGCATGTCGGGGAAGTATTGCTTCCAGCGTTTAATCAGGCTGGGAGGGATGGGTTGTGCCCCCATGTGCATAAGCCGCCAGCTACTCAGGTCGTAGTCCTTTAGTTTAAGCTCTCCCCGGTCCAGCGCGTTGAGAATGTCCTGCGCCCAGGGCACCAGCAGCCAGACTATCGTTCCCTTTTCCTGGTGGATGGCCTGGAAGACAGCCGAGGGAGATATTTCGGTCAATAGCGTCGCCCTGGCACCGACGAGCAGGTTGCCGAACCAGTGCATCTTGGCGCCGGTGTGGTACATGGGGGGAATGAGAATAAAGTTGTCATCCTGCCTCTGATAGTGGTGGTGGGCTTCGGTGAGGGCGGCGCACTCCATATTCTTGTGGGTGAGCAATATCGGCTTGGGGTCGCCGGTGGTGCCCGAGGTAAAATAGAGCCCGCACTCGTCATCGGCGGTCAGCTTTACTTTAAGCGGCTCGGGGGAAGCCTCACCGATGATGTCTTCAAAGCCCTCCGTATCCTCGGGTTTATTTTCACCGACAAAGATGTAGTCCTTTATCGAGGATAGCTGGGGTCGGATGGCCCCCACCCTTTCGATAAACTCTGACCCCATAATCATTAGCTTGGCCTCGGCGATATCGGCGCAATATTTGATGTCGTTGCTGGTAAACCTGAAGTTGAGCGGCACCGCCCAGGCGCCTGTCCTGATGATGCCGAAATAGGCCTCCAGCCAGTTTATCGAGTTCAGCATCAGGTGCAGCACCTTATCGCCCCTGCCTACCCCTCTGGCGGCAAGGGCGTTGGCGACCCGGTTCGCCCTCTCGTCGAAGATGCGCCAGCTGATTTCCCGCCTTATCTTCTGGCTCGGCTTGAGCTCGATAAGGGCACTCTCGTTGGGGTAGTTTCGTGCGTTTCTGGCCAGCATCTCGGCTATGGTCATCTATGCCCACCTTTCCACGGGGTTATTATAGCTTTTCCCGCCTGGCAAAACAATCAGGACTAATTTACTGTAATCTGGTACTAAAGTATTAGAGGGAAATAGCTAAAACATTACTAATGGGTTATTTACGCTTGGGGCATCATAATTTAGAGTTAGAGTATATTCGAGCATTATCACAGAATCAGGGGTTTTAGTATGACAGTAAAAGTAGGTGGTCAAGTCTATTATAGAACCGCTGAGGTCTGCCGTATTGTTGGTATAAGCCGGGCCACGCTATTTCGCTGGCTTAAAGAAGACATCTTCAAAGAAGCCAAGCATCGCGATAGGCGCGGCTGGAGGCTTTTTACCGAAGACGAAGTCGAGAGATTGAAGGCGGAAGCTAACCAGGTAAATACGGACCAGGTCGGGACAGTAAAGGACTTAATATAAAATCGCTGTTCCGCTGAGGTGAAAATATGGCTAACGGAAACGGTGCTAAGGCCAAGGGACGGCTTGCCAAAGGGGGTCCGGCAGTATTGGAAGCCGAGCGCAAGCGGGTTGAGAAGTTTTTTGGGGGGGTGGAGCCGGACAAGACCGCTGTTCTCGATAGCCTGAGCGAGCATGTCGTTTTTCAGGACCTGAAACATCGGGTGTTGTGGGCTAACAAGGTCGCCGGTGAATCGGTCGGCTTGCCTTCTGAAAAGATGGTGGGGCGATATTGCTATGATGTGTGGGGTTGGGGTGGCAAGTTCTGTCCCGGTTGCCCGGTGGAAAAAGCCCGCAAAACAGGAAAACCGCAAGCCGGTGAAATAGCCACCCCTGACGGCAAGGTATGGCTGATAAAGGGCTATCCGATTCTAGATGACCGCGGTGAGGTTACCAGCCTGGTGGAGATGACGTTGGAAATCACCGAGAGCAAGCGGGCGGAGGGGGAGCTTCAGGCGGAGAAGAATAAGCTGCAGTCGGTAATAAGCGCCATGGAAGATGGCCTCAATATAATGGATAAGGACTATAACATTATCTATCAGAGTGAGTTGCCCAGAAAGCTTTATGGTGACCGCCTGGGGGAGAAATGCTATCAGGTCTACGCTGGTAGCGAAGAGCTCTGCGATGGTTGCCCAGTGCAAAAGGCGTTTAAGGACGGCAAGTCCCATACTTCGGAGAAGGCGCTAATATCGCCTTCGGGGGAGCTTGCCTACTGGGAAACTACGGCCAAGCCCATTAGAGACGCTAATGGGAATATTGTTTCCTGCTTGGAGATTGCCCGAAATATCACCGAGCGTAAGAAGGCGGAACAAGCGCTGGCCGATGAAACGACCCGGCGGCGTGTCCTTATCGACCAATCCTTGGACGGGATAGTTATCCTCGATGAGGACGCCAAAGTGGTTGAGGCAAACCAAAGGTTTGCCGAGATGCTCGGCTACACCCCCGAGGAAGTCCGTGAGCTCCATACCTGGGATTGGGATAAAAATTTTCCCCCCGAGAAACTGCTGGAGATGGGGCGGAATGTTGACGAGACCGGTTTACACTTAGAGACGAAGCACCATCGCAAAGACGGTACCGTCATTGACGTTGGAATCAGCATCAACGGGGCCATATGCTCGGGGAAGAAGCTTATCTTCTGCGTTTGCCGTGACATCACCGAGCGCAAGCGGATGGAGGAGGAGCTCAAAGCTGAAAAGAATAAGCTGGAGTCGGTAATAAGCGCCATGGAAGATGGTCTTACCATACAGGACAAGGACTTTAACATTATTTATCAGAATGAGCTGTTGAAGGAACTTTTTGGAGACCGCGTAGGTGAGAAATGCTACCGAGTCTATGAAGGCAGAGAAGAGTTGTGCGATGGCTGCCCGGTAAAAAAGGCGTTTAGAGACGGTAAGTCACATGCCTCGGAGAGGAAAGTGGTAATGCCTTCGGGAGAGGTCAACTTCTGGGAGAATACGGCTAACCCCATTAGAGACGCTAATGGGAATATTGTTTCCTGTCTTGAGGTCAACAGGAATATCACCGAGCGAAAGCAAGCGGAACAAGCGCTGGCCGATGAAGCCACCCGTCACCGTATCCTTATCGACCAGTCCAGCGATGGCATCGTTATCCTTGACGAGAAGGGCAAGGTGTTTGAAGCCAACCAGAAATTTGACGAGATGCTCGGCTACACCCCTGAGGAAGTCCGCAAGCTCAGCGTCTGGGACTGGGAATTTCAGTACCCACCTGAGCAGGTTGCCGAAATGATTAGGAGTGTCGGCCCGGAGGGCGACC
>Ga0315545_1001853_pt1 | contig 19908 bp, 15 predicted proteins | sample SalMarSW160210MG_FD_203096 | JGI IMG/M metagenome (GOLD analysis project Ga0315545, IMG submission 203096) | Salt marsh sediment microbial communities from the Plum Island Ecosystem LTER, Massachusetts, United States - Salt Marsh Sediment SW1602-10 ...
CCTTTCTGTCCTCTCAGCAGAAAGGAAAAAGAAATAATAAACTCAGCGCTCTCTGCGTCTCGAACGACCTTTAGTCCCGCATGGCGGGATCGAAGGGGAGTGGGCGGTTCATACACATAAATGACTAAAAAGGAATCCAAATACCCCATGCCCATACGGGAGTGGTCGGAGGATGACCGGCCGTGGGAGAAGCTGCTCAAGTATGGTGAACATGCCTTGAACCATCTGCGCTTTCAGCTTTGCTTGCCCCGTGGAATTTCCGCCAGAGGGCGGAAGCCCATTGTGTTATTAAACAGAGGGGCATATTCCACTGGGGAGCTTTGAACTTTCAGCTTTGAACTTTCAGCTTATAATGGCCTTACGCCTTTACCAATCTGCCTTTCGCCTTTTCTGAATCCGAGAGCGGGGGGTTTTATATTTTATGGTGGGGCTGGTTCTCAATTTCATCAAGAGGAAAATTCACGGTTCAAGGCCTGTCCCTCAACCACGAAGTCTCACAATCTCTTTTATAAGACAAGATGGATGATGAAAGATGAAAACAGTAACACAACATCCTTGGCAAAATGGACCAACAGAGTTGATTAGGTATGCTATTGAACACCTCCATAAAGAAATGGAATTTGACCAGCGTATATCATTTTTACTTCTGGATATTGGAGTTGAAACCCTATTCAAAACGTTTCTCACACTACCCGAAGATGTGACAGGTGCAAAAATAAAATTTCCAGATAGAAAAAGGGCTGCTGAAGGGAGTTTTCATGACCTAGTTAAGGGAATGGAGGCAGCTGCACCATCCAAATTAAAAGAATTTAATTTGGCTCATATACAATTTTATCACGATCTCAGAAACAAGCTCTATCATCAAGGGAACGGGATTACAATACCCACTGAGAAAGCCAAGGGTTATGCGGAATTAGCCGTTCGTTTGCTCGAAGTCCTTCTTGATGTTAACTTAACTCACCTGCTAAGGGAACCTGAAACCAAAGCTCGACTTCAGGAGAAACAGGAGAAGCTAGAACAGGAGTTAAATCAGCAAATTATCACGATTCACAAAGAACTTGATCACCTCAGGGTAGAAGTACGATTAGCAATTGAGAGAATTGAGCCAAGATTGCTGCTCCCTAGTTTTGAAAAGCAACTAAGTGCCTGCTATGAATTTGAAGGTCATAAAAGAGACAAAATATTTATGAAGGCAATTGACGCTGTTGTAAGTGAACAAGCTCTGAAGGATTATCTCCTACCTGAAGGAATTCAAAGGCTATTGATTGAAAGTTGGTCGATTGATGTAACTTTTTTATATTTCCACATTATCAGCAGAGACTTGCCCGAAGCTATGGATTGGGAACGCCATTACGCACTTGCAAAAATGTTTCCAGATTATGCTCAACAACCGGTTATTAAGGAAATAGACGAAGATGGTCCTTTAACAGAAATAATACCTACTACCTCCGAGGTGATAGAAGAAGGCAAGAGATTGCTTTCCCAATTGAGAAAAATAGGGGAGAGGATTCAGCATTGGGTGAGTGAGGGTCACTAATTGGCAGGGATTACATTTTTTTTAAATTTTCATAGATAGCCATTGTAAATTATCAATTCAATTGAGACACATTTTCTTTTGCGCAAGGGATTGGTTTTACACTGGCCTTTGTGCAACAGCCTGTTAAGGCCTGATCATAGGCCAAATGAAGGTTTGACCTTTTTATCCAAAAATCATACAAACATATTAAAAATCCATTAAAATAATCAGAATGGATATACTCCTTACTTTTACCGGCTTTCAAGACCCTTATACAATGGGCCTCGTTGACAAAGAAGAACAACCTGGCCCAATCCTCTCTCTTGTCAGTGAGAAATCATTTGATAAAATTATTCTTTTCTCCACCCTAAGAACTGATAAAAACACCTTTGCAACTAAAGAAGCTTTACAAGCCTCACACAAAAACCTAGATATCGAAGTTAGAGATCTTGTACTACAGGATCCCACCGATTACTTTGCTATTTTGAAAGAATTACGATTAAATGTTCGGAACATTTGCGATGATACACCTCAGGCGAATTTTTTCATTTCGGTGACTTCGGGCACACCCCAGATGCATGCATGCTGGATTTTACTTGCGGCAAGCGGAGAAATACCAGCCCATATCATAAATGTGAGACCTCCACAATTTGTCAGCAAAGATTTCCCCTTAATAACTGAGGTAGATTTGACATCGACGGACTTCCCAGCGGTTCGATCTAAAGTTACGGAAATTGAAATATTGGAGAATAATATTCTGGATATAGAAACAGCTATTACGCAGCTTGGCATAGTGGGAGATCATCCCCTCATGAGAAAAGCGCTGGAAATGGGAGCTGCCCTTGCTCCTTCAGCTGCTCCTATCTTTCTATTGGGTGAAACTGGCACGGGAAAAGAGCTTTTTGCTAGATTTGTGCATCGGCTTGGCGAACGGCCTTTTGACTGTTTCGTTCCCATGAATTGCGCAGCCATTCCTAAGGATCTTGTTGAGAGTTTCCTTTTCGGCCATAAAAAAGGAGCATTCACAGGCGCCATCAGCGAGCAAACTGGAAAATTCGATCAAGCTGATGGTGGCACCCTATTTCTGGATGAAATTGGTGAATTACCTGTTTCGACTCAGGCAAAGCTTCTTAGAGTCTTGGAGGACGGGCAAGTTGAGCCCCTTGGCGATAAGCGGCCACATAAAGTCAACGTGCGCATCATAGCTGCTACAAATAAGGACCTAGGAAGAGCTATTAGAGATGGTCAATTCCGGGAAGACCTCTATTATCGACTAAACGTTGGCGAAATTCTGATTCCGCCTTTGCGCGAAAGGAGAAGCGACATACCCAAAATAGCATTGCATATTCTTGATAAAGTAAATAGATCGCTCAGAAAGCCCAAAAGGTTATCAACAGCTGCTCTGACGAGACTACAAAATCATTCTTGGTCAGGCAATGTGCGGGATCTTGAGAATGTAATCGAACGTTCAGCAAGATTAGCAAGGCAAGAAGTTCTTGATGCGGATGATTTGATGATTTCCGAGCCAGTGACTTACGCAGATCCTTTGGCTGCACTACCCGAGCCGAGCAAAAACTTTTCGCTGGAGCAATATATATCTAGTGCTCGCAAGCAGCTGGTTCTACGTGCAGTAGAGTTGGCTAATGGAAATCAGAGCGAAGCAGGAAGACTGTTAGGAATTAGCCCGCAGGCGATTCATAAATTCTTAAGAAAAATAGAATAATTTCAACCAGGGTTGATAATATTTCAACCTTAGTTTAAGATGAATGACGATTACACCTGCACTCGAAGTAACATAGTTTGCTGAAATAACAACACTTATCTAAAACATTACAAAATGGCATGCCGCTTGCCTCTTTATAGGGTTAAAGATGTAACCGTTAACAAAAAAGGAGGCAAGCAATGGCAGAGTTTAAAGTCAACAATATCATCGATGGCGATACATTTGAGGTATATCCTCAATGGAGATGGAATGGGCAATCTGGTTCGCGTGTTAGACCCACAGGATATGATGCTCCGGAGCTTAACACAATCGGCGGACAAAAAGCCAAGGAGAAGCTATCAAGGCTAATATTTGGCAATAAGGTAGAGCTAGGGTCCGCACATAGGGTAGACCGTGGCCGGATCGTATGTGATATATACTTTAACGGAAAAAATCTTGCAGGTTACTTCCCTGAATATCAGTAAGCTTTTTACTTTTATTCCTTCTCTGGGTACCTGCAGATACAATGATTAGCACACATACATATTTGCTAAGTTAACAGGGAAAGAGCAGAGGTTTGGTACCTGTGAAGGATTTCTCGAAAGAAACGGATGCGAGAATCGTTATTGATGAATTGCTCCGGCAAGCCAAATGGGACCCTGCTGACCAGTCTCAGATTCTTACAGAAATTCCTGTGTATGGAAGAGGCGGAAAGGATGAGTCTGATATAGCCCGAGACAGCAAAGGTGATGACAGTGACGCCTTTACACAAACGCGCGACGGTGATTATGTCCCCTCAGGCAGGGCAGATTATGTGCTTCTCTCGCAGAGCGGGAAACCCCTTGCTGTGATTGAAGCGAAGCGAAAAGCTATTCACCCCTATGTAGCCAAGAATCAAGTGCTCCCCTATGCCAAGCAGCTTGGCGCGCCCTTTATCTTCCTTACCAATGGTGAATTGATATATTTCTGGGATTATACAAATGACGATGCACGTATCGTGAATTCCTTCTATTCGAGGCGCGATCTGGAACGCCTCGTTACAATGCGACAAGAGCATAAGCCTCTCGCGACAATAGAAATCCCGGACTACTACATTAAGCAGGGTGAGCAGCGTCAAGTGCGGCCCTATCAAAAGGCCACAATGAAGGCCCTTGATCAGGTGGTTGAGCTTGGCAAACGACGGTTCCTCATGCATCTTCCCACAGGCACCGGAAAAACTGACTTAATTTGCCTTTATCTCAAACGTTATTTTGAAGCTGGCAGAGCTGAGAGAGTACTGTTCCTAGTCGACAGAGAACAGCTTGCAAAACAGGCCATAGAGGCAATTCAAGACATTCTGGATCGCTATAGCAGCTATTGGCTAAAATCCGGAATGGCGAAACAGGAACAGCAGCTAACAGTTTGTCTTTTACAGACAATGATTGGCCGCTATGAAGAATACACAAGCGGCTATTTCGATGTCGTTATCGCCGATGAATGTCATCGATCAATCTACGGGACGTGGCAGACTGCTTTGACTCATTTCGATGCGCTTCACATCGGGCTTACGGCGACTCCTTCGGAATACATAGAACGAAATACCTTTAAATTTTATCAATGCAAAGAAGGCGAGCCGGATTTTACCTACCATATCACCGATGCGCTTAAAGACGAATATCTAATTCCGTATAAATTTGCCACAGGAATCACGCTCTTTTTGGCACAAGGCGCAGATCTTGATGAAGATCACTATGATCCGGGCGAGTTTGAAAGACGGTGGACTAATGAGGACAGCAATCGCAAGATGATGCATGAGTTTGATCGTCTTGCGTGGGAGAATTATAAAGAACTGGCTCCGGAACAAAAGATTGCTCCGGGGAAAGCAATCGTATTCGCCATTACCAAACATCATGCAGCCCGCTTAACCCAATACCTAAACGATCTACACCCCGAACAGAGAGGTCGTTATGCTGAAGTTATCACGTCAGATGTGCCTAATGCTGACGATCTAATACGCAAATTTAAATACGAAGATTATCCCCAAGTAGCCGTGAGCGTCGGTATGCTCGATACGGGCTTTGACTGTCGTGACGTTCTTCACCTTGTAATGTGCCGCCGTGTATTTAGCCCTATTCTATACCAGCAAATGCGAGGGCGCGGTACGAGAACTGCTCCTCATATAGGTAAGCAAAAATTCATAATCTACGATTTCTTTGGAAACCACACATACTTTAATGATAGCGATACGGATATTTTCACTGGCGTTGGGGGAGGCCACATTACAACTGGACCGCCGAAACCACCGAAGCCACCTCGAGATCTTATTGAACTCGGTCTTCAGGATGAGTGGCTCTATGCAGTTACCTACGTGGAAGTAGGTCTTGAAGGCGAACGCATAGATAAAAAGAAATACATTACGAATTGGGAACAGGCTATTCGTGAGGCAGCGAAAGGTGACAAGATAATTCAAAAAATAAAAGATGGAATTGAGCTAACCGAAAACGAAGAGGGGAAACTCGCACAACGCCTAAACTCACCAAAGATGTATTACAATGAGGACAATCTCCGCCGTGCATACCGGAAACCGGGCGGTACACTGATCGACTTTATTAAAGCCGCACTCGGTAGCTTTAAGTTAAAAAGCAACGACGAGGAATTAACGGGAAATTTCCAGGCCTGGCTAGTAACGAAAAATCTAACCCCTGAACAGGCTCAATACCTGACGATTTTGAAAAATCGAGGCATTGTAAAAGGAAAAATCGAGATAAATGATCTTTTCGAGCCCCCCCTCTCAATCCTCAATGCTGCCGGACTCGGTGTAGAACTCTTCGGTGAGGTGGGATTAAAAGAAATAATTACCGACATTAATGAATCCGTTTTTATTCAGAAGGTTGCGTAGGAGCTTGGAATGAACGCAGAAATCCGCAGAAAGCTGAGACGAATAACTGATATCCTCTGGGCCGGTGGTGTCACTAATCCTGTCACATATATCGAACAGTTATCATATCTAATCTATCTGAAGTTGCTTGATGAAGAAGAATCCCAGCGCGAATTACAAATCCGCATGACGGGCGCAGATAGAAACGGAAATAGCAGGCTTCTGTTTCCCAAGCAGGCGGAACGTTATCGATGGAAAATATGGCGATTTAAAAGCGGGGTTGACCTCCGTGATTTTCTGCGCGATGAAGTCTTTTCATACATGGCATCGCTTCATAAAGAGGAGCCGCAAGTTGCAGAGTACTTTCGAGATGCTGTATTAGAAATTGTTGATCCGAACGTCCTCAAGCAGGTCATAGATGAGATAGACTCTATAGAATTTCGAAAACTCGGTACCGACGTAAAGGGTGATATTTTTGAGTACTTCCTGACACACCTCGGACAGTCCGCACTTAATGGCCAATTCCGCACTCCACGGCAGATTCGTACAATGATGGTTGAAATGGTGAACCCGGATTTAGGTGACACAATCTATGACCCTGCATGCGGGACAGCAGGATTTCTCATCGATGCCATTGAGTACATTCTTGCGAAATATTCAGCCGAACCAGGCGAGGTACCAATCTATGGCGAGGAATGGCTGGAAAAAAGGAATCAAACAATTGAAGAAGCAAAAAAGGACATTCCAAATCTACAAACATACCGCAAGGGTTCGGGGGAAGAGATTCCCGATTGGGGACTATTAGAAAACTCAATTTATGGAATCGATGTATCGCGCCAGCTCATGCGCATTTCGATGATGAACCTCGTGTTACACGGCATCCAAAAAGCCCATGTTAAGCGCGCGAATACTCTGTCTGAGCTGGGGGGCATGACCGAAGATGATCTCCATAGAAAATACAAGGTAATTCTTTCAAATCCACCTTTTGCCGGAGTATTGCCTAAAGAATCTATACGAAAAGACCTACCCACAAACTCGAAGAAAAGCGAGCTGCTTTTCCTTGGTGTTATGATGAAGGCACTTGCCCCTGGTGGCAGGTGTGCCGTTGTGGTTCCTGAGGGCCTCCTTTTTGGATCAAGCAGAGCCCATGTTGACCTCAGGCGAAAGCTTATCGAAGAGTATAACCTTCATGCAGTAATTTCTTTGCCCGCAGGCGTTTTCAAGCCCTATGCAGGCGTGAAAACCGGAGTGTTGGTTTTCAGTAAGCCCTTCAATGGTGAAAACAGGAAAAAGAAAAGAGATAGCAAAGTCTGGTTTTATGAAGTCCGAAACGACGGCTTTGATCCGGACAAAATAGCCGGTGGCGTGAGGCCTGAAACACCTGAAAAAAACGATATACCGGACATGCTCCAAAATTGGAGAATTTACAGGGAAGCAAGCTTCAAGAATCCGCCTGGTGATGAAGCAAATTCTGTTCTCGAGCCAGGCAGTAAAGATCCTCGATGCTGGTGGGGAACGATTAAAACCATCGCCGAGAATGAATACAACTTGGTCGCCAGGCACTATAAGCCGCAGATCGCCGAAAACGTTCCAGATGAAGATCCTGCTCAGCTTATTCATGAAGCGTTGGAAATTGAACAAGAAATTGCAACCGGCCTTGAGAAGCTGTTGAAGGAAGTGGGGGCGATGGAATGAAGTGGCTTAATCCCCAGATAAAGCAAGTTGCTGAGGTCACCAGTGGATTCGGATTTCCACGGGAATACCAAGGGAACCTGAATGAGGAATACCCTTTTTTCAAGGTAGGTGACATGAATCTACCAGGAAATGAAAGATGCATGATTGAGGTCACTAATACCATTTCCGCGGAGATCCTCAAGAAGATCAAAGCTAAGGCATTTCCTAAAGGGACTATAGTTTTTCCGAAGATCGGTGCAGCCATTGCCACGAATAAAAAGCGCATGCTTGTCAAACCTTCTGTTGTTGACAACAACGTGATGGGGCTGATTCCAAGCCAGTACATTGACGAATGGTACCTTTACTATTGGATGCAACAGTTTGACCTCAGAAGCGTGTCGAATATTGGTCCAGTGCCTTCGATGCGAAAAACGGAGTTTGAAAAAATCTCCATCCCACTACCTCCTCTATCTGAGCAACGGAGAATTGTGGAAATTCTCGATCAAGCTGATGCGCTGCGTAAGAAGTGCGCCGAGGCCGCCGCTAAGGCCGCCCGCATCCTTCCTGCACTGTTCTATAAAATGTTTGGCGACCCGGGCAAGAATCCAAAGGGGCTTATAAAGAAGAAACTAGGGGACTTAATAAAAGTCAAAAGCGGTTCGTTCCTTCCCGCCAAGATTATGGATTCCGAAGGCCAGTATCCAGTTTACGGTGGCAATGGCATCAATGGCTATCACTCGGAATACATGTTTAAGAATTCCGTAGTTGTACTTGGGCGTGTGGGAGCTTACTGTGGTGTCGTCTATTTTACTGAGCCGAAGTGTTGGGTCACTGATAACGCCCTGTATGTTTCCGAACATTCCGATGATTTACATCCTAGATACCTAGCCGAAGCCCTTCGTATGGCCAATCTAAACCAGTATGCAGGGCGTGCTGGACAGCCGCTCATTTCGGGGAGTAGAATTTACCCTATCGAGATTTTGGTGCCCCCGTCCTTTAAACAGCAACAATTCGCCAGCCAGATTCAGAAGCTTCAAGAATTTAAGGATGCGCGTCGCCAATCAGGGAATAGGATAGAGCGCTTGTTCAGTGTCTTGCTTCATCGTGCCTTTACCGACAATCTTACGGCCAAATGGAGAGAAGCTCATATGAAAGAATTGCTAGCAGAGATGGAGGAACAAGCGAGACACTTAGGGTCTTCTCATTAGCATGAACTAACTGCGAGGTTTATCATGATCTCAGGTCTTAGAATCGGGAATTTTAAGGCATTTTCAGATACACAGCATATTCCCATCCGGCCTTTAACTCTCATTTTCGGCCCAAACAGCTCAGGAAAGTCAAGTTTGATTCATAGTCTCATTTTGGCTCACCATGGTATGAAAAAAGGAGATCTGGATGTGCATCGTACTGAAATTGGGGGTGATTCTGTCGACCTTGGTGGGTTTAAACAATATATCTTCAATCGAGATGCTGATCGACAGGTTGATTGGGCAATAGAACTCAATACGAATAAATTAGAAGGACGTTTGGGTGAGATATTTAAACCAGCAAAAAAAATTCTAATAGGCGTTACTATAGGTTTAGGTTTTGACATAGAGGTTCCAGATGATAGTGATTTGTTTGAGACTAATATAGATGAGGTGTTTAATACAGTTGAACAAGCTAAAAAGATAGGGGAAGAAGTACCAGATTCATTGGTTCAATTATCAGAAAGATTGAAAAAATTTAGATATCAGTCTTTAAAGTTGAAAGATATTATCACTAAGAAGCCTCGGATAAATACCTATCGAGTTGATGCTGATGGATTGCCTCTTTTAAAAATGAGCATCAGAAAAGGCGGCTTCATGCGTCTGGATACGGTCAATAACGAACATCCAGTGTTGAATTCTTTAATAAAAGCCATCTTTGAATCATCAACAACCACAGATAAAATAACTGAGGAAGATTTTGATGTGCTGAACAATGCGATTTCAGAATTGGTATCAAAGATCACTATTGACATCCCCAAATTTCTGCCGCATGCAATCAGAAAAGATGATCAAAGTATTTCTAAAGAGGCTAATGTCCTATTAGCTATCAGCAAAAGTCGCAGAAAAGAAAACTTACTCTCAGCCTTAAATATTTTCTTCCCCAGGATCGTTGATGAAATCATCGGAGGTCTTACGGAAATCGCAGAAAAACAGTTAAATCGTTTTCGGTATTTAGGTCCATTACGGTCTTATCCACCCCGACATCTTGCTTTTGCACAGTATCATGATCCGAATTGGCTTGCGGGTGGTGGGTATGCTTGGGATGAAATAGGCAAACAACCTGATCTTAAGGACAAGATCAATCAATGGCTTGGTAATCCTGAAAAATTGAGTACGAATTATGAACTGATAGCTCACCACTTACTAACTTTAGACGATTTAAAAGAAATCTATTCCAAGAGAGTTAGCGACATTGAAGATGCATATATAGAGGATATGCAATCAGATGATTTTGTACATGATATTAATTACTTATTTGAAACAATTTACGATATACCAAAAAATTTAAAAACTGTAGAACAAAACCTAACGGAAATTAAGGAATTAGTTTTGAGGGACAAGAGAACCGAAACAACTGTTAGTCATCGAGATGTAGGTATAGGCATTTCCCAGGTCTTGCCTGTACTCGCCAGTGCTTATGCCAATAAAGATAGTATTATTGCAATAGAACAACCTGAAATCCACCTGCATCCAGGACTTCAAGCAGAGCTAGGCGATGTTTTCATCGAGTCAGCCCTTGGCGAAAATAAAAATACCTTCATCATTGAAACCCATAGTGAGCATATAATCCTACGTTTATTACGTCGGATAAGAGAAACCTTTGAGGGCGAGCTTGAAGATGGCTTATGCCCGATAGCTCCTTCTGATATTGCAGTGGTATATGCCCAGCCAACACCAAAAGGAGCTGTCCTAAAAGAACTTCGTGTCACTGAAGAAGGTGAGTTTAGCGATAAATGGCCTGAAGGATTCTTTCCTGAGCGAGCAAAGGAGTTATTCTAACCATGGTTTATGAGTATGCGCTTGAGCCGGACCTTGTCGCAACTTGGTGTAACCGCTTGGATTTCCGATATTTTGTGACAAAGTTTGGCCTAGGCGAGGGCCGTATGGTCTCTCGCTATCCTAAACCTTGGAAGAGACTCGTTTGGGAAGCTTTCAAAAGCGGAGATGATATGGATCGCAAGCGCATTGAGGAAATTATCATCCGGATAGCAGAGAGAATGATTATCCGGCGAGATTATCATTGGGATCAAGAAAAACCTTGGCTTATCAACGCGGAAAATGAGCATCAGAGATGCCCTTTCCATGCTGTTCTTGCCCGAACAAATCCAAATAAACATCATTATGTTCTCATTGCCGACGATTTAGGAGAGGAAAGCTCGACTTTGTGGGTGGTTCAACGAGGTTTAACTGTTCAACGAAAAGCCGTAGATATGGCAGCAGCTGTGTATCCGATGCTATCTAACTGCACTACATTAATCCTGATCGATCCTCATTTTGGACCTGAGAATGTACGCCACCGACTCCCCCTTAAGGAATTTTTTAAAGCCCTTTTTCATAATCGCAAAACTCTATTGCCCACCCGTGTGGAAGTGCAAACATCTGTTAAATCTGAATCTGGCTTCTTTCGGAGAACTTGTGAAGAATGCATGCCTGCCATTTTACCTAAGGGATTAACAGTCCGATTTATTCGCTGGAAAGAGAGGTCGGATGGTGAAAAACTCCATAACCGTTATGTGCTTACAGACATAGGCGGTGTAAACTTCAACATTGGGCTTGATGAAGGCAAGAAAGGAGAAACGGATGATGTGCTTCTTCTAAGCAGAAAACAATATGAGATGCGATGGTCGCAGTATGCCAGCGACAATACCGCCTTCGACTTAGTAGACTATGTGGATATTGAGGGTCAGTGTGAGTTTTGATTAAAGATCTCTCTCATGTATTTTTAATGAGCGTGAGCAGATTAAAACCTCCTACTTTTGGAGTTCAGTTTTTAAAGCTTTGGAATGAAAAAAATTACTGACATCCCCACGTTAGATCGCCCAAGGGAAAAACTTCAGCAGAAGGGGGCTGAGGCGTTATCAGATCTTGAGTTGATGGCAATTTTATTAGGCAAGGGCATTGAGGGCCATGATGTCATGACTGTTGCCAAGAAGATCCTAAAGGTTTTAGATGCATCGAATATAAATCCAAACCTTGAGGATTTGCAGAAGATCGATGGTGTTGGCCCGGCAAAGGCCACCCTCATTGTTGCTGCTCTTGAATTTAGCCGTCGCCGTATTCGGCCAGAGGGCTTTAAGATATCCTTACCTCCAGATGTTCTTCCAATAATTCAGCATTACGCTGACCGCAAACAAGAGCATTTCATCTGCATTTCACTCAATGGCGCAAATGAGGTGATAGCCAGTAGAGTTGTCTCTGTTGGCCTTGTCAATAAAACCCATGTACATCCGAGAGAGGTCTTTGCAGATCCAATCACAGACCGCGCATCGACAATCATTGTAGCCCACAACCATCCCTCAGGCGACCTAGAGCCCAGCAAAGATGACATTGCAATCACTAAACAATTAAAAGCCGCCGGTGAAACCCTTGGAATTCGCCTTCTTGACCACATTATCTTCAATCAAAAAGGCTATTACAGCTTTTTAGATAAGGGTGAAATTTAATCCAAACAGTGTCAGAGTATTGCCTGATCTTTCTAAGTAATCTGATCACTTTAACAAAGCATAGATCAAAATGTAATCCCAATAATCTTAAGATTAGTTGAGATGGGAATGAAAACTGTGCTTTTAGTTTGTAGGCAGTGTGGGCACGAACAAAGAATAAAAACTTATAGCCGTGAAGAAGCTGAACGACTCAACATTCGCCTAGGGCCACCGAGGTGTGAAAAGTGCGGCAGCACTGATGTAAAACTGTATGATTGATTGGAGTGTAGCCAATGCGCCCACGTGCTTTTGTAAGCTCCGTCATAGAAGAGTTTCAGGGGTATCGTGAAGCTGTCAAACATGCGATCGTAAATGCTGGAGGGGATCCGATTCTCGTTGAAGATTATCCCGGTCTCTCAGTATCACCGAGAACCGCATGCCTTGATGGCGTGGCGAGCTGCGATATTTTTATAGTCGTCATTGGCAACCGAGGCGGTTGGACGGCCCCATCGGGTAAACTGGTTGTTGAAGAAGAATACGAGGAAGCACGAAAGCGCAAAAAACCAACGTTAGTTTTTATTCAAAATGTGGAGCGCGATGAAGAAGCAGAGCGGTTAGTTGGCAAGCTATCTGATTACGTGAATGGAATGTTTCGTTCGACCTTCACTACTACCGCTGAATTACAATCCGCTGTGGAAAAGGCGCTTGCGCCATTAATTAATCATCATTCAAATCCAGAGGTTGATTTAACGATGATCGAGGAAAAACTTAAGGATCCATACCAGGTTTGCAACGAGGCAAGTCTACGCTTCGTATTAGCACCTGAGCGTGTTGAAGAATTAATCGATCCTGTTTATCTCGAATCGCCGGAACTGAAGCGGCAACTTTTTGAAATAAGTCATTCGCCCCAGGTGGAGCTTTTTTCATACGAGAGGCCCAAAAAAGCTGAAGTGGGAATCAACGAGATTATTATCTTACAGTCTGATGAAGGTAGCCAATGGGGCGGTGTTGATGAAGCCCGACTGGAACTGACAAACGTAGGTCTCATTGTAATCGATGTGAATGTAACAGGGCGTGCTGCCCGAGCACAACGGGACGAATCTGTCAGTTACTTTGCAATCACTGAAGATGACATAAGCTATGGGCTAAAGAAATCCTTTGCGTTCGTAAGTGCTTTTATTGAAGCGAAGGACCCCTTCAAACGCTACAATCGGTTCCTATATAATTCAGCCCTTAGTGGACTTGGTTACAGGTCCCTTATAAGGGAACCTCCTCGAGGCGGAAGCCACCCCATGGGGCAACACGGGGACGAGGTAATAATAGCCTACGACCGCCCTCGATTGATAATTAGAGAAGACCTTTTAGACTCAGAGAAGGAAATCGAGGCTACTCTAACGCTATTTCGCAGACGTCTAAGCTCGTAAAAAGTTTAGCACATCAGTAAATGGGGCTAGGCAATTGTAATAAGCTATCGGAGTGAATTTACATATGGGAAAAAGAGGGCACACCTGTTTTCATCTTGAAGTCAGCTGCCGCATCCACGATGAATTCGATAACGGCGAATACTATTACACTTTACATGGCAAGAGACTACATGTTCCCCCAAATAAGCAATTTCAGCCCAGCCCTAAATTCCTCACCTGGCACAACGAAAACATTTTTCGGGGATAGAGAAGGGGATGCATAAAGATTCGCAGCATATTTCTCATATTTTTCGAATACTATAATAAGAGTTAAGAAACTAAAAGATTTAGGATGGACAAACACAACTGCTTCAATTGCCGTTTCCTTCTTAGGTTTACGCCTAAAGAGGCCGAAACCTTTTCTGCCAAGCTAGCCCAGCATGGCTTGCAGGGAGATTTCTTCGGCGGATGCATCTACAAATGGCCCGGGTCACCGTTTGTCATTCGTCGATATCTCGACCACCCTATCAGTGGATGCATTTATTGGGAGCAAGGCTACTTTCGAGAACCTTTGGGTATGCCGTGCCCACAATGTCATGAGGGCCAAATTGTCATTCACCGACCTGTAAGGGATAAGCAAACTTATATACTGATTAGATGCTCTCGCTATCCATATTGCACCTTCAATTCTTACTATTTACCTTTAGAGAAGTCATGCCATTTCTGTAAGGTTCAGCTTTTGCTTGCCGCCGGTGAACAATTGGTGTGCTTTTGCCCTAAGTGCAAACGTAGCGCCGTAGTTACATTAACTTTTGCAAGCTGGCCTCACTTGCTTAAGGTTGGCCCCAACTGTCCCCATGGGTACGCTTGGGGCCAATGTGAAGTGTGTAACCATAGCCGAGCAGCTAAGGTTAACGTAGTGGATCTTGAATTACCGATAATAGCAAGCTATTGGCTTAAAAAACAGGAAGAGCAAAAAAAGGCTAGAGGCTTTTTCAAGAAAGAAAGAGCGAAACGATTAGGAGAGCAAATAGCGGAGGACAAAAAGTCGGAGTTTGAGCAAGAGATTCAAGAATTAAAGAATGACTTACTGAATAATCTAGACAAATTCACTACAGAGCCGATACGTGCCCAGGAGGAGGGATGGTTATATAAAGACTAGAATTAGCGAGCGTGAATGGGGCACGTCCATTTGAAAATAAATAAAAATACAGAAAGCGCCGAATCACTGTTCGACTCTTAATAAAGCAGCAAGCGTTCTGGGCAATATTCAGTGAAGGGCTTGTCGGCGTCACGAATAATGATTGGTTTGAATCTCTCTCCCAGCAGCCAGAGATTGATGAGGTGAATTTCTGGCAACCGGGTGTATGCCATAAGTAGATTGAAAGGAAACTCATAGGCGCAGGAGGATTTCTGATGCCTAGAAGACGGCTCCGCAGAATCTATCTTGCCGGCCCGATTACTGGATGCAATGAAGCACAGCAGAAAGTGTGGAGGGACCGGATCCGAAGATCGTGGTCGTCAGAATTCGAGTTCTACTGTCCAGTACAACGACTGCAGGAGGTGAGTGAAAAGGGGGCGCGAATCACCCCGTACCAGGTGGTCAACCTGGACATGAAGGCTATACGGGAGTCTGATGCAGTAATCGCTAATATGTGGAAAGAGTCTATTGGGACGGCAATCGGAGTTGCACTTGCTGCGTTCAATGGCAAACCGGTCATCGTCATCGACAAAAACATGCTCAACAGCAGCACGCTTAACTTTTATGCCTATGCTGTGGTGAGGAATGAGGATGAGGCTATACAGCGGCTGCAGGAGTATTTCAGAACCGTTGGCAAAATCGAGACGGTGCAGAAATCTAGAGGCAGGCCGGATGATCCGTTCAGGATTGATAAACTTGTAGTATCGATTCGCAATGCATGCTACGTGGCTGAACAGAACGATCTGTTGGCCACTGCCGAAATCGTGCCTGCAGTATTGCGTCAACTGGCGACTCTGCAAACTATAGAAGAAGGCATTGTAAAGAGTTCAGTTATAAAGAGCACGGTATTTAACGTCCTCGCCCAGCTTGAAAACGATGAGGAAAAAGGGCAGAGCATTCAAAGAATCCGACAGGCCTGGGATCAGTTCGATAAGAAAGAGCCTTTAACGGAATTCGCGCCTCCCGTACCCGTAGCCATTAGAATCTTTCCGGATCCCCAGATGGTATCGTTCCCGCTTGCCGGAAAGGCCCACAAGCTCCTGTGGGGAAAACTCGGCATCCGGAGAATCGATGACATTCCATCCTCAGCGCGAGAGCTTTTCAAAGAAATTTGCCGAGTCGATGGCATCAATGAAATCCGATTCGGAGAAATAGATGGTCCATCGTATCATGGTCCGTGCAGAGTGGATATCTCTGCCCACAAAAACCCTATGCAAATCAAGGGGATTTGTTTTGATGAAGGAAAGTACGGTGGCCGTCAGGCATTTTATATTAGCGTAAGAGATCGATCTCTGAGAGATGCTGTCCTGAACGCCTTACGCGAGCATCTGAGGTCTCTCAATCTTTTGAGCCATTAGGAAAAGCAAAACTGAAACTGGCTGGTGATCCCCTATGAAAGAGGAAGCTCGTGCAGAAATTGCCTAACGTTCCTTGAGGCAGTAAATGAAAGGCTTTGTAAGCGTTACAGACAATGATTGGTTTGTATTCCTCTCCCGGCAGCCAGAGATTGATGAGGTTAACTTTTGGCAGCTAAGTGAAGCGGGACTATTCCAAACCCTGGACGTAGGAGAACGTTTTTAAACTAAAAAAGGCATTAAACACACACTGAATCTAAAGAAGCATTCTTCATTAAGGAGGCAGCAATGAAAGCCGATGCTTATGAACTTTCAATAGTATTTGGATATGAACGCCAGCTTTTTGCACCGCTATTCCAAAGGCCGTATGTATGGGATAAAGAAAAACAGTGGGAGCCCCTCTGGAATGATATTAAAACGATTGCTGAGAATCTTGTTCAGGGCAACGAAGATGTCAAACCCCACTTTCTAGGAGCAATCGTGTTAGACCAGCTTCGTGTTCCGGTTGATAAACCTGATGCCCGTTCAATGATCGATGGACAACAGCGCCTCACAACTATGCAAGTTTTTCTAGCAGCATTTCGAGATCTATGCAGGGATAAGCCAGAACTTAAAAGGCTTTCCAAGCGCATTGAACGGCTCATGTTTAATGATGATGTCAAGGAAGATATCGACCGTTTCAAAGTGTGGCCAACGAATGTTGATAGGCTAATATACCGCGTGGTAATGACGGCTAGATCTCCACATGAGGTCCGTAGAATTTTGGAAAAACAAGGCAGTAATGGGCGCGCCCGGATCGCGAAAGCTTACAATTATTTCTACGATACTATATCAGAATGGATTGGGGACGATAATCAGGCAGTAAAGGACAAACTTGAAGCAATCCTTAACAGCATCCAAAAGAAAATTCGTCTTGTAGTGATAGATATGGGACATGAAGACGATGCACAAGTTATCTTCGAAACACTCAACGCACGAGGAACACCACTCCTTCCGTCTGATCTCGTCAAGAATTTTCTTTTTCATCGTGCGCAGGAGGAAAAATCAGATGTTCAATTTCTTTACGAGTCATACTGGGAGCCATTTGAGAAAGAAGATGAATTTTGGCGAGGAGAGATGCGTCAAGGACGGATCAAACGACCCCGTATTGATCTTTTCCTACAGCATTATCTCACTCTAATGAAGAAAGATGAGGTAACTGCGTCAGCCTTGTTTGCTGAATTTCAAAAGTTAGTGGACAAGCATTCAAACCAGAATCCGGAGTGGCATCTTCGCTCATTTCGGGAGCATGCCGACCATTTCTATAACTTTTTCACTATGTCTCGCGAACATCGTGAAGGTGAGTTCTTTCATCGCCTTCGAATTATGGATACTACGACAGTTTTCCCCTTTCTGCTAGGACTCTACCGGGACCTTGAGAATTTCAGCGATGCATCTAGAGAAAAAGTTGGGATCCTTGAGGATCTAGAATCCTATCTGGTTCGAAGAATGATTTGCCGACTAACAGCCAAAGATTATAATCGTTTATTCCTCGATTTACTTGCTGAACTTCGTAAAAAAGGACAATTTACAAGGCAATCGCTTAGGGACTTCCTTATGAGGCAAACCGCAGAGAGCAGGTTGTGGCCTACAGACGAGAAATTCCGTCAAGCGTGGCTATATAGTCCATTGTACAATACGATTACTCGTCCTCGTCTAAGAATGCTTCTTAAAGCTCTCGATGAGGCGCTTAGCAGCTCAAAGACTGAAAATTACAGCCTGAGGGATGACCTCACAGTCGAACATATACTACCACAATACTGGGAGGAGCACTGGCCACTTTCGGCTTTAGGTGAGAAGGAAACGCCGGAAGAGCGCATCGAGCGTATAAGACGTCGAAATACCCTTATTCACACTATTGGAAACTTAACCTTCTTGACCAAGGCGCTAAATCCCGCGATATCCAATGGCCCCTTTGAGCGCAAAAAGAGCGAAATCCTCAAGTATAGTGCACTGAATTTGAATCGCTTCCTTACGGAGATTAAAACCTGGGATGAGGAGCGAATTTTGAAACGAGGTGAAGAATTTTTTGAGCTTGCCTGTAGAATCTGGCCCCATCCAGAAAGCGAATCGTAGTCAAGTGCAGAGGGGGAGTCAAACCTGTACATTTGACAAAATAGATTGTGGCAACTGGTCTTAATCGTTGAAGAAGTTTAGCAGGGATAAAAAGTGGACAATGGGTTGAATCAATCACAGTCCGTGGATTACCCTTGGGCTAGAAAAGTCCAAAAGTATATAGCTTCGGGTCAAAAGGCTCGCGCCCTGCGATTACTCGAACGAGTTATCGAATACGACATGCCTCTGTTTAAAGGCGATCCGGTTATCCAGGAGGATCGGCGTTTTGCATGGTTATACAGAATCGATCTGTTGCGGGAATGGGGAAGGTATTCGGAAGCATTAGCTTGGACCTGCCTTGAGTGTGAAATGAATCCCGAAAACGTAGCGGCCTTGGCCCTAAAAGAAAGACTTAAGAGACTACTGAGCCTTGACATTAAGAGGCAGAAGGCAATTTTCAAGGCACCTACAAGAGATAACTTTCAGGATTTGTGGAGCGGAGTCGCTGGTATGAGAGAGGTCAAGGCAACTCTGGAAACAGCGGTTATTCTCCCAATACAGTCGCCGGATCTATACAATCAATTTAAACTCCGCCTTCCGAAAGGAATCCTTTTTTATGGCCCGCCCGGATGTGGCAAAACATTCATTGCTAGGAAACTGGCTGAAATACTAAAGTTCAACTACATTGAAGCAAAACCTTCAGACTTAGGGAGTATTTATGTTCACGGGGGGCAGAAAAGGATTGCAAGCCTTTTTTCGAATGCTCGCGAAAAAGCCCCTACCCTTATTTTCTTAGATGAGCTAGATGCCTTGGTGCCAACCCGCGGAGACAGCACTATCGGACATCACACTAAAGCTGAGGTAAACGAATTCTTGGTGCAATTAAACGATTGCTGGCGATCAAGAACTCTTGTCATAGGAGCTACAAACCTCTTAGAGAATTTGGATCCGGCTATCCTCAGACCTGGCAGGATAGATAAGAAGATCTTTATTGGTCCTCCTGATCTTGAGGCACGTGTAGGGCTTTTGAAGCTATTTATGATAGACCGCCCCCAGGACAAAATCAATTGGCTCCGGGTAGCTGAAAAATGTGAATTCCACACCTGTGCTGAGATTGAATATCTTGTTAATGAAGCTGCAAGATCAGCGGTAAAAACGCCTCGGCCTATCACAGAAGGTGATATTCTGAGGGCCATAGAATGCAACCCGCCAGCTTTTGATTCAAAGAAAATAGAGAAAATGAAGGCGCGTATAGGATTTGTTTAGGCTGAATTACCGATAGAAGAGAAATCCATGTAAAAGTCCATGTAAATAAAGATTCAGGGTCGTACCTCGACTAATGACTAAAAAGCAATGCTTCCAACTCATCAGGAGGAGCCTGATTGACTTATGTTGAGTCAATAAGCGTTCCGGGAAATACGAAATGAAGGGCTT
>Ga0315545_1001854_pt1 | contig 19907 bp, 16 predicted proteins | sample SalMarSW160210MG_FD_203096 | JGI IMG/M metagenome (GOLD analysis project Ga0315545, IMG submission 203096) | Salt marsh sediment microbial communities from the Plum Island Ecosystem LTER, Massachusetts, United States - Salt Marsh Sediment SW1602-10 ...
ATTGTGATGATCGATGCGGATGGGTCGATGGCGCCTGAAGAATTGCCCTCTTTCATCGATATGCTAGATTCTGGCGCAGATATTGTCAAAGGTTCAAGGTTATTACCTCCTGGTAACTCGGATGATTTTACGGCTGTAAGACGCATTGGCAACAAAATACTAACAGGGGTTACCAATTTCCTTTTTCTCACCAAATACACAGATCTATGCTATGGATATATGGTTTTCAAAAAGGAAGCGTTGGAGAAACTCTCTATTTTATTGGAAGGCAACGAATTTGAAATCGAGACCGAGATATGCATAAAAGCGAAAACCCTCGGACTGAAAATTTTAGAAATCCCGAGTCACGAGTACGCAAGATCTTATGGCGCATCCAATCTCCGGACCTTCAAGGACGGACTAAGTATTTTGAAGATTATTTTAACCGAATTTTTCAGGGGAAAATGAAGCAAATTTATTTTATTAAGGTCTTAACTATTTCTAATCAAGTTAGAAAATTTTGCTAGGATGAATTCAGGATGGCCGCATTACAAAATTGTATTCGATTGTTGAACGGGGTTCAAAGTTTTAAGGAGAACTGCTTTTGTGTTTGGATTCGCTTTCCTGTTCACGGTCGTCGTTAGAGTTTACCAAATATTTTCTGTAGTGTAACCCCGAATCCTTATGTAACAAGAATATGGGAAAATCATGTTTAAACTTGAAATCGGGAATTCAAAACCGAATTTAGAAAACCTGTAAATCGGGAGCATTTTTATGAAATTCAGTAATCGAGTGTTATTAGTAGCGCCTGTCATCTCATTATCCCTGACCGATAGTCAACCTCGAATACACCGAGAAATAGATTTAATGTTGGAGACTGGAAACTTTCAGCCATATATCGTGACCACTGAACCACTGTTACTTAGCAAACCACTACAATATCTACATAATAAATCCTTGGATTATACCCGCGTACAAGTTTTTCGTGTGCCAAACATAGTGATTGGCCCATTGACAGCTAACCGGAAAATGAGAAAAATATCAAAGTTCATGTTTGGATTATGCAATGTGGTCTTTCAAACACTATACATAACGCAACTGACTATGCTACTCTTTTGTATTGTGGTAGCCATGAGAGTTAAGATAATTCATGCCCACAATCCCCCCGATTTAACAGGATTGGCTGCATTTTTTGTGTCAAAAATCACTGGCGTTCCTTATGTTTTTGAAATACATGATCGAGCACCAGAACTTGAGTGTTTTGAAATGGGCATCCCCGAATCATCAATAGTCTATAAGTTATTAAAGTCTGTAGAACGCATCGCAGTAAGCAATTCTGCTGGTCTAATAACAGTCAACGAACTTGTTGCCGATTATTATAAACAATATGGGGGTCCCAATCCCATCTCCATACCAACTGGAACTACACTTGATCTTATCGAATCAAATGAGAAAACACTTCATGACAATCGGAAGATCGACAAACACGTGATTTTGTACCAGGGCGTTTTAAATCTGAGCATCGATGGCGAACCAACAGGCTATGACTTGGCATTACCGTTGGACGCGATGCCCATGATTATGCAAAACGTACCTGATACTACTCTGGTTTATGTGGGCGACGGACCTGGTAGAGCAATTCTTCAGAAGAAAGCTAAAATGTTGGGTTTACAGGATAAAGTAGTTTTCACAGGTTTTATTTCTCGAAAACAAGTTTTTGAGTGGATGAAAACGGCTGATGTTCTTTTGATTCCTTACGCGAACACAAAGAATAACAGTACCACAGTTCCCACAAAGCTATACGAATATATGGCTGTTGGAAAACCAATAGTTGCTACAAGATTTCCGGGAATAGAAAGAATAATTTCTAATGAGCACAATGGGCTACTCTATGGTGTCACTTCGCTCGAAGATTTTAGTCTTAGTGTAATTAGAATTCTAAATGATCCGCAATTGGCTGAGAAATTGGGTTCAAACGCTAAACAAGATTTGCGTGTGAAATATTCCTTTGAAAAAAATTGGCCGAAGCTTATTTCGCTATATTATTCGATAACCAGTAAGGTTTAATTAAATTAAAGATTTTTTCCTATAGCTTCACCTAGGTGGTATGTTCAATTAAAATGAAAAAATCAATCGCAATTATTGGTACGAGAGGGATACCCGCAAATTATGGTGGTTTTGAGACTATTGCAAAGCATCTTGGTAAGGAATTGGCTTTAAGAAATTTTGAAGTATATGTAAGTTGCGAAACAAAACTGCTCAAACCCAAATCACCTCAAGACTATAATGGCACAAAACTTGTTTATTTTCCAATAATTGAATGCATACGAAATTTATCTGAACCTTTTTTGTATGATATGCTCTCGATTTTATATTTTTCTTTCAAAGTCGACGTAATATTAATGTTGGGTTGTTATTTTCCAGTCTCTCTTTTCATACCACGTCTTTTGGGACGCGTCATACTCGTTAACGTTGATGGATTAGAATGGAAACGTAGGAAATTTGGACCATTCCTGAGATTTATGCTGAAGCAGTACGCAAGTTTAACTTCGAAACTGGCAAATCTAGTATTGGTTGATTCTCCAATCATAGGTGTATACTATAAACAAAACTTTAGCGTCACACCAGTCTATGTTCCGAATGGAGTAGAAGAGATTCAGCCGACAGAATCTGAAAATCTGGCTTTGTTCAACTTATCTAAGAATGAGTTTTATCTTGTGATTGCAAGGTTAGAACCTGAAAACAACATAGACTTGATTGTGGACGAGTTCATAAAATCAAAATCAAATAAAAAGTTGGTTATAGTTGGACCGCTGTTAAACACCGATTTCGTGCACGATCTTATAAGAAAGAAAGACGAAAGGATTCTGTTTCTAGGTGGAATTTATGATATAATGGTCCAAAGGACGCTGAGACACAACTGTTTTGCATATATTCATGGACATGAGGTAGGAGGAGCAAATCCATCTTTGATAGAAGCTATGAGTTGCAAGAATATTCTGCTAGTATTAGATATTATATTTAATAGAGAAGTTGCTGAGGGGTCTGCTTTTTATTTTAACAAAAGTCTTGGCGATCTTAAAATGAAAATAGAACTTATTGAGAGATCACCAGACATACTAAATGAACGATCAGCGTTAGCTTATACTTTGTATAAGCAAAAATATACGGTAAAAAAAATGATTGCTACTTTCGTGCGGTTGCTCAAACACATAGGGTCTTCTAGTACACATTAGGACCAAGAAGGCTGGTGCAATATGGTTCTCTATAATAAAAAAATAACTTTAACGCGCATAGGGATTCTTGCTTCATTTGTTGGTTCAATATTTTGGATTTATTCAGTTTTAACAACTAACATCTGGTGGATAGATCCAAGTTATAAATTTGGTTTGTTTCAAGTTCTGCCAGTTTGGTTTTGGGTTGGTTTCTTCCTTAATTTGATTGGCTTTTTTCTAACTGCAAAATCGCGTAGCTATTTTGTATTTGTCTGTCAATTACTTCTCTTAGTATTTATGATATGGGGTACTCCAAATATTATTCAAGCAAATGCCCGTATTATTGATACCTGGCAACTTTTCGCAACAGCAAAAACAGTAATAGATTCAGGTGCAATTACGGTTACTGGTCAAATAACACATTTCTATCTTCAATACCCATCAAGTTTTACTTTCATCGTTGAAATATTGGCCGTAACAGGTATCCCTGCTGAGTTGTTTCTCAAGGTTTTTCCTTTAATTTCAAGTTCATTTTTTATTTTTGGCTTTTGGACGTTTATTCGCCAAAAAGTTGCTAACGGGATTTATCTACGTGCAACGATTACTGCAATCATATTTCTTGATGTATGGTTGTCGTTTCACTTTTCTCCTCAAACATTTGCACTGATGCTTTTTCCGCTGATTCTTTTCAGCTTGGAGAAACAGGGGCTCCACTGGAGCGCCATTAGCCTAATCCTTTTTACCTCTAGTGTTTTGTTTCATCCGACCTTGCCTGCGATTATGCTTGGGATCTTGACAATTACATACATACTGTTAAGGCTGTTCAAACAAAGGGTGACATTTGGGTCTAAACTTGCCTTTTTTGGGTTCCTGTGGGTCGGTTGGTTTGCGTTCACAGCGTCTGAGTTGGTAACTCAAAATATCGCCAATGCATTTAAGCGGTTTGTTCTATTATCTCTTTACGGTTTTCAAGCAACTAGTCAGCTATCCCGTGCCTCTGGTGATGTAGCATCACTAGTACGGTTGCTAACAATTGGCTTAATTCTATTTTTCGCCATAATTATTGTAGTTCTTCAACGAAAAGATCGTTGGTTCTTCGCACAGAGTGCTGGTTGGTTCATCGGGTGTCTCATTTTTTTTGTAGTTGATTTGTCCGCATTTAGCGGAAGTTTTGGCAACAGATCGCTAATGATTATTTCACTAGTTTTGCCCGTGATTGTTATCGGTCAGATAGAGAAGATCAAAAAGACAAGAAAATTAAAGAGCGCATTTATGCTTGCCTTTGTACTGCTCTTGCTGCCAAATTTTAGTACTTTATATTTCGCTGAAAACTTAAATATAATCAGCAATAGCAACTTGGCAACCTGTAGTTTTCTAAATCAGAACTTAGTTGTTACCATACCTGATAGAATTGTTTCTGGTGGTATTTCACCACTTTACTATTATAATACAAGTGCAGAATGGAACTATTGGTTCGGTGGATTAAATGTCAGCGATAATATTCATAAAAATGAGGTACTTATATACAACGAATATGTTTTGTCCGCTAAGACAATGCCTTTAGCCATAGAATCAATGATCGAACTTTATGTAACCTGTAATCAACAATTTGGTATTAATCAAGTGTATAATAACGGCAAATTTTTAGTTTTCTATGTTCAGGAGTCAAGTTGACTTTTAAAATTTTGGTTGTTACTCAATTTTATTATGATATCTTTAGAATATTCAATTAGTTTGATTCTTGTGATGCATGATGCAAATTACTCAAACTGCAAAATTTTTCCTCGGCCGATTACGCTTCGGTGGAGTAATTGTATCAAAAGTGGGCGTCTCCAAGTCAAGTAATCTTTTAGTTAATAGAAGGAACCTATGAATCGTTTGTTTACGCATGAAATAGTATTTATTCTTTCGAAGTATTCAACTGATATCTGTTCCAAATGTTACAGCAGGACACTAAGTGTTAGTGTACTGAATAAATTTCCATTCCATTCTAAGGCAGGGCACCTGTCCAAGTTAAGAAGGCTCTAATTAGTGGCAGGGTGCCTTTTGTTGCAATCATATTTCCGTCGAATCTCTGGTAGCAATCATAGAAATATGCGGTATTGTTTAATGTCCATAGAGCGATTTGGTTGCTTTGATCTATCCTAATTTGCACAACTGCTCCGGTTTCTGCAATGTCACCATCCATAATGGCTAATTGTTGATAATCCCCAGTATAGTAAATTATTTGCTCATTTAATGACAAATCGCCCCATCCGTTTGCGGATACACATACAAGAGATTGATCAAAATTATAACTTACGCTTCCAAGACCTATTCCAGGATCATTTTTCATGCCTAAAACCGAAGCTGCCCATCCAAGACCTACAGGGTTCAAGAATGCGTCTTTGGTCATCCCACCATACCAGAAAGTCCATTTACTCGATGTAATATTAGTAATCAAGTTTATTGCTTCAAGATTCATAAAGTCTGGAAGAACAATAACCGCGGAGAAAATGTCAAGGGAAGTGCGGTCGTGTATAATACTTTCATCACTGAGAATACGGTAACTTACTCCAAGCTTTCTCAATACTTCAGCTATGACTAATACTGGAGTATTTCTATATGTACCTCCTCTGCTGGCGGCTACAATCGCTACGACTGGGTTTGATTCGTTTTGTTTTCCTATAAAAGAGAGAGCGGCTGTTGGAAGGAATTCGTAGCCTGATCTGAGATTTCTGTTTGCATCTGAAATTATGTAATCATTGAGTCCTAGGTTTGTTGGAAGCCAACTCCAAACTGCAATAGCTTGAATATCATCGCTATCTATCGCATCTTGAATAGATTTTTGAATATTCACTACTTCACTGCCACTTGAGCCAATTTCACTTAATATAATCGGTAATTTTAGTGTTGGATAATCGATTTGAAGCAAGGCGTAGGCGCCGGTGTCCAATATGGTTTGGTTCGTATAATCGCCAGTTGTTGTCCAATATGTTAAGTATTCATAGTAGAATTCTTTGCTTCTTGCTGAAATTGAATCTGGAATTTTTGTTGGATCAAAAGTTAATAGGCATCTGCTATCTGGAAATTGTGTGAATTGAGCTGCCTGTATTATCATGTGATTGTTATCCTGTGCTATTATTGCGTTAACGCAGTCGGCAGTAATTCTTGAGTACAACTCATTATACCATGCATTGAAATCATGTAGTCGGACATTCTCGTTATCATTGTATCCATATCCACCAGGCTTGTTAAACTGAATATTACCGAAACTGTCTTCACTTGCTTCAAGCGAACTTCCAGTATTCGCGTCCCATGATTCGTCAAGAGCCTGTATTGAACCGTAATTAAATTGAAGCCAATCGTTCCAATTAGTTAGCTGGTAAGTATCCGCTGAACCGTCACTAGGCCATTTTGGTTCAGCATACGGGACCTCATATCCGATGATAATGGTTCTGTCTTTGTATCTTTCTGCAAGGAAACCCCAAACGTGGCATAATTCTTGTAAAAGTGGTTCACTCCACAATTCTGCTCTGTTTGTCATCCAATCTGGTCGAGTATAATATGTAACTTCGAATAGTCCTAGCATTACGAAAATATCGTATTTTTGTGCCCAGTCAAGAGTCTGATCAATTCTCTGAATGTAGTCATTGTTAAATGAACCTTTTTCGGGTTGTAACAGTTTCCAACTTATGGTTAATCTAATGAAGTTAAAGTTGTACTGCTTTAATTTCATAAAATCTTCCTCGCTTTCAGGAACGTTATAAACAAACGGGGACATGACTGGAGCGTAGTTTACTCCGAAGAATTTAATTCGTGATGCGTTGAAAAAAAAGTATCCGTTTTTAGAATAAACGAATTCTTTAGATTCATCCTGTGCAATATTATTGGGTTCAACATTTCCTGACGTTGTAAGGGTAATGATTATTTGCGGGCTCGTATTGGCTGGTGTAATGAAACCTGCCAAGCTGAGAGAAAATATAATCAACAGGGTTACACCTACGGTTAAGATTGTCCTATTTTGCCGTATGTCTTTTCTATGCTTAAAAGAGCGCATTTTGAACAACACTCTTGATACATGTTTCTGATATGCTGGTCTCAATAGTCACTCATGCCATCCATCTATATTAGTTAGTCTTATGACTTAATAAACAATATGTAATTGTATCAATTACTTACAAAAATCACAATTAAGGGATGAAAAAATGATTAAATTTCGTTCTGAAAAAATCTTCGAATCGATTTTAGAAAAGATAAAAAATCGAAATCTACGATTGACAGTTATCGGGGGTGGTTATGTTGGATTACCCACCGCCGCTCTGTTCTCTAATGTTGGCTTTTTTACGGTTGTTTGTGACGTCCAACCAAAGATCATTGAAGCGCTGCAGAATGGGTGTACACACATAAATGAGCCGGGCTTAAAACCACTTATTTACCGCAACGTCAAAGCCAATAGACTCAATGGAAAATTGAATAACAGTAATTTTCAAGAAGCGGACGTTATACTAATAGCGGTTCAAACTCCAATTAACGAGGAAAAAAAACCTGACTTAACTTTCTTGTATAGGGTATTGAATTCCATAAGAACATCGTTAAGGTTAGGAACACTAGTAATTGTAAATAGCACTATTCCACCAGGTACAACGTTACAAGAGATTAAACCATTGTTGGAAGCTTCAAGCGGTTTAAAAGCTGATGTTGATTTCTATTTAGCCTACGTACCAGAAAGAATAGCACCAGGAAAAGCGCTTAATGAGTTCACTACTGGAACTCGATTAGTGGGAGGTGTTGGACCAAATAGCACAAGAGTTGCCGCAGAACTTTTCCGAACCATATGCAAAACGGTAATTGAAACTGATGCAACTACAGCTGAAATATCTAAACTTGCTGAAAACACTTACAGAGATATCAATATAGCTTTTGCAAATGAACTGGCAATGATCTGTGAAGGAATTGGGGTGGATGCTAAAGAAATTATCAACCTTGCAAATACTCATCCCCGAGTTAATATACACAATTTTGGACCTGGTGTTGGGGGTCCTTGTATACCAAAGGATCCGTATTTTTTGCTCCAAAGCTTTGAATTGCCGAGGCTTGATTTAATTAAGCGCGCTAGGAAAATCAACGATTACATGTCTCTGCACTTGCTTAGTTTAATTCTAAAGTCTCTAAAGGATATTGGTAAAAAATTAGAGAATACTCAAATTGTAGTCTTAGGTGTCGGGTACAAAAAGGACGCAGATGACTCACGATTTAGTCCAGCTGAGCCGATAATACGCGAACTTGTACGTTTGGGCATCCACACAAGAGTCTATGATCCTTTTTGCTTAGAAACCTTTGGAGCCGAAGGAACAAATTCTCTGGAGGAAGCGTTAACAGATGCTGATTGTTTAGTTTCGCTTACGGATCATACCGAATTTTTAAACATGGATTTGCAGAAAATCAAGAGATTGATGGCTGATAAACCTGTTGTTGTTGATGGACGAAGAATAATCGACCCAACTGCGGCAAAGAAACTTGGTTTCCGTTATTACGGTCTAGGATTGAGTATTTCAAAAGAATAATTAAGAATTCAAATCTAAACTTCAAGTTACTAAAAAACACCTAAAAAAGCCCTAAATCTTGGCCGCATACGACTCAACGATTCGAACTATGAACTAACTGAGAAAGGACAATAGTTCCTGACCTATTACAATAACTTTAAAAAGATATTTTAACGCTCAGGAAACACTGAAAGATTTATTGAACGAACGAATTCTATAAGAAAGGAAATACCAAGTGAAAACCACCAGAACCAGAACAAAAAGTACTGAAATAATGAATCAATAAGAAACAACCGCAATATAGCCTCAATGGTTCCTAAAATCTTCTTCTCAGTCTCTATTCATATCTGCGCGCGCATACATAAATAGCATTTAGAGAAGGATAAAGGAATCTAGTTTGGGGGAAAATTATATGAAGCCTGTGATTGTGGTTACGGGGACTAGGCCTGAAATTATAAAGATGTCACCAGTTTTGAGAACGCTGAAGAAGAGGAAACTTCCACATGTTTTTGTGCATTGCGGTCAGCACTATGACTATAACATGGCGCAGAAGTTCATCGAAGACTTGGAGTTGCCGCAACCAGACTATGTGTTCAAGCTAAAGGGCGCTTCAGCCAACGTACAGATAGCGAGGATTATCGCAAACATGGACCGACTGCTGAAGGATGTGGTGCCTTCTGTTGTTCTGGTGGAGGGTGACACGAACACCGTTTTGGCGGCTGCACTGGCGGCGAACAAGCGTGCTATTCCTGTGGGTCATGTAGAGGCTGGACTGCGGAGCTACGACTTGCGGATGCCCGAAGAACACAACAGGCGCCTAACAGACCACATCTCAAACTACCTTTTCGCTCCGACAGAACGCCCAAAAGCAAACCTGCTGAAGGAGAGCATCTGGGGCAAGATTTTCGTGACGGGAAACACGATCATTGACGCTGTGGACCAGCATTTACCCATCGCGGAGAAGAAATCCCAAATTCTCAAAGAAATCCACTTCGAACGGTTTGCGTTGGCGACTGCACATCGTGCAGAAAACGTGGACGACCTGCAGGTGCTCAAGAACTTCATCGGCGCATTTGCTGAGTCTCCTGTGCCCGTAGTTTATCCAATGCATCCACGCACGCGGAAACGGCTTCTGCAGGCGGGGTTGCTTTCGGAGGTGAAGCGGATGGGGAACGTGCAGGTTTTCCCGCCCTTAGGCTACTTAGACTTCCTCGTGCTTATGCGACGATGCGAGCTAATAGTCACAGATTCAGGCGGAATCCAAGAAGAGGCCACGGCACCAGCTATCCACAAACCAGTCGTCGTAATACGCTTATCCACTGAACGTCAGGAAGCTGTCGAAGCAGGATTCGCTAAGGTTGTTGGAACGGGAAAACAGGAAATCCTCACAGGAATAGAAATAGCGCTGGAGAAGAAACAGCTTCCAGAAAAGTCACCCTTTGGAGACGGACAAGCAGCAGAGATAACCGTCGAAATAATCGAGAATGATTTTGCAGCTGCCTAGTTGACATAGAAACCAAAGAAGCATGTTGCTAGGAAAAAACTATAACACCTATACAAAGAAAGAAACAGGAATGTGTGCACATATTATTGGTCGCTACCGTGCGAATCTTATAGATGCATTGCTATGAAGGCTCTTGTGCTCAGTGGCGGTAAAGGTACTAGGCTTCGGCCATTGACTTTCACTCAAGCCAAACAACTCATTCCTGTAGCCAACAAGCCAATACTGGGTTATGTACTTGATAAAATAGCGGAAACAGAAATATGTGAAGTTGGGATTATTATCGCTCCAGAAACCGGGAACTACGTCAAAGAATACGTCAAAGAGGGCTCAGAATGGAACTTCAATGTTACTTACATCTCTCAAGAACCGCTTGGCTTAGCGCACGCAGTCAAGACTGCCCAGAAATTCCTAGCCGGAGATTCCTTTATCATGTGCCTTGGCGATAACGTAACTGGAAAAAGTATTAACACGCTTGTTCAGAACTTTAAGAAAGAAAACCTCGATTCTTTGATTCTTCTGAAAGAGGTCGATAACCCATCAAGATTTGGTATCGTTCAACTGAACAAAAAAGGCAACATCATCAAGTTGGTGGAAAAACCTAAAACTCCAATGGGCAATTTGGCCATAATCGGAACTTACCTCTTTTCCAACAAAGTCCATGAAGCTATAGAACGCATACAACCTTCTTGGAGAGGAGAACTAGAGATTACAGATGCTATACGAGAAATGGTGAACCTAGGTTTCAAAGTAAGAGCCGAAAAGCTTGATACTTGGTGGCTAGACACTGGAAAGAAAGATGATATACTGGTAACTAACGCAAAAATCTTAGACTTGTACATCAAGCGAAACATAAACGGAGAATCAATCGATAGTAGAATTGAGGGAAGAGTCACTATAAACGAGAACGCCAAAATCATAAACAGCACTATTCGAGGACCGTGCATAATAGGCAAAAACTGCGTAATCAAAAATTCTTTCATAGGTCCTTACACAAGCGTTGGTGACGGAGCCCAAATTATCGACAGTTCAGTAGAATATTGTGTGATTTTAGGTAATGCGTTAATAACTGGTGTTGACAGGCTGGAAGAGAGCCTAATAGGAAAAAATGCTAAGGTGACTAGAAATCATAGGAGCGGATGCTTGAAACTCAATGTAGGTGATTATTCGGAGGTTGAAATATGAAAGAATATGCCCTTAAGGGAGTGAAAACATACGAAATCAACTTATTGCCTGATGAACGAGGCTTCTTCGCCGAAGCCTTCCGGCAAGACTGGAAAGAATTTTTTGAAGACGAGCAGATAACACAGGCAAACCTGAGCTACAGCTACCCAAATGTCGTCAGAGCTTGGCACAAACATTTGAAAGGACAGATAGACCATTTTCTAGTGCTGAAGGGATCCATGAAAATATGTGCGTATGAAGAAACAACAGGGAAAATGGCTGAAGTAATCGCCAGCGCCGAAAAACCTACAGTAGTAAGAATACCCGGCAAATACTTGCATGGAACAAAAACCGTCAGCAGCGAACCATCATTAACAGTATATTTCGTCAATAGACTCTATGACTATCAGAATCCAGACGAACATCGCAGACCATGGAACGACCAAACAATAGTTCCCACAGAAATAAACGGAAAAAATAATGATCCTCGCGTCGGCAAACCATGGGACTGGTTCAGAGTCCCCTACAAATAGGAAAAGAATAAACAATGAATGTGTTAGTAACTGGTGGAGCAGGCTACATAGGCTCTGTTATGTCTAGAGTCCTATTGTAAAAAGGGTACAACGTAACATGTCTTGACCGGCTCTTCTTCGGAACCGACTCCACAAAAGACATAGCTGACAGAATAAAAATCATCAAAGACGATGTCAGATGGTTCAAGCCAGAAATACTGAAAAACATAGACGCTGTCTTTGATCTAGCCGCCCTCTCTAACGACCCCAGTGGCGAACTTGAACCCCAAAAAACCATGGAAATAAACTATAAGGGAAGAGTTAGAGTAGCTAATCTCGCCAAAAAATATGGCGTCAAAAAGTACGTTTTAGCTAGCACTTGCAGTGTTTACGGCTTTCAAGAGGGGATTATAACCGAGGAATCTGGTTTAAATCCTTTGACGACTTACGCGAAAGCCAACATGATGGCTGAAAAAGAAATCTTGCTTCTTGCCGATAAAATTTTCTCTGCGACAGTGCTCAGACAAGCTACAGTTTATGGTTTTTCGTACAGAATGAGATTTGACTTAGCCATCAACGGAATGGTCCTAGGCTTTTACAGAAACGGCAAAATCCCCATTATGCGAGATGGAAAACAGTGGCGCCCCTTCGTAAACGTAAATGACACATCAAAAGCCTTTATCAAAGTCTTAGAAGCAGAACCAGAAGTCGTTAATGGTCAAGTCTTTAACGTAGGCAGCGATGAACAGAACGTGCAAATTTTTGACCTAGCAAAACTCGTGGCAGAATCATGCAATATGTCCTTCAACTACGAATGGTACGGCTCTCCCGACACCAGAAGCTATAGGGTAAGCTTCAGCAAGATCAAAGACACTCTCCACTTCATGCCTCAGATCACAATTAGAAAAGGAGCAAGAAATGTGTTTGATGCCCTCAAGGACGGGAGATTGAATCCTGATGATCCGCGGACGATAACTGTCAAGTGGTACAAGCATCTTCTAGAGATGCAACAGTTCCTCAAAGACCCAGAAATAGATGGAATAATTTTATAAAAATAGCCTTATGTGGGTGCCGTAAAGGATAGCAAAACAACAAATTAGGTGAAATTCTTCTCGGTTTATTCGTGGCAAATACTTAGACATCATATGAAAGTTGTGCGAGGCCCATGGAAACTCTGAGTTTTCGTTTTACATACAGTTCAATAGCGTTAAGCATCAAAGCCATAACTCTATTAGGCGCAACCATAACCATTTACTTCCAAGACCTAACCATAGTGGCAAATGAAGCCCTACGAAGCGAGCTAATGACCCACATCCTAGCCATACCCCTCCTACTCGCTTATCTCGTCTACCGGAAGAGAAAAATGCTCAGAGCCACAATTCCCTTCGAAACAACCAACCCCACCAGAAAACCAACATACACCCGCGAAATCGTTGGCACACTATTATGCCTTACAGCCTTCCTACTCTACTGGCATGGCTCATACACCTTTCACCCCCTAGAATACCACGTGGTTTCCCTTCCCCTATTCGTCGCCGGACTCACGCTAATAGTATTCAACGCAAAAACACTTAGAGTCCTGGTTTTCCCCTTAGCCTTCCTCTTCTTTCTAACGCCTCCACCATTAGAAATCGTCTACGCAACGGGCGCAACACTGTCCATATTCAGCTCCCAAGTCGCTTACAACGTCCTCAAAGTCCTAGGCTTACCCGTGACCCTAGCAAACCAGTACGGAACGCCAGTTATACTTCTCCAAAAATCTCAAGCCTTGCCCCTAACCTTCACCGTAGACCCAGCATGCGCAGGCATGTACTCCCTTATCGGATTCACAATCTTCGCAGTCTTCATCTCGTACATAGCAAGAGGAACAACTTTGAAAAAAGCAACCGTTTTCCTCGCAGGAATCCCACTAATGTTTGCTCTCAACATTATCCGTATAACCATCACCGTGCTGATAGGCAACCAATATGGAATGGAAACAGCCATGCAAACATTCCACCTACTCGGAGGCTGGGCTCTCATCTCCTTGGGATCCCTCATCCTACTGACCTTATCCGAAAAAATCTTCAAAATCCACCTCTTCACCACAAAACCAAAAAATACGTCCTGCAACCACTGCAACCAAAAAGCAGAAAATAAACAGCACTTCTGCATTGCCTGCGGAAAGCTCCTAAACCCCATGAACATCCGGCTCTCCAAACAGGATCTAACCAAAATATCCATTCTAGCGATAAGCGCAATCCTCATTATCAATCTTCAAACACCTGTCTTCACCCTAACCGAAGGCCCCGCAGAAATCAACACACAAACATTAGGCGGCGAACAAACCGTCACAAAAATTCTCCCAGAAATCCCAGGCTACACAACCAAATTCATCTACCGCGACAAAGGATTCGAAGAAATATCCAAACAGGACGCCTCCCTCCTCTATGCATATTTTCCCATTAACAAATCAAAGGCAACCGTCTGGGTAAGCATGAAAATAGGCAAAACAAGATCCGCTCTCCACAGCTGGGAGGGTTGCCTCATCACATGGCCACTAGCCCAAGGACAACAACCAACCGCAAAACAACTAAGCTTGAGAGACATTCAACTTCTGCAAAACCCACCCCTAACCGCTCGCTACTTTGCCTTCCAAGACACCGAATCCAACATAATCCAAATAATCTTATACTGGTACGAAAACGCCGTCTTCAACACAGGTTCAATCCAAGAACAAAAACACGTAAAAACAAGCCTCATCACCTTCACCGAAAACCAAAAAGACATCTATACCAACGAAGAAAAACTCCTACCCTTCGCCAAAGCCATCGCCAACTACTGGCAACCCATCAAAACCTGGTCCCAAATCGCCCTACTCATCTCCCAAAACGGAATAGCTCTCATAGCAACCACAATCGCCACACTAGCAACCATTCTAACATACCTCGCCATAAAAAAGCGAGAAGAAAAAAAATTCAACCTAAACCTCTACATCAAACTTGCCTCAAAAGAAGAAAAACTCATCATAAAAGCAGTCCACCAAGCATCCAAAAAAGACGGCTCCACAGCCAACGAAATAGCTTCACACTTCCAAAAACTCAGCGGAAACCCCATCAAATTGAACTCACTCATTGAAAAACTCAACCAATCCGAAAAAGCAGGACTAATAAAAAGGGACATAACCAACCGAGAAGACGAACCCATCATCGTCTGGAAAAGCCAAATGCCCTCCAAAATCTAAAAATGTCCAGAGCAAACGAACATGCTTTAACCAAAACATGGAAGCTTAGCGCTTAGGATACGACCAAAAAGCAGAGACATGAACAACCTACATATGGAATTTTGCATATCTAAACTATGGAAAAAACCCTCCAAGTTTTTCATACTATTTCAAATATCGCAACTCAACGTAATTAATAATCGAGTAGGGGAAACCGGGAGCAAATATGCAAACCAAACGGTTATTTCTATTCGCATCCATAGTCCTAGTGCTTATTGTCACCCTTCTCACTTTTCCAGCACATGCTGTAGGGGAAGAAGGCACAGCCACCCTATACGTTTACACTGATCCTGAAAGAACACTGTTAGTGGAACTCGACAGCAACGGAAGATATTACATCGTCCCAGGCACAGAATACTATTTCACTGTTGACGGAATAAGTGAATACGATGTCGGAGAAGACGTTACATTCTGGGCTTATCGTACAAACACAGGTGAAAACATAACAATAACACAACTCACAGTAGACTCTAACCCCTTCAACGCGATCTTCAATTGGACATTCCCAGAAGATTGGCTCGAAGAACCGGTGAAAATCAAGTACGGCACAAAGTTAGAAACCGATTGGCACTACGCCCAAGGAGAAATATGGGTAAACTGCATCGTTGGCACAGGCATCCTATACGTGTACATGGACGAGGAAAGAACAATGGAAGCACCAAAAGATGAGTGGGGAAACTATCTAGTTTTGTCAGGAGTCACCTACTATTTCACTCTCACCGGAATCACCGAATACGAAGGCACAATAAAAGTTTGGGCTAGCCACTGGAATCCCCCACCTTTCTGGAAATTCACAAACATTCTAGTTGACGAATTCACAGTCTCAGAAAACATACTATTCACATGGACAATCCCAACATTACCCATAGAAACGACTCTAAGAATCAAGTACGGCACAAGTATAAACTGGCCACACCCCAACTGGCTCTTCGCATCAAAACCAACATGCCACATCCTCCCCCTACCCAGAAAACTCTTCGTAGTCACCGAAATCATGCTCGGACCACTAGGCGCACGTGCAGCCCTATTTATCGGATACAAAATAAAAACTCTACCCCGAAGAAAAAAGTGAAAGCAGTTCAATTCCAGTAAATAGCAATGCGCGCATAAAAACTAATGGCGAATGGAAGCCTTCAAAATTTTTTGTTTCCAATAAGACAATAAATAACGTTTTGGGAGGGGGTAAAAATGTCGAGTAAGTATTCTGAAACTCCAAGCGAATATTTCAATAGCTCAATCGATAAGCACATGAAAAATGATTACAACCCTTTTCCCTTTTCATGTCAAAATAAGTTGACTTTGAAAGAGAAACTTGAACGCTGATGACTTGATGCTATTTCCAGCTTTCATGTCTATTTTTCCAAGCTACCATCGGTGCGCTTATTGATGAAGAAAGTCAGTATCGCAAAGCAATGCAGAATCGCTTACCCGAAAGAAGGAAATTTCTTCAGGCGAACATATCGGTAAGCTATATAAATCAAGAGACTTACCTATATATCGGTAACTCAGCGTAATGATAGGACTTACCGATATACATGGTGAACAAGATGAAAAAGAGAGGAACGCTTCGTGAGCGCATAATAAGAGTACTTCTGAATGAGCCCGCAGGCACACTAACTAAGTACAGTGTTGCTAAGAAGGCCAAATGCTCTTATCCCTGGGTCCACGAGTTCTTGGGCAAACTCGAAGCAATGGGACTGGTGGACCGGACAAAGGTCACAGACTACAGAGACATTGTGAACTACTGGCAGGAGGTGAAAACAAAACCCGACAAAAAGGAGTACATGTATAAAGACCCCCTCGGCTTGCTTAAGAGAACGAGGCTGCAGTATGCACTCACAACATATCAGGCAGAAAACCTGGTCCAGCACTACCTTTTTCCTTCCCGCACCGACCTCTACATCAAGAAAAAGGACGCGGACCAGTGGCATACGCTCATCACGATGGACGGACTTGTAGGAAAGGGCAACGTGAGGTTGCTTCAGGCAGACGACCACGTGTTCTACCGTTCTTTTGAACGACGCGGATTTAAAATCGTGTCGCTTCCACAACTCATAGTTGATCTGTTCGAAGAGGGAAGCGTCTGCGTGGAAGCGGCGGAGAAACTTCTGGAAAAGGTGGCAGAAGATGCTTTACGAACCAAATGAGATACAAATCTCGGAGAAGTATCTGGAAAAAGTCTTCAAACAGATCAGAGGTGATGTCTGTCTTATTGGAGGCTGGGCAACCTACCACATAGTTAATGAAAATTTCGAGAAAGCTACCGGCAGGAAGTACATAGGGTCCAGAGACATCGATATCGGCTTTCACATAGGTAAAGGCTGGTCCGAAGAACAACTGAAAAAGTCGGATTTTTCTGCTGCGATTAGCCTTATCAAAGACATGGATTTCTGGCCGATCAGCTTCAGGTTAGCCAAAGATTTCGAGTTGGAGACAGGAAGAGAACTGACTCCAAAGGCGGCAGCCAAACTTCCGCTGCATCAAATCTTTCAGCTCTACGTGGACCCGGTAGTCGACTACATTCATCCGAAAATCAAGCAGCTGCTCGGTTTCATCCCTATCGACGAGCCTCTCTTATCGCTTGTTTTTTCGGATAGGCTCTGCATCAAAGCCAATCTCTTTAGCAGAAGCGTCTTGTTGCCGAGACCGCATGTGCTTTTGGCAATGAAGCTCAACTCTGTGATCAACCGCGACAAGAAACACAAGAAGATCAAGGATATATCTGACATTTTTTCCCTCCTCTGGTTCTCAGACGTCAAAATTGCTCAGCTCAAAGCCAATCTCCTTTCCATTTATTCGAAACTGAAAGCAAGAAAAACAGTGCACGGCTTCAAAGTGGAAGAAATCGGGAGGGTCTCTGAGGTGACTGGGGTAAGTACAGGCGAAATCAAAAGAGTGCTGTCTGAGCTTGGGTAAATTTCCTGAGATGCGTGACCAATGTGCAAGCTACACCGTTTTCAAAACCAGCTCGAACATCATCTGCTTTCCACCCCAAACTATGCAGCCTTTCAACCGATACTCGTTGGAATCAAATGCGCGCGTTACGCAATAATTTCTGGGTTATAAACAATCCGTGAATCCTCATTATCTTCGCGTATTTTGGGTTCTTCCTTTGCTTGGGATTCATGATTGCCTAGTACAGTCTTTTGCCTGATTTCTGTGGACATCCCTTGAGATCCAATTTGGGTTAAGATCCATCCGGTCATCCATAGGAAGATGATAGCTGGCAAGAGGACTAAAGTCACTATTTTGCGCCAGACTGGAGTTCTACGCACGTTTATTTTCTGTGGCATACGGAGTTCCCTCTACATGACCGAACTAACTACTAAGTATTAAATCTTGTGTCTTAATAAAGCACAATATGGAATATCGGTAAGCCAGTTTTATTTGATTTCAAGACCCAAATTGGTTTTATAATATGCTCATGTAAACAATTCTAGGGCACGAGCATGATTCAAGCACTCGACCTATCGTTTTATTAAGATTAGAGTCAACATTACTAATTAGAAGATTATATTAACAAAACTTTGAGGATTTTCAGCGTCGATATGAAATTAGGTGAGCATGAATGAGAGTCAACGACTGGCTAAGACAAAATAAAAATGTTGCAATTGGCGTAGGAATAGGTTTGACACTATTTATATTTGTCATTTTGTTTGTGCCAGAATAAGCTTAACGCGTTCGTATCGTCTCTGCGGCGTTCAACGCATCAATCTAATAATCCAAAATCAAATAATTCCTAATTTCTGAAGTCTTCTTAATCCCTGCACAGTGGAGACAGCTAAGAATACAACTAAAACTATGTGCGCCAAAACTATGGTTGCAAACACGTTACTGTCCCAAATATGGGAGATTAATGAACTGATAGGCACGTCAACTGCGAAAAACAGCATCGACGAGACCAAAGCCAAAAAAGGAAAAAACATCAAAACATTACGTTTATCAATGGAAAGCAGCCGTCTCAAGTCTCCATTAAAATACATAATCCCCGCAGCTAACAATAATCCCACTGTCTCAAGAGCAACATCAAATACAGACATCATAACATTGTTGAAACCAAAATATGAAAGGCTGAAAGGCCAAAAAAGCATAACCTCTCCCACAAAAAAGTCCCCAAAAGCAAAATGCTGCACCACAGCAACAAAATAAGGAATAACCTTTCCACGATAAACCGCCAAAAAAGGCGCAAACAATACAAACCAGAAAAACAGCGAATGCGTAAACGTATGATGCTCCACACCGAAACCCCACAAAAACAAGTCAACATCCGGTAATACTGCCAACATCAAAACAGCAGGAACAAAAAGCTTACCCCAACGTTTACCAGCAAACACCACAGCCCAAACATAAGCCCAAGCCATATGGCCAAGAAAAAACAACCCAAAGCCTCCGCAAACTATGTAATCGAAATTAAGAAAAACACCGCTCTTAATAACCCCTACTCATCAAATCTTTCACCAATCCAAACCAACCCGAATAACCACTCAAAAAATAAATACAAAAATTTTCGCGGTCACCAAGGCATACACACGCACCAACAAATTGAAATTAACACACTAGCCCGCCTAAAGCTCATTGCAATCACATCAACATCCACAAAAGTCATCATCGTTCAATAAACTCGCCCGGAGGTGAAACAGATAGTTAATAAAGATCAAGGAATCGGTTGGCTAATATTCATTATCTGCGCAATCACAGCAATCTCCTACAGCGTAGCCCTCTTCATTCCCGCCCTAGAATCAATTAGAC
>Ga0315545_1001856_pt1 | contig 19893 bp, 23 predicted proteins | sample SalMarSW160210MG_FD_203096 | JGI IMG/M metagenome (GOLD analysis project Ga0315545, IMG submission 203096) | Salt marsh sediment microbial communities from the Plum Island Ecosystem LTER, Massachusetts, United States - Salt Marsh Sediment SW1602-10 ...
CGGTGGCCATCGCGGTTGATTTGCTTCTGGGTAAAAAAGAAGCCGGGGGGTCGGTAGTCGTAATCGGCGGTGGTCTTGTTGGTTGCGAGACCGCCCTGTACCTGGCGCAAAAGGGTAAGAAGGTGACCGTCATCGAGATTTTGGATAGTGTAATGCGAGATATGAGTATGCAGAACCGTGTGCACATGCTGATGCTGCTGGCCGATGCCAAAACAGAGATTTTGACTGATACCAAGGTCTTAGAGGTGACGGATGAAGGTGTCACTATAGCCGATAAGAATGGTAAAAGAAGCACCTTGGGGGCTGATACCGTGGTGTTTGCCTTGGGCTTGAAGCCCAATGGGAGCCTTGCGGGAAGCCTGAAGGGCAAGGTGCCGGAGGTGTACGCCATTGGTGATTGCGTGGAGCCGCGCATTGTAATAAACGCTTTCGAAGAAGGGTTTCACACCGCTCGCCAGATTTAAGCTATAAAATGAATTACCCCGGCAAGCCGAAAGGTAGGATACAATATTAAACTAAAAGGAGGTTATCATGAGATTTGATGGTAAAGTGGCTCTTATCACCGGAGCTGCCCATGGCATGGGGGCTTGCGAGGCCTTGCGGTTCGCCAAAGAGGGTGCCAATATAGTTGCTCTTGATATATCCAAGCAAATCTCTACCCTCGACTATTTTCTGGGCAGCAACGACGAACTTAATAAATTGGTCGATGAAATAAAGGGAATGGGACGGAAGGCGATTGGCGTCGTCGCCGATGTAAGTAAAAGCGACCAGGTCAAGAACGCGGTCGACAAGGCTATTGCTGAGTTTGGCAGGATAGATATACTTGTTAACAATGCCGGCGTCTTGGCGGTGGCCCCCATCATCCACACCACGGAGGAACAAATCCGTCTCCTCCTTGATGTCAATATTAAGGGGGTTATATACTGCTGCCAGCATGTGATACCCCACATGGCCAAGCAGAGGTATGGCAAGATTATAAATATATCCTCGGGCGCTGGGCTCTACGCCGAGCCTTGTATATCCGTCTACGCCGCCACTAAATACGCGGTGCTCGGCCTGACCGAGTCTCTGGCGGGAGAACTGGCCTACTATAATATTAATGTAAACGCGGTCTGCCCCGGCAACATTCGTACGCCCATGCATCGGGTACGGCGAGGAGGCCCGGACAGCCAGGAGACTGAAGATATCGGCAACGAGGGACCTTTAGCCTACGACTTAACCTTCTTCCACAGGGAGGTTACCGCTCAGGACATCACCGATACAGTGCTGTTCCTGGCGTCGGAAGAGGCCAAGAATATAACCGCCCACTGGATTCCCGTCACCGCCGGGATTGAGAAAAAGGCACTGGCTCCCGAGCCATACTTCACCGTCTAGCTTTGGGGTGGCCCGGTTATCAGAGACGACTGGTTATTTTATAGCGGCGAAAGGAGTAAGGCATGAGCAAGGACGAGAGGGCAGTTGTTGAGACCAAAGGTGGGAAGGTGAGGGGCAGCTACCAGGAGGGCCTGTACGTATTCAAGGGCATACCTTATGCTGCGCCACCGGTGGGCGAGCAGCGGTGGCTCCCTCCCCAGCCGGTTAAGCCCTGGGAAGGCGTGCGCCAGGCGCAGACCTTTGAAGCGACTTCTCCCCAAAACTGGTCTCCGCTCAACGAGCTCATCCCGGACTTCGGTATAGCGGAGCCACGGAGTGAAGACTGTCTATATCTGAATGTATGGAGTCCCGGGCTTGACGATGCCCGCCGGCCGGTGCTTTTCTGGGTTCATGGAGGTGCCTTTAACCTGGGCTCGGGTTCGCAGTCGCCTTATGATGCCAGTAAACTCGCTATGCGCGGCGATGTGGTGGTGGTTACCTTCAACTACCGGCTGGGTGTATTTGGTTTCCTGCGCCTGGACGAGGTCACCGGAGGTAAGATTCCGGCTACGGGTAACGAAGGGCTTCTGGACCAGATTGCGGCTATTGAATGGGTACGGGACAACATCGCCGCCTTTGGGGGTGACCCGGACAATGTAACTATCTTTGGAGAGTCGGCCGGCGGCATGAGTATCGAGTGCTTGCTGACAATGGCGCCAGCCCGTGGACTTTTTCATAAAGCTATTATTCAGAGTTCTCTTGGTGAAATCCCCGGTATGCCGCTGAACATGGCGGTGAAGGTCGCGGAGCAGCTTATCGGTACGCTCGGCCTGAGTGCCAATGATGTTGGCGCTATACGTGCCCTAACGGCCGAGCAGCTGCTGGCGGCTGATGTGGAGCTGAGAACCAGGATGGCTGGCTCCGGGGGAGGTCCGGTGACGACGATAACAACCCCCGTTATGGATGGTAAAACCGTTCCGGAAGTGCCCGTAGAAGCCATCAAGGGCGGTTGTGCCGACAGTATACCAGTGCTTATCGGTTCCACGTTAGAGGAGTTTAGACTTTTTGGTATGATTTCGCCGGACTTTCTCAAGATGGGTGAGGCCGAGATGGTCAAGGGTTGTCAAATGTTTATACCGGCTGAGCGTGTATCTGGCCTGATAGAGACCTACCGGGAGGCCAGGGCCAGACGGGGCGCCGATACCACCCCCGCCGGAATTTTCGCCGTAATTCAGACTGATTTCATGTTCCGGATGCCGGCTATTCATTTTATCGAAGGACAGCAGCGTTACGCTCCTACCTATAATTACCTGTTCACCTGGAAGTCGCCGGTAAAGGGCGGCATCTTGGGTGCCTGCCATGCTATGGATATCGGTTTTGTTTTCGGCACCCACAATGATAGTTACTGGGGCTCAGGACCGGCAGCCGATAGACTGTCCGCCAATGTGCAGGATGCCTGGCTGGCTTTTGCCCGCACCGGCAACCCAAGCTGCGAAAGCCTCGGAAAATGGCCGGTTTACGGCGACCGCAGGGTGACGATGCTCTTGGGGGAAGACTGTCACCTGGAAGAGGCGTCCTATGATGAGGAGAGGCGTGCCTGGGAACTGATACCAGAAGTGTTTGGTAGATGACTTTGAACAGGCCGGGCGCTCGCTCTGTTTAGCGCTATAGGCTCGGAATTCGTAGACCGCTGGTCGTCAGTTCGAATCTGACCGCTGGCTGTCTTTGTCTTCGTAGACCCTTATCCTTCTCAGCTTGAATATCAGGAAGACCTCTTTGCCTACCTCCAGGCTCATATCCTCGAATATATGGTGGGGCATGCCCGCCAGTAGGTTTAGCTTTCCCGCCTTGAGTCCGATTCTGACCGTCTCGTCGGTGGGTTTGATGCTGGTGATGAGCGCCTTGAAGCGGTTTACCTCCGGCCCCGGCGGGTGGGTTTCCGAGATGTGGATATCGGTGGGGAGGAGGGCAATGCGGTGAACCGCCTCCCCATCGTGGGGGACAATGATGGGCAGGCCGCCGCAGCCGACCTCCATGACCCCCCTGCCCAGACTGCGGCAGTAGTCGCAGTCCAGGATATTGGGCGCCCCGATGAAATCGGAGACCTTTTCGTTCCGGGGGTAGAAAAATACCTTTTCCGGCTTATCCACCTGCTCCAGGCAGCCGTTCTGGAGGACGGCTATCCTGTCGGCCATCTCCTCGGCTTCCTGGAGGTCGTGGGTGACGTAGGCGGTGGTGATTCCCAGCCTCTGTTGAAGCTGTTTAAGCTCGGTCCTGAGGTACTTGGCGGTGGGCACGTCCAGGCTGGATAGAGGTTCATCGAGCAGCAGCACCCTGGGCGACGGCGCTAAAGCTCTGGCTAAAGCTACCCGCTGCTTTTCCCCGCCGCTTAAGTGTTTGGGGTAGCGTGACGCCAGGTGCTCTATCTTCATCATCTGTAGCAACTGTTTTACCCTGGCTCGCACTTGTTGTGGCGATTGTTTCCGGGTGGTCAGGCCGTAGGCGATATTGGCGGCGACATCGAGGTGGGGGAACAGGACTAAGTCCTGGAACAGGTAGCCCACCTCCCGCTTGTTGGCCGGAAGCTTGTCCACCGCCACCCCGTCAAAGAGCACCGAGCCCTGGTAATCGGTCAGGCCGGCGATAATGTTGGCTATAGTTGTCTTGCCGGCGCCGTTGGGTCCCAGTAAGACCAGCAGCTCTTTATCCCTTATCTTCAGGTTGACATCGCGGCAGATGTACTGGCAGATATTTCTTAGTTCTATAGAAGGCATATCATCTCCATCTGGTGGTCATTCTGGCTTCCAGGTACTGGAAGAACCTTTCGAAGACGAGGCACATCACGGCCAGGACTATCAGGCAGACGATGATGATATCGATGCGGATGAGGCTTTCCGCTCTCATCATCAGGGCGCCGATACCGGTGGGTATGGCCACCATCTCGGCGGCGATGATTACCCGCCAGGCCATGCCGGCTTCCAGCCTCAAGCCGGTGAAGATATTGGGCAGGGCTAAAGGCATGACCACGGTGGCTAAAATCTTGGCGTCGGAGGCCCCCAGCGTCCTGGCTACCTGGATATAGTCCTTATCCACGTTTCTGATGCCGGTGACGGTGTTGTAGAGGACGGGGAAGAAAGAGCAGATAAAGATTATGGTGATGGGCAGCATCTCGTTGATGCCTATCCAGAGCATGAGCAGGGGCAGCCAGCCCAGGGCGGGGATGGGGTAAAACAGGCTGATGATGGGGTGCAGCGCCTTGTGGAAGTTTTCCCTCCACCCCATGACCATGCCCACGGCGATGCCGGCGATGGAGCCGGCGCAGAAGCCGATTAGAACCCTTATCAGGCTGGCCAGGAAGTTATCCCCCAGCACCCCGCTGGCGGCGAGGTGGTAGAATTCCATGACCACCACCGAGAAGGGGGGAAAAGAGAGTTCGCCCGGGACTAAATTCAATCTGGCTACCAGTTCCCAGACAGCCAGGAAGATGGCTACCGGCAGCAGCCCCCACCCCGGCCTGATTTTATTGAGCACTATTCACCCTCAAGGAACCTCAAGTCCAGAATGTCGTCAGCACTGAAGCTGTTCTTGATGTAGCCGAGACTGGCGACGTAGTCTATGGTATCCTGAACTATCTGGGGATTAATTTCAGTTGTATATTCCAGCCTTCCCATAGAACGCAGCATAACTTCGGGGGTGATTTCCAGTTGAGCGGCAACCTCGGCGGCGTCGGTATCGCCGCCGGCGGCTTGCATCTGTCTGGCCACGACTTCGGCGGCTTCTTCCGGGTGCGTGTTTATCCAGTCCGTCGCCCTTTGCGATACCGTTACCAGCTTCTGGACGACTTCAGGGTGGTTGTCTATCAGGTCCTGCTTGACCACCAGCACGCTGCCCTGCATATCGGGCCAGACATCCTGGCTGGTCAGCAGCATGGTAAAGCCGAGTTCTTCGGCCATGGTGGCCCACTGCTCGGGGAGAAAGGCGGCGTCCAGCTGCCCCGTCTTGATGGCCAGCACCAGTTTGGGCGGGTTCATCCGCTGGGTATTGCTTAATATCTTGGATTCATCGAGGTTATAGCTGTCTATCGTCTTGTGCATGAGCACGTCAACGGCGCCGCCTTCCCGGACACAGCCGAGGCGGATGCCGGGATTTTCTAAATCACTGACCGTTTTTATTTTGTCGGGGTCGACCACCAGGGCGTAGCCGTACTTGTGCGTCCCGGCGACTATTTTTATGGGCACGCCGCCGTTGGCGTAAACATTTATCGCCGGCACCAGGCAAACGTAGGCGACCTCAATTTCGTCCCGGGCCAGAGCCGAAGCCAGCGCCATGCCGGTTACATAGCTCTCGTAGGCGGTGAGATTTAATCCTTCCTCCTCAAACCAACCCTTGTCCTGGCTGATATAGGCGCAGGCGGCGTGGTCCATGAATTCCACCGCCATGCCGATAGATTCTTCTTCTGGGGTGGGACAGCCGGTAATAGTGGTGAGAACTAACAGACCCGCTAATAATAAAATCAGCACCTTTTTCATTTTTCTCTTTCTAGATTAGTGGCTATATTGCATTTGATATAACGTTAGCTAAAAAAACTATTCCACCTTGGTTAGAAACCGCTCAAATTTAGAGCGTAACTTCTTGTATCGTGCCACCGCCTGGCGGCCTTCATCGGTCAGGCGGGCGTAGCCTCCCCCCGGCCCACCGGTGACCTTCTCCACCAGGGGTGACGGCGCCAGGCGGTTGGCGGCTTCTACCCAGAGCCAGGCGTTGCGGTAGCCCAGCTTCATCGAGCGGGCGGCGGCGGCGATTGAGCCGAACTTATCAATGCGCTCCAGCAGCATCTCCCGGCCGCCTCCCATATATAGCTCGCCGTCCTTTTCCAGCCATACCCGCCCTCTTACCGAGTAGCCCGGCCGGGGGTGGCGGGAGAGGCGGGGTGGTTTTTTGACGGTGAATTTGGGTATTTCAGTCATTTTTTGGCCTGCTTAAAGCGGTCAGTGTTATATTACAGGCGATATAGCCCTTTTGTCAAATGGGATAAGGGCTGTTTAGAGGTTGTTTTGCTTCCCATCCTCCCGCCCTCAGAGGTTTCACCTCTAAAACTCCTTAAAAGGGGGTCTCGTCATGTTTTTAGAAGACGTATTATTTCCCACCCGCCCGCCCTCAAAGGCTGTGCCTTTAAAATTCTATTGATTAGAGGGGAGGGAAAAAATAAAAAAGTCGGTGAGAGGTGAAACCTCTCTTTCACTTTGGGGGAGAAGGGGAAGGGTTCTATGACAAACGGGGGTGGGGAAAAGGGGCTAATCTAGTGGGGGTGTTTAAGAGGGGGCAAAGCCCCCTCTTTACCTTAAAAAGGGCGGCGGGTGGGAAAAGATAAAAAGGAGGGGCTAGCTTAGTTTTGACTGGTAGTCGTCTTGGGTATCAATATCGGAGATAACGCCCTCCGAATCGACGGCTACCTCAAGGACATCATCGGGGTGGTTTTTAATTATCTCCCTACCTCCGATATCGCCCTTTAGCTCCAGCAGCTCCGCTTTATATCTAATAGCAAAGATAATGGGGTGGCCCCTTTTGCCCCGGTGGGTGGGGACGGCGATGCCTTTATCATGGCTGTTGAAGGCGTCTATCAGCTGGTTGATGGTTTGGCTTTCTACCAGAGGCTGGTCGCCCAGGGCGAGTATGACCGCCTGCGATTTGGGGTCGACCAGAATGAGGCCGGCAATTATGGAGGTGCTCATCCCCTGGGGGTAGTTGTGGTTGAACATTATCTTGACCGGCCGGGAGGCTATGGCCTGGGTTATTTCCTCCGCCTTGTGCCCCACCACCACGATAGTCTCGTCTACCGAAGAATTGAGCAGGTTATCGACGGCCTGCTCCAAAAGGGTGCTTTCGCCCAGGGGCATCAGTTGCTTGAGTGCGCCCATGCGCTTTGATTCGCCGGCGGCTAGAAGTATTGCTGAAAGCATTGGCTGCATCTATCAGGATTACTCTTTGCTGACACCGCTCTGGGCCAGGCTCTTGAGGATGCTGAGGATGCCGATAATAGCGCGCTGGGTTTCCACCGGCTCTCGCGACAGCATCTTGGCTACGTACGGGTCCAGGCCCTCCTGGCTCTCAGCACCGATAGGGGTACCTGGGGAGAGATAGCCGGCCAGCATGAACAGCTCGTCCTCGTCAAAGCCGAGGGGCCTGGCTATCTTGCGCAGAATATTGGCCGAGGGGAAACGCTCGCCCCGTTCGATTCTGCCCAGATGTGATGCCGATACGCCGGCCTTGGCGGCCAGCTCCCGCAGGGTCAGCGGTACCATAACTCGCTGCCGCTTGATGATGGTGCTGAGGTTAGTGCCAGCAGTTATTTCCATTGTTTAGATTGTTATTGACTTGGTGACAAAAGTCAAGCCCTTTTCCTATTTTGCTCATAACTAATCTATTTTTAAGACGGCCGCCCCCTGGATTTTGCCTTTTTTGAGCAAAATCAGTGCCTGGTTGGCCTCTTCCAGCTTGAATTCCCGCACCTCGGGGATAATGGGAATCTGGGCGGCCAGGGGTAGAAATTCTTGAGCATCCTGCCGGGTGATGTTAGCCACGCTCTTTATTTCCTTTTCGCACCAGAGATGCCCCGAGTAATCTAATTCCAAAAGGGAATTTTTATCTTTTTCTTCTTTGCGGATGGCGTTTATGACCAGTCTGCCCCCGTTTTCCAGAGCCTTCAGGGCAGCTACTATCGGGCTCCAGGCCGGGGTGAAGTCGATGGCGCAGTTTAGTTTTTGGGGCGGGGTCTCGCCGGTGGCCCCGGTCCAGTCGGCGCCCAGCTTTTCAGCCAGAGCCTGATGCTCTTTTTGCCCCGGCCGGGTAAAGACGAAGACCTTGCCTTTAGGGTATTTATATTTAGCCATCTGGATAACGATATGGGCCGAAGCCCCGAAGCCGAACAGACCCAGAACCTGCCCGTCCTGGAGGGTGGTCAGCTTTAGCGCCCGGTAGCCGATGGCCCCGGCGCAGAGGAGGGGAGCCGCCTGGGAATCGGTGAAGCGTTCGGGAATGGGATAGGCAAAGTCCTCCGACACCACCGTGTACTGGGCATAGCCGCCGTCGGCCTGGCAGCCGGTGCCCTGAAAATCGGGGCATAGATTTTCTTCACCCTGCCGGCAAAAGTTGCATTTGCCGCAGGCGGAGTGGATCCAGGCGATGCCCACCCGGTCGCCGATATTGAATTTGGTCGCCCCCGCCCCCGACTTTTCCACACGGCCGACGATTTCATGCCCCAAAATCACGGGCAGTTTGGGCTTAAGCCTGCCTTCGATTTCGTCCAGTTCGGTGTGGCAGACCCCGCAGGCGGCTACCTTTACCAGTATTTCCCCCGCTTTAGGCTGGGGGGTGGGCATATCGACCAGTTCCAGGGGCATCTTATCGATGGGGGCGGTATGCTTTAGAATTTGCGCTTTCATCTTGGTTTCTTTTCCACCGCATTATACAGGTTGCGAACCGTCAATGCGAGGGGTTATTGATGCTTTTTTGATGTTTTGCTGATGCCGTTTTTAGTCTTTTTTTATTGCCTGAGTGCTATGTTATTGATAAGCCCGATTACACTTCAAGGCGGGCAGAACAGGAGGTGCGAATTGAAAAGGAAAATTTTGGCTATGCTAACCATGGTGGCACTGATTCTGGGGGTGGGTACCGCCGTCCCGGTACTGGCGGCGGATGTTGCGGTGAGCGTGGATGCCCCGGCTGAAGCCGCCCCCGACAGTGATTTTACCGTTAATATTAATATCAGCGAGGTGACCGACTTTGACGCCTGCAACTATGATTTTACCTTTGATACCTCGGTGTTGCGGCTGGATAACGTCACCTCGGGGCTGGTTGGCTCGACCACGATACCGGTTGATGTCTACAACGAGATTAGCCCGGGGACCTACCGGGTTATTCAGAATGTACCCGGACTGGCCGGGGTAAACGGCGCCGGCTACCTGACGGTGCTGCACTTTCATGTCATCGGTGCTGAGGGTGACAGCAGCGCCATAAGCCTGTCCAACGGCATGATTGCCAGCAACCTGGCCGAGGAGATAACGGCTACCTGGGCGGGTGGCTCGGTAGCTGTTGCCGATACCACCCCGCCGTCGGTAACGCTCACGCCGCTTGCCCCCGACCCGACCGAGAACACCACCCCGACCCTGACCGGCACCGCTACCGACGAGTCCAATATCAGCGCGGTGGAGTACCGGGTTGACGACGGCGTCTGGACGGCGGCGACGGCCAGCGACGGCGCCTTTGACAGCCCCAGCGAGGACTACACCTTTACCACGGCTACCCTGGCTGATGGGGAGCACACGGTATATGTCCGGGCTACCAATTCGGCCGGTAATACTACCGCCGAGGTCGACTACGCCAGTGACAGCTTTACCGTGCAGCCGGTGGCGCCGGGAGACGCCAACGGTGACGGCACCGTTAATGTCCTGGATATCACCAGGGTGGAGAGGGTGATAACCGCCCTTGACCCGGAAACCGCCGGCTCTGACGCCAATCAGGACGGTACGGTTAATGTTCTGGATATTACCCGGATAGAGAGGGTTATTGCCGGCCTGGAGTGATTACGGTTGCTAGCTCCAGGTCAGCCCTCCTCCTTTTCTAGCTGGTGCAGCCGGGCATCGCTGATGCCGAAGTGGTGGGCAATTTCGTGCTTGACCACCCGCTGGATCTCGGCGCTGATACTGCCCCCGTAGCGGCATTCAGCCTCGATTGACCGCTGGAATATGGTTATCTTGTCCGGCGGCACCAGCCCGTAGTGGCCGCCCCGCTCGGTTTGGGGTACGCCCTCGTAGAGGCCGAGCAGGGTTTCACCATGATTTAAGCCAAGATGGCGCATCTGGCCGGCCGTGGGCTGGTCCTCCACGATAACATCGACGTTCTCCAGCCTTTCGAGGAACTCCTCAGGCAAATCAGCCACCGCTTGAGCCACCAGCCGTTCGAAACTTGCCCTATCCATTTTCTAGCCCGTTTTAGCTATATTATATCATTGTGGTATAATTTCTGCGGTTATTACAGGGTCGCGCCTTTCGAGGGGCATAAAATGAGTGTGGAATTAAACCGCCTGGTGGTTCTCATCCGTAGCGGTGGGGAGGTGGCCAGCGGGGTGGCCCATAAGCTGGCCCGCGCCCGCTTCCGCGTCTGTCTGACCGAGACCGCTGAGCCCCTGGCCGTCAGCCGGGGGGTTGCTTTCTGCGAGGCCATCTATGATAGGGAAAAGGAGGTGGAGGGGATGGTTGCCCGGCGGGTGGGGTCGGCGGCTGAGATCCACAAGCTGTGGCGGGAAAGCCGGATACCCATCGTTATTGACCCCGGAGCCAGGATGAAGAATATCCTTAAACCCCAGGTGGTGGTTGACGCTATAATGGCGAAGAAAAACCTGGGGACGAAGACCAGCGATGCCCCGCTGGTTATCGGGCTGGGTCCCGGCTTCCAGGCGGGCAAAGATGTCCATGTGGTGGTGGAGACCAACAACAGCGAGCGTCTGGGCCGGGTAATCTTAAAAGGGGGAGCCGAGAAGGATACCGGCATCCCCATCGCCATAGGGGGGCTGACCCATGAGCGGGCGCTGCACGCCGCCTTAGCTGGCCTCTTCCAGACTGACAGAGATATAGGCGAAATGGCCAGAGCCGGCGAGGTGGTGGCTACGGTGGGGGGGCAGCCGGTCAAGGCGGAGATAGACGGTATAATCCGGGCTTTGCTCAGGAACGGGATAATGGTCGAGAAGGGGACGAAACTGGGTGAGATAGACCCTTCCGGGGATAAAGAGGACTGTTATACCATCCGCCCCCGGGTGAGGGCGATTGCCGGCGGCGTTTTAGAGGCGATACTGATGCGCTATAATGTTTAGGGGTTAAGAGCATGGATGATATCTACCAGGAAATAGTCAGGGTTAAGGCCGAGGGCGAAGAGGCGGCGCTGGTCACCGTGGTCAGAGCCAGCGGCTCCACGCCCAGAGGGGAAGGGGCCAAGATGCTGGTCAGGCTCGACAGCAGCATCCTGGGAACGATAGGCGGCGGCAGCCTGGAGGCCCAGATAATCGAGGAGGCGGTTAAGGTAATCAGGCAGGGCAAGCCCAAGCGGCTGCACCGGAGCCTGACCGCCAGCGAGGCGGGGGAGGGGGGGATGGTCTGCGGAGGAGACCTGGAGGTGTTTATCGAGCCTATTCTGACCTCGCCTACATTATATATGTTCGGCGGCGGCCATATCGCGCTGGCGCTGGCCAAAATGGGCAAGCTCTGCGGTTTTAATATCACCGTCGTTGACGACCGGGCTGAATTTGCTAATACCGACCGGTTTCCCGAAGCCGAAGTTATCCTGGCCGAGGGCTTTGCCAAATCGTTCCCCAGGGTGAAGATAGATAAATCGAGCTACATCGTGATTGTTACCCATGGCCACCAGCATGACGAGGTGGTGTTGGAGTGGGCGGTGGGCACCCCGGCCAGGTATATCGGCATGATAGGCAGCAAGACCAAAAACGAGACTGTATTCTCCCACCTGCTGAATAAGGGGATATCCCGGGAGCAGCTGAACAGGGTCCATGCCCCTATCGGCCTGGGAATAGAGGCTCAGACGCCGGAGGAGATAGCCGTCAGCATCATGGCGGAAATAATAAAGGTCAGGCGGTCGTCTTAAGCCAGCGCGGTTGTTTTGTCAAGGGAGGAATATATGGTGAAACTGACAGGCAACCAATCGAAGTGGCTGGCCGGTTTGAGCCTGCTGGTTTTAGCTGTCCTTGTTATCAGTGGTTGTCCCCCGCCAAGTCAACCGCCGACTGACCAGCTGCCAACTGATGGGCTGCCGGCTAACCAGCCGCCGGTCATTGATAGTCTGACTTCAAAATACCGCCAGGTAAGAGGGGATATGCTTGCCCCTGTTGAGTGTGTGGCGCGAGACCCGGAAGGCGGCGAACTGAACTATATCTGGTGGGCCACCGGGGGGAGTTTTACCATTGATGGGACGGCGGTTAGCTGGGTGGCTCCTGACGACTATGGCACCTATGCTATTACGGTAACGGTGACCGATGATGAGGGCGCTCAGGCCTCGGCATCCATAGATATTAAGGTCGCCTGCTGCCCGATAGAGTCAGACGAGCTGAAGCATTGACCTACCCCCGGCCGCATTAACCTCTGGCTAAAACAGGGGTTTGCAGAGGATTTCCCGTACTTTAAGGTCGAAAAAGTCCTCGGAGTTGACCGGCCGCAGCACCACCGCCGTATCCGCCCCCCGGCCGGTGCCCCCGATAACGATGATATCCTCGTCAGTGCGCACCAGGCCGGCGTCAGCCGCCATAAGGGTGACTTCGCAGACCACCTTCATGCCCTGACCGAATATACGCAGGGTGTTGGCCACCGTTTCCTCAAAGAGGTACATATTGAACTTCTTGCGCATCGCCCGGCCCAGGCCGGAAAAGGTGTGGGTGGTGGTGAGCAGGGAGACGCCGGCATTCAAGACCTTCTGCCGGTTCTCTTCGGTGAACTCCTGGATATTTGGCCCTTTCATGCCGGTGAAGTGGCTCACCACTACCACTCTGGCGCCCTTAAAGACCTCCATCGCCTTTAAGGCGGTATCTCCGGTGGTGGAGGCGACTAAAATGCTCTTAATGCCCAGCTCTTTTGCCCGGAGACTGGCCAGGCGCAGTGTTTCATCGGTGTTCTCCTTACCGGGCTTGGCGAAATAGACTATCTTTGCTTTCATTTTTCTTCTATCCTCCAGCAACTAGCAGCATTATATGAAGCTCATCCCCATCCTTGACTGGTTGAACCAGTTCTTTGGGGAAGGAGCTCTCTTTATTTACATAGATATCAATGTATTTGCGCAGTTTGCCCCTGTTATCAAATATCCGCGGCTTGAGCCCGGGGAACCTCCTTATTAGCTCTTCAATACACTGGCCGACGTTATCGCCTTCTACTTTGACCGTGGTCTGGCCGTCGGTAAGGTGGTGCATGCTGGGGCTGATGTTTATGGTTATGCTCATTTATTGTCTCCTGCTGGCTGACCGCAGTGCGGGCAGTTGGGGTCTTTTTCAACCTTGAACTCGGTGAATTTCATGTTCAGCCCGTCGTAGATTAACAGTCTGTTGGCAAGTAGTTGCCCCATTCCCACAATATATTTTATCACCTCGGTCGCCTGGATGCAGCCGATGACCGCCGGTGTCACTCCGATGACCGGGAATGTCTCTTCGGGGATAGTCCCCCGGTAGACACACCTCAGGCAGGCGGTCTTGCCCGGTATTACCGTCATGGCCCTGCCCTCAAAGCCGTATACCGCGCCGTGAAAGAAGGGGATATTTTTCTCTATGGCTACCTTATTAAGTAAATAGCGTGTGGGCAGGTTGTCCATGGCGTCGACGATTAAATCACAGCCAGCTATCAACCGAGAAATATTGGCCTGGGTTATCTTTTCCTCAACGGCTTCTACGGCCACCTGCGGGTTGAGCTTTTTTAGCTTATCTTTGGCGGAGCCGACCTTTTTTCTGCCGATGTCCTCCGGCCAGTGGAGGACCTGCCGGTTGAGGTTGCTCAGCTCTACCTTATCGTAGTCAACGATGCGCAGCGTGCCCAGTCCGGCGGCGGCCAGATAGGTGGCCGACGAGGAGCCCAGCCCACCGGCGCCGGCAATAAAGACCCTGGCTTTTTTAAGCTTCTCCTGCCCTGTAAGCCCGAAGCCCTTTAGCATTATCTGCCGGGCGTATTTTTCTTGCTCATCTTTAGTAAGCATTTTGCCAGTCACCCCCTCTTAATAGGCTAGCCGCCGCCGATTGTCGTGTCTAAAACAATGATAATAGTAAACAACTCCCGCGGTTAAGGCAAGGTGGCGGGCGGTTTATTTTGCCTCTTGGCCCTTTATCCTCTGTTCGTTGGCGTAGAGGTTCATCTTTTTATCCCGGGCGAAGCCGACCAGGGTTACTCCCAGATTCTGAGCCAGTCTCACCCCCAGATTGGTGGGGGCGGCTCTGGAGATAAGCAGGGGGACGTTTCTCTTGGCCACTCTGAGCATTATCTCCGATGAGACCCGACCGCTGGTAATGAGCAGGCGCCCGGCGGTGGTTATATCTTTGAGCAGGCATTCCCCGAAGACCTTGTCTATGGCGTTATGCCGGCCGATGTCCTCGCTGAAGACCAGGATGTGTTCACTGTCAGCCAGGGCGGCGCTGTGCACCCCGCCGGTGGCTTTGAATACCTCGGAGCGCCGGGCAAAATCGTCCATCAGGGCGAAGACCTGCGGGGCTGATATTTCAATATCCGAATCGACTTTTTTGGCCTGGGTGTGGGGGGTATGCTTTTTAGTTTTCACCCGCACCGTGCCCTTTTTCCGGTAAACGGTTATCTTAATGATGTCATCGTGGCTGTTTATTAAGCCTTCGGAGGCGAGGAAGCCGGCCGCCAGGTAGTTCAGCTTCTGGGGGGAGCAGGGCAGGGTGGCCACCTCTTTGTTATTGAGGGTGATGGTAAGGGGAAACTCCCTGACCACCACGTCGGTATCGATACTCTGACCGGTGCCGGTAACGCGCCATATGGGAAACTGCTCCATAGTATCCGTCATCGCTACCTCTATTATATACGTTTTCGCCTTTTGCGCCTATACCGGCATATTTTACCTTGGCGTGCCGCCTGATTTAATGTTACAATAAAAGCTGGCGTAAAGCCTCTTTTTCCGCCGGGTGAAATCGGGAAAAAACCGGGCATTGACAGATAATATTATATCTGATATTATACGGTATACGGTAACCGTTTACCGCATATGAGAGGTTAAAATGAGGAAGGTATACGTTAAGGAAGAGGTCTGCATCGGCTGCCACCTCTGCGAGGTGTACTGCCAGCTGCAACACGCCCGCTCAAAAGACCTGGTCAAGGCGTTTAACCGGGAATACCCGCCGCCTCTGCCCCGGCTCCGGGTGGATGAGAGGGGGGTGGTATCGCTATCGGTGCGCTGCCAGCAGTGTGAGGATGCCCCCTGTGTTCAGGCCTGCCTTACCGGTGCCCTTGAGCGTGACCCGGAGAGCCGGCTGGTTAAGGTGGATGAGGATAAGTGCATCGGCTGCTGGACCTGCCTGCTGGTCTGCCCTCTGGCGGCGATAAAGCCGGATACCGAGCGGAAGATGGCGCTGAAGTGCGACCTCTGCCAGGGGGAGGAAATACCGGCCTGCGTGGCTAACTGCCCCAATGAGGCGCTGGTATATGTTGAGGTTCCGGACGGAAGTTCCGTGGCGGAAAACGGTTGACTGAATAAAAGAGGGGGTGCTTTGATGTCTTACAACTGGGGACCGCATTATATCGTTCCTTCAGAAGTGATGAAGAGGTATTCGGGGAATGTTCTATTGCGGGAGGAGTTGGACGAGGAGCTGCTGGGTAAGGAGATGGCGGAGCTGGGTCTCACCGGGCCTATCCTGCGGATAACCAACCCCTGGTACTACCGCCAGAAGAATGCCAGTACCTGGATTAAGATAGGCGAGTCCAGGGATAAGCAGGATAACTTCTCGGTGCGGTGGGACACCACCGGTCTGGGAAACGGGCAGTATGAGATACTTGGGTTGATGCACGTCTTTGTCAAGAAGAACGGTGAGGAGACAGCTATCGCCCGGGAAAACGTGGTGGAAGTCACCGTCGAGAATTGAACGCAGGTGGGCAGGGGGAAGTATTTTAGATGATTGCCATAATCGATTATGGCGCCGGCAATCTGCGCAGCGTGGTTAACGCCGTCAGCCGTTTGGGCTATGAGGCCAAGGTGGTCAACAGCCCCGACGAGGTTGTTAGCGCCCGGGTGGTTATCCTGCCCGGGGTGGGGGCGGCGGCCGATACCATGGCCAGTTTGCGGAAAACGGGGCTGGACAGCGCGGTTCAGCGCTATATAAGCGAGGGGCGCCCCTTCTTGGGGGTCTGTATCGGGATGCAGGTGCTGTTCGGCGGCACCGAGGAGGGCGGCTGGCAGGAGTGCCTGGGCGTCATTGCCGGCGCGGTGCGCCGATTTGCCCCGGGCTTGAAGGTTCCCCACATGGGCTGGAACCAGGTAAAGCAAAAGGTTGCTCACCCCATCTTCGAGGGCGTACCCGACGAAGCCAACTTCTACTTTGTCCACAGCTACTATGTCAAGCCGGAGGAGGGGTCGCTGGTAGCCGGCGAGACCGAGTACGGCATCCCCTTCTGCAGCGTGGTGGCTAAAGATAGCCTGGTGGCCACCCAGTTTCACCCGGAGAAGAGCGGGGAGGTGGGGCTGAAGATTTACGATAATTTCATCAGGGTTGCCCTGGGAGCCGAAGCGGGCAGGCGGTAAGAAATGGCCAGGACAGATAAAATAAAGTATTTGATTATCGGCAACTCGGCGGGCGGCATCGGGGCTGCCGAAGCCATCCGGGAGGTGGATAAGGCGGGGACAATGGCTATCGTCTCCGACGAGCCTTACCCGGCCTACTCGCGGCCGCTTATTTCCGAGCACCTGTCCGAGGGGCGTTCTCTGGAGAGGATGCTTTACCGCCCGGCCGATTTCTACGAAAAGAATAAAATAAAGACCGTCTTCGGCGATAAGGTGGCGCGGATTAACTTCAACGAGCATAGTCTTGAGCTGGAGAGCGGGCGGACTATTGCCTGGCAGAAGCTGCTGCTGGCCACCGGCGGTGTGCCTATCGTGCCCGGGATGGAGGGCAAAGACCTGAAGGGTGTTTTCACCTTTACCACCCTTGATGACGCTAAAGCTATCGATAAGTTTCTGAAGCAGCGCCAGGGCAAGATAAGGGCGGTGGTCATCGGCGGGGGGCTTGTCGGGGTGAGCGCCACCGAAGCCCTGTTAAAGAGGGGGGTGGAGGTCAGCATCGTCGAGATGAAGGACTGGGTTTTGAACACCATCCTCGATGAGGAGGCGGCGGCGCTGGAAGCCGAGGCTCTGACCAAGACTGGTGTTGACATAATAACCGGACATACTGTTGCCAGGATAAACAGCAGTCTGCTGGGCGAGGTTAATGGCGTCAGCCTGGATGACGGGCGGTCTATGTCCTGCGATATGGTTGTCGTCGCTATTGGCGTTACGCCGCGCCTGGACCTGGTGGCTGATAACGGGGTTAAGACCAACCGGGGTATCATCGTTGACCGCTGCATGGCTACCTCCGTGCCCGGTGTCTACGCCTGCGGGGATGTGGCCGAGGCCTATGATTTCGTTTACGGGGAGAACCGGGTAACACCCGTCTGGCCCAACGCCTATACCGGCGGCCGGGTTGCTGGTTTGAATATGGCCGGTAGGAAGGCGGAATACGGGGGCGGCACCGCTATGAACGCCCTTAAGTACTTCGGGGTGAATATCGTTTCGGCGGGGATGGTGACCGCGCCCGATGACAGCTACGAGGTTATCAGCCGGAGGGGCGACGGCATATATAAAAAGGTGATAATTAAAGACGGCCGGATACTGGGCATGGTCTTTGCCGGCGATATCGAGAAAGCGGGCATTATCTATAATCTAATGAAGGACAAGGTAAAGGTGGGGACTTTCAAGGAGGCGCTGGTTGCCGACGACTTCGGCCTGGCCTCTCTGCCGGAGAAAATCTGGCGTGCCCGGCTGGAGATACCGGCTTCCGAGGAGGCTTCTGTAGTGCCCCCGTTCGAGCTGCCGGAAGAAGTGGTCATGGATGAGTAGCCTTTCTTTCAGGAGAAGCTGACGTGAGAGATATCGGGAAGATTAATAACCCCAACCGTGATAACAAGATAATCGATGCCTGCTCCATATTCGGGGCGATGGATACCACCGGCCGGCGCTTTTCCGGCGAGGGCGTCATCCGGGCCAGCGCCAACATGCACGACCGGGGCAACGGGCTGGGTGGCGGCTTTGCCGTCTACGGCCTCTACCCGGAATACGCTGACCAGTACGCCTTTCACGTCATGTATTTAAGCCAGCAGGGCCGGCAGGAGACGGAGGCGTTTTTAAAGGATAATTTCAGCATTATTGAGCAGGAGGAGGTCCCGACACGGCCGGCGCCGCCGATTAAGGACCCGCCGCTGGTCCGGCGCTACTTCCTTGACATAAATAAAAACAAGCCCAAAAAGCAGTCCGGAGACGACTATGTAATGGCCAGGGTTATGGAGATAAATACCAGACTGTCCGACAGCTTTGTCTTTTCCAGCGGTAAGAACATGGGGGTCTTCAAGGGGGTGGGCTACCCCGAGGAGATAGCCGAATACTTCTGCCTGGAGCAGTATAAAGGCTACCTGTGGACGGCTCACGGGCGGTTCCCCACCAATTCCCCCGGCTGGTGGGGTGGGGCTCACCCGTTCTGCATACTGGACTGGACGGTCATCCACAACGGCGAGATTTCGTCCTACGGCATCAACCGCCGATATCTGGAGCAGTACGGCTACCAGTGCACCATGCAGACCGATACCGAGGTGGTGGCCTACGCCGTAGATTTGCTCATGCGCCAGCACCACCTGCCGCTGGAAATAGTGGCTAAAGTCCTGGCGCCGCCTTTCTGGAACACTATCGAGCGCCTGCCCAAAGAGGAGCAGAAGCTGATGCTGGCCCTGCGCCAGGTATACGGCAGCCTGCTCCTGAACGGGCCGTTTGCCGTCATTATCGCCCACCACGGCGAGATGATCGGGCTGACCGACCGTATCCGCCTGAGGCCGCTTACCGTCGGGGAGAAGGGTGATATGCTCTATCTTTCCTCCGAGGAATCGGCCATTCGCCTGATAGCCCCTGACCTGGATAGAGCCTGGATTCCGATGGGTGGCCAGCCGGTAGTCGGCCGGCTGAAGGCGGGGGCTAAAAATAGAGTAGCCGCCGGGGAGGCTAAATAAGGTGCTGACCAAACGGATTATACCCTGCCTGGATGTGAAGGGTGGGCGGGTGGTCAAGGGGAAGAGCTTTGTCCAGCTGCGTGACGCCGGCGACCCGGTGGAGCGTGCCGATTTTTACTATAAGGAGGGCGCCGACGAGCTGGTCTTCCTGGACATCACGGCTACCCCGGAGGGGCGCGACACCATGGTTGACGTGGTGGAGCGTATTTCAGAGAAGATATTTATGCCGCTTGCCGTGGGTGGGGGGTTGCGTACTATAGCCAATATGCGGCGCATGCTGCTGGCCGGGGCGGATAAGGTTTCTATAAATACGGAGGCGGTGCTCAAGCCCAATTTGATTAAAGAGGGCGCCGATAAGTTCGGCAGCCAGTGCATCGTGGTGGCTATTGACGCTAAAAGAGTGAACGGGGGAAAGCAGCCGAAGTGGGAGGTCTATATTAACAGCGGCCAGAAGCCGACCGGGCTTGACGCCGTCGAGTGGGCGGAGCGGGTGGTCGGGCTTGGCGCCGGGGAGATACTGCTGACCAGCATGGACGCCGACGGGCACCAGACGGGCTATGACAACGAGCTTACCCGCGCCATTTCCGAGGCGGTCAGCGTGCCGGTGATTGCCAGCGGCGGCGCTGGCAGCCCGGAAGACCTCTATCAGGCGTTAATTTTGGGCAAGGCCGACGCGGTACTGGCGGCCAGCATCTTTCACTACGGGGCTTACTCCATCAATGATATAAAGCAATACCTGGCA
>Ga0315545_1001861_pt1 | contig 19886 bp, 25 predicted proteins | sample SalMarSW160210MG_FD_203096 | JGI IMG/M metagenome (GOLD analysis project Ga0315545, IMG submission 203096) | Salt marsh sediment microbial communities from the Plum Island Ecosystem LTER, Massachusetts, United States - Salt Marsh Sediment SW1602-10 ...
GATGAAAGATTATTACAAAAAATTGCACTTAGTGACCCAACACAAAAAGATAGTAGATTGAAAAAAATTATATTAAAATCAACTTTGGGGGAATTTAATCCATTAACAGCTTTTGGATTATATCAAGAACACAATATTCAACTATCTGACACAGAAGAAAAAGCTCTTCAAAACAAAATAGCAAAAAGTGCAAGTAAATATGACATAAGAAATAATTTATCTCAATACCCAAAGATACAATTATTATGGGCTAAGACAAATGCTAAAGATGAACCAAGAACAGCTTATAGAATTTTTAAAGAACAGGGATATAATGGAGAAGAAGCAATTATGGCTGTTCAAACTGGATTAAGTTTAAACTCATTTGAAAATAAAGAAAAGGCAATAAATACCTCAGAAATCGATGAACAACATTTGAAAGAAGCATACAAATCAGCACCCCTTAAAGTAAAGGTTAAAATTAACCATAACTTACTTGCAGGTGCAGCAGTAACAAACCCAAATTTAGCTCAAGATTACCTAAAAGAATTCAAAAATCTTAGCAGACAAGCAAATAAAGCAAATAAATTAGAGTTAGCATATGACCTATGGATTGAAGGAAGAGGAAAATTCAATGGAAAATATATCAATAAAGTTAGAACAGATTTAATAAAAGATTGTATAGAAAATCACTTTGGAATTATAGGTTTTCTTCATTCAGCAGATAGAAAAGGCAAAGTTGAAGCATATAATGAATTAATAAAAGCAGATAACCTAGGAAATGCATATAAAATTGCTTTAGAATTGGGAGGAAAAAGATTAGAAGAAGTACATAAAAAAATGGTTTCAAATAACCCAAGATGGGCTGCTGATGTTTTTGAGAAAAATGAAGATGAAAAGGGTTTAGTTCATTTGACAAAAAGTATAGCTTCTGAATATAATATTAATCCAAAGAAATTAAAAACTCTTATCGAAACATACAAAACTGATTAGGTTATTTTTATAGTATATTCATTTTCTAAATAAGAAATCTTAAATACATTCAATACTTATTTTTAATATGAAAAAAGAGATTTTATTAATATTAATTTTTATTCTTTTTCCCATCATAAATGCTGATGTTATTTCTATAAATTCAGGAGGAAATGAAGAAATTATAATTAATCCAGATACTTATATTGAAGGATTTTTTTCATGCACTCCAGATACATGTTCAAGTTTAGGTTATAATTGTAGAACCTGGAGTGATGGTTGTGGTGGAACAATAAATTGTGGCTCATGTGCTGCAGGATACACTTGTAGGTCTGGAATTTGTAGGGCTGTTACTATTACAACTCCTGGCGCTGGAGGGGGAGGTGGATTTATTCATAAAGAAGTTGAAGGATTAAAAATAATTCCTAAACAATTTAGTATAACAATGACTGCAAACTCAACAACTTCTGCAAAAATTGATTTATATAATATTGGGAAATCTGAATTAGACATAAAAGTCTTAACACAAAGCTTAGAAAAAATTGTTATAATTGATGAAACCTCTTTTATATTAAAACGTAAGAAATCCAAAACACTAAAACTTCAAATTACTTCTCCTCCAAAAGCAGGAATTTATACTGGAAAGATAAGATTTATAACCCAAAATAAGATTCAGGAAATTCCTTTTGTATTAAATGTTCGTTCTGGTCTTAGTCTTTTTGATATTTCATTAGATATTCCAGAAAAAAATAGAATAATTAACATAGGAGAAAAACTCAAAGGACAAATTACTTTAATACAAGCAGGAATTCAAGAACCAATGGATGTTTCTTTACATTATATAATCAAAGATTATAATGATAATTTTTATCTTGAAGAATCAGAAACAATTATGGTAAATAAACAAAAGAGTTATGAACATGAATTTAATACAAATAATCTTCTCCCAGGAGATTATGTTATTGGCGCAGAAGTCATTTATGAAGGAGGTGTAGCAACTGCAAGTTATCCCTTTCAGGTTGTTGAAAAAAAACCAACAAAAATTGACGTAATTTATATAGCATTAATATTTATTCTTATAACAGCGATAATAGTAATATTATTAACTATAAAACACTATAAGAAATTAAGACTAAAATATAAAAAGAGGAAATGAAAAAAAAAGGAATTTTAATTATTTTTATTGGAATAATTTTACTAGCAGGAATAACCTTTTTTTATATAACAAATAAACCAATACCAAAAAGTTCTTTTGAAATTGTCCCCTCTCTTTTTAAGATAGTTCTTGATAAAGGTGAAACAATCAGTGAAGATTTAGAAATAAAAAATTTTGGTAAAAAAAATAATTTCAGTCTAAAAATAGGAAATCTTAATGGAATTGTATATCTTGAAAAAAATAATCTTATTATTGAAAAAGGAAATTCAGGAAAGGTCAAAGTAAATATTTCAGGATTGAATTCTGTTTATGGAGCTCACATGGGACATATTTCTGTATCAAATGGATTAACCGAAAAGATAATTCCTTTTGTTGCATCAATACAAACTCATACTCAATTCTTTGCAATAAATCTGGATGCTGCTCCTGAAAATAAACATTTGATAAAAAAAGATAATCTTATAACAGATATAAAATTCTTTAACCTTTACGACGACAATTCACACACAATTAATGTAAATTATAAAATTCTCAATATAAATGGTGAAAAGATTTTATCTGAATCAGAACAAATAACAATTGGTTCAAAATCTTCCCTCACCAAGAAATTCTCTCTCCCCCAAGATATTGCTCTTGGAGATTATGTTTTTGTAGTATCTTTAGATTATCTTAATACAATAACAACTTCAAGCTATTTATTTTCTGTCGTTAGCAAAAAACCATTTTCTTTTTTTAATATAAATTTACTTGCTTGGATAGTGATTATTTTTACAGGAATTACTTTTCTTCTTATATTATATTTAATATATGAAAGAGTAACACTATTCTCTCAATTAAAAAAACAACAACATGAACAAGTAACATTTTTTTCAAAGAAAATATCCAAAGAAAAGAAAAGACGTCTGGCTAAGGCCAAAACACAAAAACAAAAGAAGAAGATAATTGCAGAATTACAGGATGCTAAGACAAAAATTTTAACTGCACTCAAAAAACAACAAAGACACCAAAAACATGAATTAAAAAAATTACAAAAGAAAAAAGACATTGAAGCAAAGAAAAGAAAACTTTGCCAATGGAGAAAAGAAAGTTATCCAAAAGCTGTTAGGTCTGCGCAAATAAGTTCAGATTTGAAAAATAAACTTGTCGTTTTAGGCCATGCTTATAAAGAAGGATTTATTAAAAAAGATTCTTATAAAAAAGGGGTCTCAAAAATAAAATCAGCCGACAAAAAACAAAAGACAAAAATTTATAAATAAATCTATTTTTATTATTAAAAGAGATGGGAATAATAGACAATCTTTCATCCATAACTGAAAAAGAACTTTCATTTAGTAAAAAAGCTTATAAGAAAGGTCAGAAAAATAAAAGTTCTATAAAAAAAACAACAAGAAAAAAACCAATTAAAAAAAGGATTATGAAAAAAACAATAAAATCTCAGAACATCACTAAGAAAATGATAAATAAGAAATCTACTGAAGCACAAAAAGGAATGTTAAAAGAAGCTATAGATGATATTAATAGGGAAATTGCAAGAATTAATCTTAAAAAGAGACAATTAAATAAACAAATTACAGATGCCGATTCTGGATTAGAATCATCAAGAAAAGCAGAAAAAAGATTACAAGAGAGAATAGCAGAACTTCTTGAAAAAGAAGCTAGTCTAAAAGAGAAGAAGAAAAGAATTACTCAAAATGAAGAAAGGCTTTCTGATAAACTTTTAAAAATAGAAAAGATAAAATCAGAGCTTAACGACGTTTAAGATTTCTAATAAAAATTTAAATAAGCCTATTTGTAGTTAATAAAATGTTAATCGGACTTGTAGGAAAGCCATCTGTAGGAAAAAGCACATTTTTCAAAGCAGCAACTCTGGCAGAAGTTGAAATAGCTTCATATCCATTTACAACAATAAAAGCAAATCATGGAATTGGATTTGTGAAAGTTGATTGTATTGACAAAGAGTTTAATACGCAGTGTAATCCAAATCATGGATTTTGTATAAATCATAAAAGATTTGTTCCTGTTGAATTAATAGATGTTGCAGGCCTAGTTCCAGGAGCTTCAGAAGGAAAAGGTTTAGGAAATCAATTTTTGGATGATTTAAGACAAGCAGATGTTTTTATTCATATAGTAGATGTATCAGGAACAACAGATGAAAAAGGAAAGCCAACAGAAAATTATGATGTCTCAAAAGATGTTATTTTTTTAGAAGAAGAATTAGACAAATGGTTCTTAGGAATTCTTATGAAAGTATGGAAAAGTTTTGCAAGAAAAGCAGAACTTGAAGAAGATAATTTTGCTCAGGCAGTTTCAAATCAATTTTCAGGATTAAAAGTTAAAGAGGATGATGTTAAAAGTGTTTTATTAAAATTAAACCTTCCAAAAAGAGCAAGCACATGGAATGACAATCAGCTTCTTGAATTTGCATCAGAATTAAGAAAGAAAAGCAAACCAATGATTATTGCTGCAAATAAAATTGATGCTCCAAATGGAAAAGAAAATTATGAAAAATTAAAAGATAAATTTCCTGATTTGAAAATAATTCCATGTTCTGCTGATTCTGAATTGGCTTTGAGAGAAGCTGCAAAAGCAGAATTAATAAATTATATTCCAGGTGAAAGAGATTTTAAAATCAAAGGAAATTTAACTGAAAAACAAAAACAAGCTCTTGATAAAATCAAAAAAAATGTTCTAGATAAATATGAAACTGGAACCGGAGTTCAAGCAATTTTGAATTACGCAATATTTGATTTATTAAAATATATTGCAATTTTTCCTGCAGGAGCACATAAACTTGCAGACAGCAAAGGAAGAATTTTACCAGATTGTTTTTTACTGCCACCAAATTCAACTGCTTTGGATTTTGCATATTTTCTTCATACTGATTTTGGAAAAAACTTTGTAAGAGCAATTGATGCAAGAACTAAAAAAATATTAGGAAAAAATTACAAATTAAAAAACAGAGATGCTTTAGAAATTATTTGCGGGAAATAATTATCTTCCCTTTTTCCACTTTCTCATTATCCCTAAAACTTCTTTATCAGAAACATCATGCCATTCTTCATAAACCTGTGCAACTGCATGAAAAAATCTTGGTTTTTCTAAAACAATTAATCCATTAACCATTTTTTGTATTTTCTCAGCAACATCTTCTCCAGAGACAGGAACAGCAACAATAATTTTTTTTGCTTTTTTCTTTTTGCATAACATTATCGAAGCAATCATAGTGCTTCCCATAGCTAATCCATCATCAATTAAAACCACAATTCTTCCGGAAATCTTTGGCAATGGTTCCCCTTTTCTCAAAATTTTCACTCTTCTTTTAGTTTCATTTATCTGTTCTTTTTTAATTCTTTCAATTTCTGATTTTGAAAGCTCATCTTCAGCCCAGTCAAAAATAAAAGTGCTTCCATCTTCTGCAATTGCTCCAAAACCAGCTTCAGGATTATATGGCAGAGGCAATTTTCTTGAAACCAACAAAGAAAAATCTGCATTCAAATATTTTGCAACTTCATAACCAACTTCAACTCCACCACGAGGAATAGCCAAAACTAAAACCTTTTTATTTTTATATTTCTCTAATGCTTTTGCAAGTTTTTTGCCAGCATCTTTTTTATCTTTAAACATTTAAATTTGCATCTCCATTCCATCATAAGCAAAAATAATTTCAGGATATTTTTTCTTAAACTCTTTTTCTTTTCTAATACTTTCTTTTCCGAAATGAGTAAAAATTATATTTCTCACCCCAGCTTTTTCACACCAGTGAATTTGAGTTATAATCCTTGCATGTCCAAAAATCTTATTATCTCTTCTTCTAACTAAATTCGCTCTTATTGATGAACCATCACCAATATAATAATCTGCTTTTCTAAGAACTTTATTTTTATTTTTTATATCAACAACATCACCTGTATAAATTATCTTTTTTCTTTCTGCATGAATTTCAAATGACACAGCTGGACATCTAATTGAATGAATAGCATTGTGAGGAATTATTGTAAAAGGACCTAATTTAAATTTTTTATTTGGTGTTATTATTTTATAATTTTCAGGTTTAAATTTTCCATAATCAAATGTTTTTTTAGTTAAATAAACAGGGATACTTATCTCATAATCTTTTTTTGTCCAGACATAATGGTCGGGATGTGCATGAGTTATCAAAACAGCATTTGGTTTTATTTTTTCCAATTTATATTTTTGCAAAGTTCCGTAATCAATTAATAATTTAAATCCTTTATATTTTAACAATGTTGAAGAATGATATCTATGTTTTTTTGAATGCTCTTCTATCTCACCCTTTGTCCCAAGAAAAATTAATTTAATCATTCTGTTCACTCGCGTGATAATGATGTTCTATTTCATTTAAAGTTTTATTCATAACTTTATGAATCATCCTGGCTAAATCCCAATCAAATGCTTTTGCAGTGAATACTTTTCCTGCAGTAATAACTTCAACATGAATACTTAATTTTCTTCTCTTACCTTCTTTTTCATGCTCTTTAAAATGGACTTTCAAAGAAAAAGAATTCTTCACAAGTCGTTGAATTTTCAGATAATATTCATTAAATAATTTTTTTGCAATTATTCTTTCTTTTTCATTCAAAATCTTTATATTTATAATCTCTGACATCATTTATTTATTAATCTTCCAAGTTTTTTAAAATCACTCTTAAACTTTTTTCTGAATCTTGAAAATCGCATTGCTGCAGCAGGATGATATGTCTTAATATATTTAATTCCCTTTATCTTCGGAGTTTGCCATGCAACAGCCCCCATTAAAACAATTATCTTCGGCTTTATTATTTTTACTTTTTCAACTAAATAAGGCATAAAAAAATTAATCTCTTTTTGGGTTGGTTTCCTGTTTTTAGGAGTTTTTAATCTTACAACAGAAGTTATGTAAAGATTTTTTCTTTTAATTTTATTTTCCTTTAAAATTTTATTAAGATATTTCCCAGATTTTCCAACAAAAGGCTTTCCAGTTTTTTCTTCTTCTGCACCAGGATTCTGACCAACTAACATAATTTTAGATTTAACACTCCCCTGATCTGAAACAATTTTTTTATTTGTTTTATAAAGAGATAATTTTTCACATTCCCTTTTCACTCTTTCATTAATCTTTTTTATATCGTCCTCTTCTCTAACCATCCTAAAATTTATAAGTAATAAAGCCCTTAAATATTTATGGAAAAAAAGAGGCGTGTTTTTAAAAAAGGTAAATATATTACAACAAGAAAAGGTTCATTTGTTTTGAGTTTATCAAAAAAAGTTGTCAGATGGTTAAAACCCTATTCTAAAAAAATTGAAGTTGTAGGAAGTATTAGAAGAAAAGAAAAAAAACCAATTGATATTGATATTGTATTGATTCCAAAAAATAAAGAAAAACTTGAAGAGTTTATGAGAAAAAAAGGAAAATTCATGCAGGGTGGTGGAAAAAAATCCAGATGGAAAGTAAAAGGAGTAAAAGTTGAATTATATTATACAACACCTGAATCATGGGGTGCGACATTAATAGCTTATTCAAGCAAATTCGGAGCAGGAATTGGTTTAAGAGTTGTTGCAAGAAAAAAAGGTTTTAAATTAAACCAATATGGATTATTCAAAAGAAAAACAAAAAAAAGAATTGCAGGAAAAACAGAAAGGGGAATTTACAAAGCTCTTGGAAGACCTTGGAAACCTCCTGAAAAAAGATGATTAAATTTTGCTTCTCACAGAATGCTTTGCACCACAAGCCAAACAATGAATAAAACTTAACCTATCTTCTTTAATTAATTCTGTATCGGGTTTTTTACACTCTTTACATAAAACAAATTCTTTAACATATTCTTCAATTTTTCTATTTATCTTTGCACTTGGCACTTTAATATTCAAAACAAGTCTATCCCCTTCTCTTTGCCCAGATGCTGCAAGTTCTCTTAACATAAATTTCTGAAAATGCTCTGGTTTTCTTCTAAGATATGAAGCAATCTGAAAAAAATTCGTCAAAATAGTTTTCCTCCCTTCAATATGTCCTTCTATTTTAGGAATTTCAAATCTTTCTCCAGTTCCTTCTGGCTTTTTCACTTTTGAATATGCTTCATTTAAAAGTTTTTCATAATCTGTCATAAAAATTAGAAAGATAATTGATTTATAAGAGTTTTGGGATAATAAATTATTCTTCTACCCCAATAGGAGAAATATGTTCATCTTTTATTTCTTTTAATCTTTCTTCTATATTCTTTTTATCATTTATTAATTTTCTTTTTTCATTTACTAAGTTCTGTCTTTTTATTCTTTTTTCCCATAAAAGAAAAAGTTTAATTATAGGATTAGTTCTCTTTAAATCTCCTCTATTACAAATAAAAGGGAGGTATCTTTTTACATTATGACACAAAGTCTCTCCTACAGAGAAAAAGGCAGCTCTTTCATCAGCTACCCCTAAAACAAAAGGAATAGAAAAACTTTCTATTTTATTTAAGACATCTACTAATAAACCATTAATATTTCCCAAATCTTGAGAATCTTTTTTATCTATTTTCTTTAAGGAAGTTATTTTTATCTCTCCATGTATAATTGATGAATCAAACTTATCAAAATAATTTACTTTATCCTTTATTATTTTATCATCTAAATCCTCTAAAGTGGGAATTATCTCTTTCCTATAATATTCACATTTTTCTGAAGCTAATTTATAAGCATTTATTTTAGAAGATTTTCTTGAATTATCTTTTGATATCTTTATTTGATAAAGCCCAAATACTGCAACAATAACTAATGTAGGCCCACTAAGAAAATATAAAATTTCTAAAATATTATAAAGATTTTCCACTAAAAATGGCATGAAAGACAAAAAAATAAGAAAAATATAAATATTTAGGTCATTTAAAATATATTTACAATATTTATCCTAACCACCGAACTCTTCCAGGACGCGGTTCAAAAATAATTCCCTCTTCAAGTAATTTCTTAATTTCCTGATTAATTATCTCAGGAGAAATCTCTCTCAAATCCATAATTATTTTATCTAAATCAATGCCTCCTTCTTCCTCTGCATTTTTTATTTTATCTAAAATTTTATCTTTAATTGCAATTATCTGTTCTCTAGCAACAGGTTTGGCATTTTTGGATTTCTCTTTTTCAATTTCCATTTTTCTCACAAGCAAATATTTTGGGTCTTGTTCTTTAATAATCTCTGGAGAAATATATGTTTCATTATTAAAATTCCTTAAAACACCAATAACTAAAATTGTATTACCCTGATTTAGATTTTTTAATTTTTCAACATCATCTCCAAAAGATTTCAGCTTTATCTGCCCAGAGCCATCATCAAGAGTTAAAAAAGAATATTTCTTATCTCCTTCACTATCATATTTATCAACAACATTTCCAATAACATTAACCCTAACAATTTTTTTATCACCTAATTCTAAAAAAGAAAATCTATCTCCATCCATAGCTGGCTTTCCTAAAAGCAATTCTCCTATACGAAATTTATATGCAATATGTCTCTTAAATTGGTCTTCTGGCATTATAAAAAAAATTAAAACATATTTTTAAAGATTTATGAACTAACTCGAAGTCTTCTGAACATACCCTCTTCTAGGGGTGAATATATCCCCAGATGCTTTTAATTTATTAATTGCATCATCAATATCATCTTTTTTTATTTTATCTTTAAGTTCTTCTTCAATTTCTTCTATTGGAATTAATTTCCCAATTTTTCCCTCAAGTTGATTAATGACTTCCCTCACTGTTATAATTTTATTTCTCTGAGAACTCGGAATTCCTGTTGAAACCCTATCAATATCAAAAGTCTTTGATTCATAATCATAACCAACCTGCATCAAATAATATTTCATTAATTCTATTGCCTCCTTTGCATCATCCATAGTAACTTTTTCTTTTAATTTTAATTTCGCTGATGCCTCTGCCATTCTTATCAAAGCCTGAAGCTGCCGAGCAGAAATAGGAATAGGCCTTATAGCACTCTCAGATGAAACAGGTTTATTTCTCAACTCAACATAAAATCTCTTTATCTCTTCAACAGCTTCATCAGTTAATTCAGGTTTTATTCTTTGTTTAGCATATGCAACATATTTTCTAAAAAGTTCCCTTGGAATCAACATATCTTCTCCTCTTTTCTGATGCTCCTGTAAAACATGAGTTGCAATCTTCTCATCTTTGTCTCTGTTAGGAATATCTCTCAATGTAAAAATAACATCAAATCTATTAATTAATGTTGGAGGTAAATCAATTTGTTGAGCAATTGACTGATAAGGGTCAAATCGTCCAAATTTAGGATTTGCAGCTGCCAAAACAGAAGTCTCTGCTCTAAGTGTCGCCTGCACATTTGCCTTTGAAACAGTTATTGTCTGTTGCTCCATTGCCTCATGCATTGCACTTCTGTCACTTGCATCCATCTTTTCCAATTCATCAATACAAACAAGCCCCTTATTCGCTAAAACCATTGCACCAGCTTCCAAACTCCAACCTCTCAAATATTCATCTCTTACAACAGTCGCAGTTATTCCTGCCCCCGAAGCAGATTTTCCAACAACATATCTCCCTTTTGGAGAAATATTTGACATAAAATTCAAAGTAACTGATTTTGCAACACCTGGATCACCAATTAATAAAATATGAATATCTCCACGGCTCGTCTGCCCATCTGCATGAATTTTTTGCACTCCACTAAACAATTGCAAGACAAGCGATTTTTTAATCTCCTCATATCCCCAAATACTCGGAGTGATGCTCCTCGCCAAATTATCAAATATTTTAGGGTCTTCAGATAATTCAAGAATTTGCCTTTCATCTTCTTCACTTATATCCAGTTCTTCAAAAGTTTCCTCCATAGGAATCAAATTATTAGCATCAACCGCTAATTCAAATCTTGTTGAAAGACCGCCTGAACGTAAGGGAACAGGAACTTCTTTTAATACCCCAATAACTTTAATTCTACTTCCAGGAGTTGTTTTTTCTTCCATTCTCGGCTCAACTAAATCTTCTTTAATAAATATATTAATTCTCTTTGGTTGTTCTCCACCCGATAAAGATTCTGGTGCTTCTTCTATTACAAGCCTTTGAGTATCAACCATTGATTTACTAACTAATTTAAAACCCCCTCTCCTTCCACAAGAACATCTCGAAGGCTCCCGAAATTTTTTTTCTAATTGAGTTACTTTTTGAGTTGTTCCACAACTTGGACATTCAAATAAAGCTTCTACAACCTGAGGTCTTACATCTGACGCCTGCCTAATAATTCCCTCAATAACAATTACTTCATTCAAATGTTTTGAACGAATATTTCTTATTCTTATTTCCTGACTTTTCGGAAGATTGATTAATCTAACTCTCAAATTATTTATTAATCCAGATTCCTCAATTGCTACTTCAATTAATCTTAAAACTTCTTCAGGATTTGAAAGTATTCCATCTGAAAGAATATTTGAGAATTCAGTAAGTTTCATAAAATCTAAATAAATTATATTATTCCCTTTACGTATTGATTCACCAAATTCTTTTTTATAAGAATCAAAGAAATTTTTTGCTTCAATTATAAATTCTTCATTTTTAATCTGCCTCTTATCACCCATGAACTAGAAATGAGTATTTTCTTTATATGGATTTCTATGATTGGAAAGTAATTTTATAATATTTAGAGAAAAATTTTAAAATCCAATACTAAATTAAAAGATTATTATAATTAATTATTTAAACAAAATTCTTCTAATTCTTTTAAAGAAATATCATATTTTTCTCCTGAAATCTCTAATGTTGTAGTTTGAGTTGTTGGAGATATTTGAATAATAGAGCTATTTATATTAATAGTAGTTTCTAATTTAAGAGATTCACACAATTGAGTAGAATTAAAATTTGAAAGTAGAGTTTCTAAATCATTTTTTGGAGGATTTAAATTTGTAAAATAATATAATGCACATACAAAAAAAATTATAAGAACAATTAAAATTAAAACTATAAAAGAAAATTGATTCTTTTTCATATTTATCTACAACATTTTATTTTTTTAATATATACTAATGCAACAAAGACCGGATCTGACATTGCAAATTCTTGCTGTATTCCAACCAAAGTATATCCTGCAGGACATTTAACCCATTCAGCATCAGCGCATCCTGCACCGCTGCAAGATGGAAAAGTAGCAGTAATTGTTCTACAATCATTTAAACTTCCCAATCCTCCTCCTGTGTTATCAACTCCATCAGCAAAACCAGAAGGTACTCCACTTAATTCATTCCAACTTACACCATTTTTTACAGAAGCAAGAACTGTTGGGTCTGTTTCATCAATTTCATCAGAAGTATGACTAACTCCTGCAACAGCATAAACTCCTACACTAACAAATGCCAAAATCCCAATTACAATAAAAGTATAAAGCCACCTGTTAGAAAAATTAATTTTAATTTCAATTCCTCTTTTTTTCTTCATGTTAATTATTATGAATAAAGGATTTTTAAATGTTATGCTATTTTCTTCAAATAATGATTCATATATGGAGAAGAAAAATCTTTTCTTGGTTTCAATTCCGGACTTGTTAATTGTTTATCTACAATAAGTTTTGTTACTTCTTTTAATTTAATTAAATCTTTCAATGAGGGAATCAAGTGACTGCGACAAGACACTATTTTATAAGTATTCCCAATATCATTTTTTATTAATTCCCCAATATAATCTCCTCTATTATTTTTAATCACATATTCTTTTGTTTTTCTATTATAAATTGTATTAACATCAGTATACCATCTAAGAGTCATAAAATCTTCTTCTCTTAATCCATCAATTAAAGTTAATCCTTTCATATTTTTTGCTAAATAAGAATATTTAAAAATGTTATCTTTAGAATTATCTTTTATAATTTTTCAGAGCAACCTTAACATTTTTCAGAAGCTGAATCATACTATCTTCAAGCTGTTGTTTATTCTTTGTTCCAGTGCACACAAGTTTTCCATTACTAAAAAGTAAAAATGTAGCATTTGGTTCTATTAACTTATAAACTAATCCAGGAAACTGTTCTGGTTCATATTCTGTATTTTGCATCTCCAAAGCTAAAAAATTAAGATTAAGCTTTAAATCAATTGTCCCAGAAGCAACAATATTTTGAACAGTTATCTTAGGTTTTGTTGTAATATTCACATTTATCTTCTTCAATTGCTTTATCACAGCCTGTATAACTTTTCTCACTTGAGAAACTGATTTTGTTCCAGTACAAACAAGATTTCCAGAAGAAAAAACTAAAACAGCTGATTTTGGCTCTTTAATTCTTAATACAAGTCCTGGGAAAGTCTCTGGATTATATTCAGTATTAGGTTGTGTCCTTGCTAATTTTGTTAATGGAACAGGCTTTTCCAATGAAGTTGTTGCAACAATATTTTGTATTTTATAATTACTTGTTGATTTTCCAGCCATTTTATAATAAATTATTAGATAAATTCATTTATAAAGGTTATTTTAACCATATTTCCAATTCCTTTTTTGATTTGCAAAATCTTTTTCAACTTCTTCCAATGTTGCAGCATCGCTTGGTCCTTTATCAGGACGAAGAGCAGTAAATCTTGGAAATCTCAATGCCCATCCCGAATTATAATTGGGAGACCTCTGGATTTCCTGATAAGTAACTGCAACAACAATTTTTGGTTTAATTTCAACTTTCTTTCCTTTCTCTTTTATAATTAAAGGAGTTAATTTTTTAGTTAATTCAGCAAAAGAAATTCCTCCTTCTTCTTTTTCTTTAATTCCTGTTCCAACTTTTCCAATCTTTAAATATTCTCCTCTCTTTTTTCCTTTACAAGCTAAAATAAAACTAGACATCCATCCAGAACGTTTTCCAGTCCCATATTCTGCACCAACAATAACCAAATCCAAATCTCTTTCCTCTGGTTTCAGTTTCAGCATATGCCCAACACGACTTCCAGGCTGATAAATCGCATCAAGTTTCTTGAACATAATTCCTTCCTGATTATCTCTAAGTGCTTTTTTGTAAAATGATTTTGCCTTTTTCTCATCACCTGTAATAATCTGTTTTGAATGGATTATTTTATAAGAATGATTTTTAATAATCCCCCTAAGCAATTCTGTTCTCTTCCTAAAAGGCTCGTTTAGTAAAGAATGATTTCCATAATAAAGAATATCAAAAACATTTATTTCAACAGGAAGTTCCTCAACAAGTTTTTCAATATGATATTTTCTTCTTATTCTCTGACTAATATGCTGAAAAGAAGTATACTCTTTTGTCTTTTTATCATAACCAACTGCTTCAGAGTCAAGAATAAAATTTTTTCCTTTAACATATTTTCTTATATTTGCAACAACATCAGGAAATTGTTTTGTAACATTTTCTAATCTTCTTGTAAACAACTTTATTTCTTTTCCTTTCTTATGAATTAACAATCTAAATCCATCATACTTATATTCAATAGCACAAGGTTTTCCAACTTTCTCAAAACCATCTTTAATAGTTGCTGCTTTTTGAGCAAGCATAACTTTAATCGGTTTGCCAATTTCCAAAGATATCTTATCAAGTTCTTTCAATTTCCCTTTTCTCGCAGCTTTGAAAACTTCTGCAATATCATTTGACTTATCAATTGCACTTTGTATTCTTTTAGCTGATTCTTTACCTGAATCAAAAAAAGCAGAATTCATGGCATCCCTTATTGTGCTTTCTTTAACACCAATTCTTAAATCTCCAATTAAAGTCCTTACAAGATACAATGCCTCAACAGGAGAAGCAGAAGTCAAAAGTTCAGTTATTAGTGAAATCTTTTTTGCTACAGTTCCCTTACCTTCAAGTTCAGGAAGTTTTCTTAAATTTTCCAAAACTTTTTCAGTAGTTAAAATATGTCTATGTAAAGTAGATTGTTTTTTATATTTAGTTAATTCCTCTGCAACTTTACCCAAATCACCAATAGACTTCCATTTTTTCACAACCTGCTTAGATTCAATTCCAGTTGCTTTTGAAATCGCTTTAATAGCTAACTGATTACTAATTCCAATTCTCTTTTCATTATATTCAGGATAAATATCTCCTAATAAAAGATACAAAACTTCATCATCTGATTTATCAAGCAATCTTAAAAATTTCGAAAGAATTCTTATTTTCTCGAGTCGCTTTGTAGTTCCCGACGCTTCTTCATAAAGTTCTGCAAGTTTTTTATATCTCATTTTTTCTTTCTTTTTAATTTAATTAAATCATAAATTGATACAATAATAAAAACAGATTGTAGAATTATAAATATAACATTTCTTAAAGAAATACTATATGCTAATAAACTTATACCACCTGAAATATAAAAAATATCCTGTTTCTTTCTTTTTTTCGAAATAACTCCAATTGAAATTAAAATCAAACCAATAGCTCCAATTATTATAAAAATTATTGATACCATCTCTTTTAATTAAAAAGAAATAATTGTTTTTAATCCTATTGATTCTTCCACAATCCATGAACATTACAAAACATTCTCGCGTTTTTAATATCTGCTTTTACAGGAAAAACCGCTTCTGGTTTTTCTCCTGGATGCAAAAACTTTTTTGACTCACCTTTATCTGTAGAAATTTCAACCCATTCAATATAATGATTTTCTTCCATTGGATGAAGAACAGCTCCAACTTTTACTTTAACACCTTCTTCATTTTTTTCAATAACAGGCGCATGCTTGTCTGCATATTCCCCTTCAGACTGTTCTTCCATTAAATTCATTGGCTTTCCACAACAAACCAGATTATTTGAACTTGGATGCAAAACTTCAATAACATTTCCACAAACACTGCAAATGTAAACCTGTCTTCTTTCTACCATTATTTCATTTCCTCAACTTCTTTTTTCCCATTCTTAAGTTCATTAACCTGTTCTTTATCTAATTCAAGAAGTAATGTCTGAAATTCACCAATATGAGTCTTCTCCTCCTTAGCAATATCTAAAAGAACTTTCTTAATATTTTTATTTTTAGTCTTAGCTGCAAACTGTTCATATAAACTAACTGCATCAAGTTCTGCAATCAAACCAGCCCTAAGAATTTCCTTATCAATATCCTCTTTTGCAACTTTATCCAAATCAATTGGAAACTGCGATAACATAAAAAGAATAAAGAATAAAGGTTTTTATATTTTTGGAATTACATTAAGTTTTCTTTAATAAATATAACCAATCAAGACTCACAAATATGTTTCTGCCAAACTGTTGTAATTTAATTAGAAGTGGAGAATTTTCTGAAGGTTTTTCAATCCCTTTAAATATATAAGGATGGCTATATTTAAAACTTCTTCCATAATGCACTGCAACTCTATCTCCTTTTAATAATTTAATCCTTTCAAAATCTTCTTCAGTCAATAATTCATAAGTTTTTGTCATAGAAATATTTAGATAAAGTTTAAAAATTTATTACTTACCTCTCCTCTTACCAGCTCTTACACTTGGTCTTGTTTTTGAAGTTGGACTTTTATTTCTCAAACCTCTTGATTTTTTCCCAGCACTTGTCAAACCTCTCATTGCTCTTTTCTTATTTCCAGATTCAGAAATCCATTTCATCTTTTTATCTTTTTTAATTTCTTGTTTAGAAGGATCAACACAAATGACTTCAAAAAAATAATGCATTCCATCTTTTCCAATCTGATAAGAATTTAATACAACTAAATTAGAATATTTTCTCTCAACTCTTTGCTCTGCAATCCATTTATAATTCATTCCCAAATTCTTCCGAGTGTGCATTCTCTTGCTTCTTCTACCTTTGTTTGGTCTTGGTCTTTTATGCCCTCCTCTCTTAATTCTTACTCTAATTATAACAAATCCTTTTTTATCCCTATAACCCAAAGCTCTTGCTCTGTCTAATCTCAAAGGCTTCTCTACTTTTGTAAAAACTCCAGATTTCCTCCATCCTATCATTCTATTTCTCAAAGTATCTTTATCTGGCTTCTTCCATGCTTGTTTTATATAATAATATAGTCCTTTCATTTGATTATTTTATAAGGAATGAGTGAAAATCTTTTTAAGATTTACTCTTGCCATAGATTATTTAGAAAAAATTGGTTTTTAAAGATTACTTAAGTGAGGCTGCACGGATTTGAACCGTGGACCCCTGCCTTATCAGAGCAGTGCTCTGGCCAGACTGAGCTACAGCCTCATGTTTCTAAGTTTGTAGCGAATAAATGTTTTTTAAGCATTTCTACCATCGTAGTTTCTTTTCTAAAGAAACCCGTGAGCTACAGCCTCATAAATATTACATGAATAAATCTTTTTTAAAAGTTTTCTAATTTATTTAACACTAAACTCAAGAACCAATTTTCCTTTTGACAGATTATAATTTATGATTGGTAAATTTATCTGAACTATTTTGAAATATGATTTATCTTTTGCAACAGCCTTTATCTCTATACTATTTTCAAGTCTAACAACTGCAATATCATTTATTGATTTAACACCCTGAATATCAATTTCATAAACAATTTTATCAGAAAATCTTCTTACATTTGTAACAGGCTCTTCTCTAGGAAGTTTTGAAAATTTTTTAAAATTTTCTTTAGATAAATGTGAAGGTATTTTAACAGAACTAATTTTCTTCTCCACAACCTTTGGTTTAAATTGTTCAGGAACTTTGTTGAGATTAACCTCCTTACCATTTACCATTAATCTAAAATTTGTTCTTGGTTTTAAATCACTATTTTTCATTTGTTTTTGCATTTCCTTTTGTAACATCCTCATAGCATTTCCAAGCATTTTTCCAAAAATATCCCCTCCAAACATTGGACTAGAAAATTGTCTAGATTCATTTAAATCGTCACTCTTACCCAAAATCCCCCAATCTTTTTTAAAATTTTCATTCAAAGAATTTCCACAATACGGACAAAATTCATATTGAGAATTTATCTTTCTCTTACACTTTTTACACTTTTTTTTCTTAAACATTTAAAGAAAACACTATTTCAGTTTATAAAATTTATGAAGTCATTTCATTCTTAAATATTTTTTAATAGACATAATCTCATGAGCCTCTTCAGCAAAAGAAGATTTAAATTGTTTAAATAAAATATTTTTGAATTTTTTTGAACTTCCAAATTTCTTTGTTTTTTTTATCTCATTCATTTTTGGAATCCACCAAAACACAACTATCATTCTTATTATTCCTCCAAAAATATAAATTAAAAAAAGAGGCTCTATAAAACTCACTGTTAAAAATTTAATAAGAATTGCACTAAGGGTTGCTCCAAAAAAAACTCCAATTCCATTTAATAAATTATAATAAGAAACAGCAAGTCCTCTCTTTTGCTGACTTACATTATCATAAATAAAATTTCCCTCAGCAAGATTAAAACCAGCCCAAGAAACTCCGCTAACTAAAGAAGGAACAAAAATCATATAAATAGGGTTCTGAGAAAGAATCCATAAAATAGGCACAATAGGAATAAAAATAGTTGTTACAACTAAAATTCTATAATTTCCATAGTTATCAGCGAGCACTCCCCAAAGGTTCAACACCAATAATGAAAATGCAGAAGCAGAAAATATTATTATCATGTAAGTTACATAACTAAAATTTAAATTTCTCAATAAATATATAGCTAATAAAGATGAAGAAATAGAAACAGAAAAACTAAGCAAAACCCTAAAAATAGCAAATTTCCCAAAATTAGTTTTAGGTGCCTTTTTTAAAAAATCCCAAAAAGAAAAATAATATCCTTTCTTCAGTTTTATCTTGGGCTCATATTGTTTTCTTAAAATTCTCCAAGAAATTAATCTAGTAATAAAAGCAAGAGAAAACAAAATCATAAAACCAAACATAGTCCAGTTTTTGCTTTTAAAATAATTTAATAAAAAAGCAGCAAGAATTGCAAAGATTCCTGCAACAAATCCAAGAATCAAACTCCTCTTAGAAAACCATCTCCCTCTATATTTTTCATCTACAATATCTCCCATCCAGGAAAACCAAGCAGGAGATGCAATATTGCCAAAAATAACATAAAGTGAAAAAGAAAATAAAACCAAGAAAGGTAAGAAATTTACTAAAATATTAAAATAAAATAAAATAGCAATTGCAACAAAAGGAAGCCACATTAAAAACTCAAAAAAAATTGCTTTTAGAATAATTTTCTTTCTTGGATATTTCTCAATCAATCTTGAACTAAGTGTCTGTGCCAAAGGTCCCAACAAACCCGATACTGCAGTCAATAAAGCAACAATAGAATTACTTGAATTAATCGCAATTGCAAAAGGAGAAACATACTTGCCTCCAAACGCGCCCTGAATATGAGCAAAAATACCTTCTTTTATACTATATCTTCTTGATTGATGTTTTAATTCCTTAACACTTAAATTATCTTTTTTCTCTTTTTTCAATTTAAATTCTCTCTAAATTGGAAAGTAAAAATTTTATATTTTCTCTCACCATCTTTTCAAAAATAAGAGAAAAAAGATTAATAAAACTTATGAATGCACCAACTGGGAATCGAACCCAGGTCTCAAGCTTGGGAAGCTCGTATTCTGCCACTAAATTATTGATGCTCTATAAAATTAAAATAGTTAGTTTTTTATATTTATTTTTTCTCACCATTTTATGACAAAAAAATTTTATGTTACAACAGCAATTGATTATGTAAATGCAAGACCTCACATTGGTCATGCTTTTGAAAAAGTTTTAGCTGATGCTATAGTGCGTTGGCATAAATTAAAAGGAGAAAAGACTTTCTTTTTAACAGGAACAGATGAAAATGCTCAAAAAAATGCTTTAGTAGCAAAAGAAAAAGGAATTCCTATCCAAAAATTTGTAGATAAAAATTCAAAAATCTTCATTGA
>Ga0315545_1001863_pt1 | contig 19869 bp, 15 predicted proteins | sample SalMarSW160210MG_FD_203096 | JGI IMG/M metagenome (GOLD analysis project Ga0315545, IMG submission 203096) | Salt marsh sediment microbial communities from the Plum Island Ecosystem LTER, Massachusetts, United States - Salt Marsh Sediment SW1602-10 ...
TAAAGGATAAAAAAATTGTTGCTTTGGTTAATTCAAATATTTTTGGTCAGGCCTTGAAATTGTATCTAAAAGGGTTACAAGTTGATTATCAAATTGGTTTTAATATTGAATTTATAGAAGATTTGAAAAAAGCCGATATTGTTATTACAGTTCTTGGCCAACCTAAATTGATTAAGGGTGAAATGATTAAACCAGGGACGATTTTAATTGACGGCGGTATATCAAGGGTAGATAATAAAATAGTCGGCGATATTGACCAGGAGAGCGTTAAAGAGAAAGCGGCCTGGCTGACGCCGGTGCCGGGCGGCCTGGGCCCCTTGACCGTTGCTTTTTTATTAAAAAACGTTGTTTCAGCTAGCCAAAGGGCGTAGTTCCCGGGGCGTAGTTCCCGGGGCGTCCCTTTTGACTACACCCTTAAAGGGTCGTCCTTTCGGACACGTCCTCGCCAAAGGCGAGGGCGTGATCCTCAATGGCAACCCTTTTAGTAAAAAGGGACGCCCCGCTTTCGCCTAATTAATATAAATCCGTGAAATATCAACCAGTTATCGGTTTAGAAATTCATGCCGAGTTGAAAACAGAAAGTAAAATGTTCTGTGATTGTCTTAACGACTCTGAGGCCGAGGAGCCGAACATTAATATTTGCCCAATATGTTTGGGGCATCCGGGGACTTTGCCGGTTATCAATCAAAAGGCGGTTGATTTTGTTATCAAGACAGCTTTATCTTTAAACTGTCAGATTCCCTCCTCGGCTAAATTTGACCGCAAAAACTATTTTTATCCTGATTTGCCTAAAAATTATCAAATTTCTCAACTTTATTTTCCTCTTTCAAATAATGGTTTTTTGAAAATTGGTGATAAGAAGATTAAAATTAGGGAGATTCACTTAGAAGAAGATACCGGTCGATTAACTCATCCGTCAGGAGCAGATTATTCCTTAGTTGATTTTAATCGGGCTGGCGTACCTTTGATGGAGTTAGTCACTGAACCGGATATCAGTTCCGGCCAGGAAGCCCGTCAATTCGGTGAAGAGTTACAGTTAATCCTGCGCTATTTAGGCGTTTCCGAGGCCAATATGGAAAAAGGTCAGATGCGTTGCGAAGTAAACATTTCTTTAAGGCCCCAAAAAGGCAAGTTGGGGACTAAAGTGGAGATAAAAAATCTTAATTCTTTCCGGGCGGTTGAACGAGCTGTTGATTATGAAATTAAAAGGCAGGGCGAATTGTTAGATTCGGGACAGAAAATTATCCAGGAAACCAGAGGTTGGGATGAAGCTAAACAACGGACCTTTTCTCAACGAATTAAAGAAGAAGCCCAGGATTACCGTTATTTTCCCGAACCTGATTTACCACCCTTAACCAATTTATCGGCTATCAACCAGCGTTTATCAGCTGAATTGCCGGAATTGCCGCCAGCCAGACGCCAAAGATTTATTCAAGAATATAAATTGCCGCCAGCTGACATTAATACTCTGGTCGCTAATAAAGGAATAGCTGATTATTTTGAGCAAGTTATTTCCGAACTTAAAACCTGGCTGAAAATAAAATCAATTAGCAATAAACAACCCCTAATTAAGCTAACGGCCAATTATCTTTTGACTGAATTACAAAAGTTGTTATTGGCCAGTAAAACCAAGATTGAAGATTGTCAGGTTAGTCCGGAGAACTTTGCTGAATTTGTTACTTTGATTCAGCAAAAAGATATTTCCAGTTCGGCCGCCCAAAAAGTTCTCCAAGAAATGTTCCAGACCGGCATTGACCCTTCTCACATTGTTGAAGATAAAAAATTAAGACAAGTCAGCGATGAAAAAGAATTGACTAAAATAGTTGACCAGGTAATTAAAAAAAATCCCCAGCCGGTTAAAGATTATCAATCAGGTAAAGAAAACGCTTTGCAGTTTTTAATCGGCCAGGTAATGGCCGCCAGTCAAGGCCAGGCCAATCCGGAAATGGTTGGGGAGATTTTAAAACAAAAAATAAAGGTCGGAGAATAAATTTAATTGGGAGAATAATATGCCCAATCCAGAAAAAAAAGTTGAATTAGGAAAAATTGAGCCGGAGTATAGGCAGGATCTTGAAAAAGGGAAAACATTTAAGTTTTCTGAGGAAGAAAGGAAGAGAAAAATAAAAGAGGGAATGACTGGTGAAGATATAGAAGGGAAAGAGAAAGATGTTATTGCCAAACAGGAATTAGCTCGTCAAGAAGCAGCGGAGGAAAATGAGACAGAATCGGGGGCGGAACAAGAAAGAAAAAAGATATCATTCGAGAAATTTAAGGCCCAACAGGAAAGGGAATTCGAAGAAACGTTGAAAGCGGCTCGTGAAAAAAAAGACGCGGCCTATGGGGACAAGGGGGAAGAAAAGGAGAGAATGGCTGCTTAAATAAAATCAGCAATTATTTTTGCCGCGGTGGGGTAAGTTTTAATCCAGTGAATTCGCTTATCTTTTTTGAACCAGGTCATCTGGCGACGGGCGTATTGGCGGGTATGCTGTTTGATTAACTCTTTGGCTTTCTCCAAAGTGATTTTGTCTTGAAGATACTGACTGATTTCTTGATAGCCAATGCCTGACATAGCTGGTAAATAAAGAGAGTAATTTTGAATTATTTTTTTGACTTCTCTGACCAGACCAGTTTGAGTCATTTTTTCGACTCGCTGGGCTATTTTTTTGTTTAAGGCCTCTTTATTGATTTTTAGGCCGATTTGGCAGATGTTAAAAAGAGGTTGTCCCTTTTCTCTTTGTTTAGAAAAAGGGTTTTTAGTCACTAAACAGACTTCTAAGGCCCGAATCAGCCGCCTTTTATTATGGCGGTCAATCGCGGCGGCCGTTAAGGGATCTAATTTTTCTAATTGACTGAATAATTCTTGATTGGTTAATTCTGCCAATCGCTTTCTTATTTTTTTATTCGGTTTGACCGGCGGAATTTTTAGATTATCAACGACAGCTTGGATATACAAACCAGTCCCGCCAACTAAAAATGGGAGCCGGCCTCTTTCTTGAATATCTTTAATAATTTTAACCGCTAGTTTTTTATATTGGGCCAAAGTAAATCCTTGATTAGGTTTGACCACATCAATTAAATGGTGAGAGACGCCAGACATCTGCTTTTTATTCGGTTTAGCCGTACCAATATCCATTTCCTGATAAATTTGCCGTGAGTCGGCTGAAACTATCTCGCCGTTAAATCTCTTGGCTAATTTGACTGCTAAGTCAGATTTACCCGAAGCAGTCGGGCCAAGAATGACAATGAGTTTATGATGTGGATAAATTTTTCCTGACACAGAGTCTAAAATTTATATAATTAAATTATCCTGTTCTTTTTCTTTGTTTCGTTCTTTTGCCATCGGTCCTTTTGGACTGGAAGAGCGTGAATCCTGCTCTTTTAAAAAACATAGAATTCGTATTTTCTAATAGCGCAGCCCAGGACGCCGCTTCCAATAGAGTCCTGAAATTACGAAGCGCCATTCCATCTATCTATAGATTATCAAACCAGGCGCTTTTTTCATTTCACTAAATTCAGGATTGTTCTTTTTCTTCTTTTCTTTTCGTCCGGGGAGATATCATCTTTTAATCTGTTAGCGGTCGTGCCGTCTCGTGAAGAATAGGCAGCCACATAGGCCTGCTTAAAGACGATTTCTTTGACTAAATTAACCGTATTTTGGAACTGTTTTTCGGTTTCGCTTGGAAAGCCGACAATAATATCAGTAGAAATTTGAGCTTGAGGTATGACCCGGCGGATTTTTTTAATCAATTTTTTGTAATGACCAATCGTATAGCCCCGATTCATTTTCTTGAGGATTTGATTATCAGCTGACTGGACCGGCAGGTGAATCTCTTTAGAGATTTTATTGCTTTGGCTGATTACTTTAATCAGCTCATCGGACATATCTTTGGGATGAGAGGTAATGAATTTTATTTGGAAGTGGCCGGGAATTTGACTAATCATTTTTAGAAGTTTGGGGAAATTTATCTTTTTTGATTTATAGCTGTTAACGTTTTGGCCCAATAAAGTTATTGTTTGATACTCCTTTTTGATTAAGTCTTTGGCTTCCCTGATAATTTCTGGAGCCGGCCGCGAATATTCGCGGCCGCGGGTGTAGGGGACGACGCAATAAGAACAAAAGTTATTACAGCCAGTCATAATGGGCAGCCAGGCTTCTCTCGACGACTGACATTTAGGCCTGGCCTTTAAGTCAATAATCGGCCAAATTTGATCAACTTGTTTCTGGAGCCGCTTTTTATCTTTAAAGAGAAGACAACCAGTCAAAACCAGTTTGGCTCGGGGGTTAGCTGAACGAATCTGTCCAATTTTACTATAGACCCGATTGACGGCTGACTGCCTGACTGAACAAACATTGATAATAACTAAATCAGCCGTCTTTATCTGGCCAGCCGGCTGATAGTTTTTTTCTTCTAATTGAGCAGCGAGCCGTTCGCTGTCCGATTTATTCATCTGACAGCCATAGGTGATGATGTGGTATTTCATTCGCTTTGTATCTTATCCGAAAATATTGTATAATACAAGCGATATGGAAAATCCTTATTTATCAGTAGTTATTCCGGCCTATAATGAGGAAAAAAGGATTAGCGAGACACTTTTAGCTATCGACCATTATTTGTCCAAACAGGACTATTCTTCGGAAATTATTGTGATTAACAATGGTTCAACGGACAAGACCGGTCAAATTGTTCAAAATTTCGTCAACTTAATTAAAAATCTTAAATTAGTTGACATTAAGCAGTCAATCGGCGGCAAGGGAATGGCTGTCAAAAAAGGTATGTTGGCTGCTCAAGGGGATTATCGCATCTATTTGGATGCTGATAACGCTATTTCCTTGGACCAGATTGAAAGTTTTTGGCCTTATTTAAAAGAGGGTTATGATGTCGTTATCGGGTCCATTGAGGTTAAGGGAGCTAAAATTGAAGAACGAGCCGCTTGGTATCGACGAACGCTGGGGAAATGGTCAAAATATTTAATCAGAGCTTTAACTATTTGGCAGATTCATGATACTCAAAGAGCTTTCAAACTTTTTCCGGCCAAGATAGCCAGAGAAGTTTTTTCCCGTCAGACCATTGAACGTTGGGGCTTTGATATTGAAATTTTAGTTATTGCCAAGAAACTAGGCTATCGGATAAAAGAGCTGCCGGTCACTTGGATAAATCCGGGCGAGAGCAAAGTCACTTTGAAAAGCTACTGGCAAACCCTAAAGGAGTTATTAAAGATTAAATGGAATTTAATCAGGGGCAAATATGATTAAAAGGAAACTGAAGAAGAAATTTCCGACCGAATTAAGAATGGACTTGGTTTCCAATGATTGGGTGGTTATTGCCACTGGCCGGGCTCGCCGGCCGGAAAGTTTTGCTAAACATAAAAGAATCCAAGAAGCGATTTTGCCAAAAGATTGTCCCTTTTGTCAGGAAGGAATTTTAGAAAAAGCGGTGGCTGGTCGCGATAAGCCAAACGGCTCTTGGTTTGTTATTTCTATACCCAATGAATTTCCGGCCTTTGCCAGGGGATATGCTCTTCACGAAAGAAAAGAAGGGCCCAACCGAATTATGGACGGCATTGGTTATCATGAGGTAATTGTTACGGCTGACCACGAAAGACAGATGACTCAATTTACGGCCGACGAGGTGAAAATGGTCGTTGACGTTTACCAGGAAAGATATTCAGACTTAATTAACAAAAAGTTTGTTAAATACGTCTCTATTTTTCACAATCATGGCCGGGAGGCCGGCGCCTCGGTAGCTCATCCTCATTCGCAGTTAATTGCTATCCCGGTGCTTGACCCGGATTTAAGAGACAGTGTTGACGGGGCCGAATCGTTTTATCGCAGTCAGGGCGAATGTGTTTATTGCCGGATGCTCAAATGGGACCTTAAAGATGAGCGACGGATTATTTATCAGAACGATAAATTTGTTGTCCTTTGTCCTTTTGCCCCCCAAGTTTCTTTTGAAGTAAGAATTTATCCTAAAGAACATCAGCCTTATTTTGAAAAAATGGATGACGATGATAAAGAATTTTTTGCTCAGGCCCTCCAAAAGGCCTTAAGTAAAATTGATAAAGGATTAAAAGACCCGGCTTATAATTTCTATATCCATACTGCTCCAGCTGATGGCAAGAGTTATGACCATTATCACTGGCATCTGAGTATTCTACCGAAAACAGCTATTTGGGCTGGTTTCGAATTAGCCGTTGGCATTGAGATTTCAACCATTGAACCGGAAAAAGCAGCCGAGTTTTTAAGGAAGCAGTAAATTAATCTTCAGATTACTGTCTGAGTTTGTCGAAGACATAAAAAATTTTATCCTTCGACAGGCTCAGGAAATAAAATTTTGATTGCAGATATTTTAGCTTGGTTAGTATCTTTAATCATAGAGGCGATTTCTAGTACCGGCTATTTTGGCATTACCGCTCTGATGGCCCTGGAAAGCGCCTGTATTCCCATTCCTTCCGAAATTATTATGCCTTTTTCCGGTTTTTTAGTTTTTGAAGGACGTTTCATTTTTTGGCTGGTCGTCATTTGGGGAGCAATTGGTAATTTAATCGGCTCAATGGCCGCTTACTTGGTTGGTTTTTACGGCGGTCGTCCTTTGATAAAGAAGTGGGGTAAATATCTTTTAATTTCAACTGATGATTTAGAGCGAGCTGACCGTTGGTTTGATAAATATGGTCAGCTGGCTGTTTTCTTTAGCCGGCTTTTGCCGATTATCAGGACTTTTATTTCTTTGCCGGCCGGCATCAGCCGGATGAATTTCAAGAAGTTTTCTTTTTACACTTTAGCCGGTTCTTTGCCCTGGTCTTTTGCCTTAACTTACGCCGGATTGATTATGGGCAAGAACTGGTCAGCCCTGGAAGTGTATTTTAAGGAATTTGATTTTGTCATTGGCGGCTTGATTATTCTGGTCTTTGTCTGGTGGATTTGGCGACATTTTAGTCAATTAAGAAGTCATGAATAACAAACCATTAATTATTGCTAATTGGAAGATGAACCCGCCTCATTTGAAAGAAGCGAACCATCTTTTTGAGGCGGTGACTAGAGAGATGGGGAAAATAAAAGGGGCCGAAGTGGTTATTTGCCCGCCTTTTGCTTACTTGAAAAAGGGCGATTCTCTTCTGGTTAATCAGACTGGGCCGGTCAAATTAGGCGGCCAAGATTGTTTTTGGGAAAATAAAGGAGCTTATACCGGCGAAGTTTCGCCGGCTATGTTGAAAGATTTAGGCTGTCAATATGTCATTCTTGGCCATTCGGAAAGGAGGAGATATTTTCAAGAAACGGACGAGATGGTCAATAGGAAAATTAAAGCTGCTTTAAAAGCTGGTTTGCGGCCCGTCCTATGTATCGGTGAAGAAGTCAGAGATAGTTTTGATTCACAGGGTCAGCCGCTTAATGAAATGAGTTTAGTTGTGGCCGAACAATTAGAGAAAGGCCTGGCTGGCCTGCCGGCGGCTCGTTTGAGAGAAGTAGTCATTACCTATGAACCGGTTTGGGCGATTAGTACCGAGGCCGGGAGTCTGGCCTGTTCGCCGGACGATGCCATGAAGGCTGCTTTACTTATTCGTAAGACCTTAATCAAGCTTTATAATCGGCCGGTTGCTGAAAAAGTTAAAATAATTTACGGAGGAAGTGTTGACAGTCGGAATGTCGCCGATTATCTTAAGGGGGCCGGCATGGATGGTGTTTTAGTTGGCGGTGCTTCATTAAATGCCAGTGAGTTTATTAAGCTTGTTGAACAGACGGTTTCATAATGAAAAATCTTAGAGATTTTGATTTTAAGAATAAGAGGGTCTTAGTCAGGGTTGATTTTAATGTTCCGGTAGGTGATGAGGGACGAGTTGATGAAAAAGAAGACTGGCGTTTAGAGGCCGCTTTACCGACAATTAATTATTTATTGAGAAAAAAAGCTAAAATTATTCTTTTGGCCCATTTAGGAAGACCCCATGGTAAGATTGTAGAGAGTTTGCGCTTAGACCCGATTGCCCGAAGATTAGAAGAACTTTTGGGCCAATCGGTAATTAAATTAGATGATTGCCTGGGTCGACAAGTTGAAGAACGAGTAAAAAATATTCAAGCGGGAGAGGTCCTCTTGTTAGAAAATCTACGTTTTCATATTGGAGAAGAGAAAAATAATCCTGATTTTACCAAGCAAATAGCCAGATTAGGAGAAGTTTTTGTCAACGATGCCTTCGGAGTTATCCATCGTCCCCATGCTTCAATGGTCAGTTTACCTCAATATTTGCCCGGTTGTGCCGGTTTGCTTTTAGAAAAAGAGATTAGAATCCTTTCTAAAGTTTTAACCAAGCCAAAGCACCCGTTAGTCGTCATTATTGGCGGAGTTAAAATATCAACCAAGATTAAAGTAATTAAAAATTTTTTAGAGAAAACCGATGATTTAATTTTGGGCGGTGCTTTGGCTAATACGGTTATTAAAGCCAAGGGTTTTACCATTGGCAAATCAATAGTTGAAGAAGAAATGGTTGACGAAGTTAAGAAGTTGGAGTTGACTAACATTAAGCTTCATATTCCAGTTGATGTAATTACTTCAATTGATGCCCAAGGTCGAGCTCCCAGCCGGATTGCTCCGGTTGGTCATACTAAAGAGAAAGAGATGATTTTAGATATCGGACCAGATACCTGCCAACTTTTTAAGCAGGTTATTTCTCAGGCTAAAATGATTATTTGGAATGGACCGATGGGCCTTTTTGAGGTAGATAAATTTGCTTCAGGAACTAAAGAGATTGCTCGGACAATCGCCCAAACCAAAGGTTTTTCAGTGGTGGGCGGTGGTGATACCGTTAATCTTTTAGAAGAATTAAATTTGATTGGCAAAATAGACCATGTTTCTACTGGCGGCGGAGCCATGCTTAAGTTTTTGGCTGGCGAGAAACTGCCCGGTTTAGAAGTTCTCAAAAAGACCTGAATCTCCGGGGCGTTCCTTTTGAATACGCCCTTTGAAAAGGGCGTATTCAAAAGGAACGCCCCGCTCTGACGTACGCTCTCCAAACTACGCCCCAAAGGGTCGTCCTCTCGATCACGTCCTCGCCAAAGACGAGGGCGTGGAATCTCGAGGGCAACCCTTTAAGTGATGAAATGGCAAGTTAAACCAAAAGCGCCCGGCGCTTTTTTTAAAAAATTTCCGGAATACTCTTCCCTAATCGGACAGCTACTCTACAACCGCGGTCTCAAAACTCAGAAACAGATTGATGAGTTTTTTAATCCCGATTTCTTAGAGGATTTTCACGATCCTTTCTTACTCAAGGGAATGAGAAAGGCGGTCAAACGGATTCTTCAAGCAATTAAGAAAAAAGAAAAAATAGTCATCTATGGTGATTATGATGCTGATGGCGTTTGCGCTACAGCTATTTTATTTTTAACTCTGAAGAACTTAGGTTTTGAGAATCTGGATTATCATATTCCTGACCGGGAAAAGGAGAATCATGGCCTCAACGAAAAATCAGTTAGAACTTTGGCTCAAGCTGGCGCTAAATTAATTATCACTGTTGATTGCGCCAGTCGTGATTTAGCCGAAGTTGATTTAGCTAATTCTTTAGGCCTGGATGTAATTATTACTGACCATCACGAACTAGGGGACAAATTACCTTCAGTCGTTGCTCTGATTAATCCTTTACGAAAAGGTGGAAAATATCCTTTCCAAGACTTGGCCGGAGCAGCCGTAGCATATAAATTGGCTTGGGCTCTTCTGTCAACTAAAGAGGGTAAATCATTAAATTATCTAAAAAAATGGTTGCTTGATTTAGTCGCTTTGGCCACGGTGGCTGATGTTATGCCGCTTATTGGCGAGAATCGGACTTTAGTTAAATATGGTTTAGCTGTTCTGGCTCAAACTAAGTGGCTTGGCCTACAAGAATTAATGAAGGTGGCTCAAGTAGATGCTCAAGTCAGTCAGCCGTCTTCAATCGGCCAGGCGCCGTCAACTAATCTGGACGTTTATACTCTCGGCTATATTTTAGGGCCGCGTTTAAATGCAGCTGGCCGAATAGACCATGCTAACAATGCCTTTCAGCTTTTAGTCACCCAAAACAGAAAAGAGGCCAAAGAATTAGCTGAACGACTTAATCAAAATAATTTAACCAGACAGAATTTAACCGATAAGATTGTTCAAGAGGTAATTAGCCGCTTGGAAAAGAGAATGGCCCAAGGAGAAAATTCTAAGCTGATTTTTGAAGGCAGTCCTGATTGGCCAGTCGGTTTGATTGGTTTAGTGGCCGGTAAAATCAGCGATAGATATTGCCGGCCAACTTTTATTTATCAAGAGAAAGAGGGAAGAATTTTTGCTTCTGGCCGAACTGTCCCTCAATTTGATTTAATCAAAACAATTGAAAAATCCGCCCATTTACTTGATAATTTTGGCGGTCACAAAAAAGCAGCCGGCTTTCAGACGAAAAAAGATAATTTAGAGCAAGTTAAAAAGATTTTTTATCAATTAGCCGAAGAGAAACTGAAAGAGGAAGACTTAGTCCCCCAAGTTAACATTGACATGGAATTATCTTTGGAAGATATTAATTGGTCTAATTACGAAGCTATTCAAAGATTCGCTCCTTTTGGTCAAGCTAATCCTCAACCAAAGTTTTTAGCTAAAGGATTAGAAGTCAAAGATGCCAGAATAGTCGGCAATAACGGAAGACATTTAAAAATGGAGTTAATGATTTTTGACAGTCAATCCAGCCGAGGTAGGACTTTTAAAGCGATTGGCTTTAATTTAGGCCAATGGCAGGAAAAATTAAAGGTGGGAGATGCAATAGATATGGTTTTTGAATTAATCGCCGATGAGTGGAACGGTTATCGTGATTTGCAGCTGAAGATTGTTGACTTAAAATCTTCAGCGACTTGAGGACCGCCTTAACTATTTCTCGAAAACGCCTCGGCTGAGAGTTGGTCAGTCTTCCATAAAGGTTGTGGCCTCGGCTCGGAGATGACAAAAGCAGGACCTTCCTTTATTGCCACGTCCAATTGATGCTTTTGTCATCTACGTTTCTTGAAATAGTTAAGGCGGTCCTCAAAGTTAGTCGTTGTAAGTATGAAAATCGTTGTTTATACCGATGGCGGGGCGCGGGGTAATCCCGGGCCGGCCGCTGTCGGTGTGGTTATTCAAAAACAAGGCCAAACCATCAAGAAATATTCCCAGTTTATTGGAGAGGCGACCAATAATCAGGCTGAATACCAGGCAGTTGATTTTGCCTTGAAAAAAATTAAACTGCTTTTTGGCAAGAAGAAAGCTAAAGAAACGGAGATAGAGGTTAGAGTTGATAGCGAATTAGTGGCTAAGCAATTAAATCATCAGTATAAAATTAAAGAGGAGGAACTCCAGCCCTTATTTCTGAAAGTTTGGAATCTAGTTTTGGATTTCGGCCAAGTCAGTTTTAAGTATATTCCCCGCCAGCAGAATAAAGAGGCAGATAGGTTAGTCAATCAGGCCTTAGACAAAGAAGAGAAGACCTCATCTTTGCCTGGTTTTTAGGCGGCCTTGACATTGTCTTTCCTTGAGGTTATACTAGAAATAGCCCAAGTAAGTAGGTAGTCGCCCCGCATTACTGCGGGGAGGAAAGTCCGGGCACCGAATCCGCCTTAGGCGGAGGAAAGTGGCAGTGGGTAACGCCCACCGTTCGCGAGAATAGGGAAAGTGCCACAGAGACAAAACTTCTTCGCTCGAGGGGCAATCTCCTCAAGCGGGGTAAAGGTGAAAAGTGAGGGATTAAGACCCCTCTCGCCCGGCAGAAATGTCGAGGCGTGGTAAACCCTGCCTGGTGCAAGAGCAAACCCTGCGCCTTTCAAAGAAGGTACAGGGGAAAAGTAGCTTGCTTGACCCGCCAGGTAACTGGCGAGGCAGATAAATGACTACCCAAGACAGAACCCGGCTTATAGCTTGCTTGGGCTTTTTTATTTTAAGGGACGCCCTTTTAAGGGACGCCCTTAAAAGGGCGTCCCTTAAACTTGATTTTTCCTTAATGAATCATTAGAATAAGGGCAATGAAGCGAGCTGAACTCATCTTTACGGCTATTTTAGTCCCCTTAGATTTTTTAATGTTGGTCGGGGCTGGTTTAGCCGCTTATTTTTTACGGATTAGTCCCTGGCTGGCCCAATATCGTCCGGTTCTTTTCTATTTGAATCTTCCTTTTAGTCACTATTTAGAATTGGTTATCGGCGTATCTATTTTTCTCTTAATTGTTTTTGCCTTGGTCGGGCTTTATGAAATTAGAATCCATCGGCCGCTCTTAGATGATTTTTTAAAAATCATCATTGCTCTTTCAGCTGGCATCATTGTTTTGGTCTTTTATATCTTTCTTAGCCGAGAATGGTTCAATTCCCGTTTCCTTATTTTAGCTGGTTGGTTAATGGCTATCTTTTTTGTCTCCTTTGGCCGTTTACTAATCAGCCAATGGCAGCAATATTTAATTAAAAAGTATCATTTTGGCGCTCAGCGGGTTTTAGTTGTCGGTCGAGACGGCATCAGCCGAAAAATCGTTCAAAATATTAGAGAACAAACCAGTTTGGGCTATCTGCTGGTTGGCAATTTAACCAACCCCGATTTAAAGAAGATAAAGGCCAAAATTAATAATCCGGGAGTAGAGGAGGTAATTTTAGCCGACCCGAATTGGCCCAAAGAAAGAATTTTAGAGTTGGTTGATTTTTGCGAAGAAAATCATTTGGTTTTTAAATTCGTGCCTAATCTTTTCCAAACCTTAACCACCAATACCTCCATCGAGACCTTGGGCGACTTGCCGATGGTTGAATTAAGGAGGACGGCCTTAGATGGCTGGGGCAAAATCATTAAAAGGGTTATTGATTTTATCGGTGCTTTGGTCGGCTTAATTTTGTTAAGCCCTTTTTTTGCCTTTTTTGCTTTTATAATTAAATGGAATTCAGCCGGGCCGGTTTTGGTTAAATTAAGAAGGGTCAACCAGGGGAAAGAATTCGACCTCTATAAATTCCGTTCAATGATTAAGGGGGCCGAAGGTTTAAAGAAATTCCTTTGGGCTTACAATGAAAGAGAAGATGGTCCTTTGTTTAAGATAAAAGATGACCCTCGGATAACTAAATTAGGTCGGTTTTTACGTAGATATCGGATTGATGAATTACCCCAACTGATTAATGTCTTTAAAGGAGAGATGAGCTTGATTGGGCCGCGGCCTCATCAGCCCGATGAAATTGTTCAATACCGAAAACATCATAAAAAAGTTTTAGCGATTAAAGCCGGCATGACCGGCTTTGCTCAGGTCAGCGGCAGTTCTGATTTGCCTTTTGAAGAAGAAATTAAGTTGGATACTTACTATGTGGAAAACTGGTCCTTGTTAATGGATTTGAAAATCTTTTTAAAGACCTGGGTTATTTTATTGAAAGACCGTTCGGCTTGTTAAGAAATTGAGCTGAGAGCTCTAGAAAATATTTTTCAGCGGCATCGGATTGCGAGCGGGCATGGTTCCGCCAGAGGCGGAGAGCGAGCAATCCGCAGCAGCTAAATTCCTCGCTGGGGAATTTGGCGGTAGCTGAAAAATTGTTTTCTAGAGTTCAGAGATTATGAAAGTTGCTTTAGTTCATGATTATTTAAATCAGTATGGAGGGGCCGAGAGGGTATTGGAGGCATTTACTCAGATTTTTCCCCAAGCGCCGATTTATACCCTACTTTATGATGGCCAGCGGACCGGTTATGCCTTTGAAGATAGAAAAATTAAGACGTCTTTTTTACAAAAGATTCCTTTGCTCAAATCTCATCACCGTCCCTTTTTGATGTTGATGCCTCTGGCCGTTGAGCAATTTGACCTTTCTCAATATGACTTAGTCCTTTCTGATTCGGCCAGCTATGCCAAAGGAGTGATTACCTCGCCCCAAACTCTTCATATTTGTTATTGCCATACGCCGATTCGCTATGCCTGGGATGATTCTCATAGATATATTGAAGAATTCGGTTATCCAGGTTTGGTTAAAAAGTTTATCCCTTTTTTTATGAATTACATCCGGCTCTGGGATGAGCAAGCCGCTCAACGGGTAGATAAATTTATTGCTAATTCTTATTTCGTCGCTCAGCGAATCAAGAAATATTATCATCAGGAGGCTCAGGTTATTCATCCGCCAGTCAAGACCAATCTCTTTTATTTGGCTGACCGGCCGGACAACTATTTTCTGATAGTTGGCCGTTTTCTGCCTTACAAACGCTTTGATTTAGCCATCGAGGCTTTTAATCAGTTGGGTCTGCCTTTAAAAATTATTGGTGGCGGGCCGGAGAGAAAGAAGTTAGAGAAAAAAGCTAAATCAAATATTGAATTTGTTGGTTTGGTATCTGATGAGCGATTGAAAGATTATTATGCCCGTTGCCAGGCCTTTATTTTCCCTCAAGAGGAAGATTTTGGCATTACGGCCGTTGAGGCGATGGCTGCCGGCCGGCCAGTCATTGCTTATCAGGCCGGCGGCGCCTTGGAAATTATTCGAGAAGGAGCGACCGGTTTATTCTTCAAAGAACAGACCGCTGATTGTTTAATTGAGGCGGTTAGAAAATTTAAACCAGCTGATTTTAATCCGCAGCTAATCAGAGAAAGAGCCATGGAATTTGACCAGGAGAAATTTAAGGAGAGAATCAAAGAGTTTATCAATCAATTCACTTTCAATAGGGTGTTCTTTTGAGGGACGCCCTCAAAGGGCGTAGTAAAAAAAGGGCGTCTCTCCGAGGGCGTCCCTGAAAACTGTGCCCTTGGAAAAAATGACTATTGGTATTGACATTCGGGTTTTGGCCCGGGGGACCAGAACCGGCGTTGAGGAGTACACGATTAATTTGCTTGAGCATCTTTTACCTTTAGAGCCAAAAATTAATTTTAAACTTTTTTATAATGCTTACCGCAAGGTTAGTTTAACTTACCCCTGGCTTGATTTCGAAAACGTTCAATTAAAAGATTTTAAAATTCCTAATCGTTTTCTTTTTGTCAGCGCTCGCTATTTCCAGCAACCCAAGATAGACCAACTGTTAAAAGGTATTGATTTGTATTTCAATCCCCATTTTTTTGTCGCTCCTTTATCAGTTGGTTGCCGAAAAGTAATTACTTTTCATGATTTATCTTTTGAACGTTATCCCCATTTTTTTTCCCGGCGCAAAAGAAGCTGGCAGCGATTTTTAATGAATGCTTCTACTGAAGCTGAACAAGCCGATAAAATTATTGCCGTCTCTCAATCAACCAAAGAGGACTTAGTTAATCTTTATAAGATTGAACCGAAAAAGATAAAAGTGATTTATTCTGGAATAGGCAGACAATTCAGACCGATGAACAGCGGACAGCGGTCGGCAAACAATATTGGGAAGAAATATAATTTGCCGGATAAGTTTATTTTGTACTTTGGCACGATTGAGCCGCGCAAAAATATTATTGGCTTAATCAGGGCCTTTGAATTGTTGAGAAAAAAACAGCCGATTAAATTGGTTATCGCCGGAGCTAAAGGTTGGCTTTATCAGGATATTTTCAAGGCGGCTCGACAATCAAAATATCGACGAGAAATAATTTTTACTGGCTTTGTTGAAGAAACAGACAAGCCTTATCTTTATAATTTGGCCGAGCTTTTTGTTTACCCCAGTTTTTTTGAGGGTTTTGGTTTCCCGCCCTTGGAAGCCATGGCCTGCGGAGTGCCGACCATTGTTTCTCGCACTTCTTCTTTGCCCGAGGCGGTTGGTCAAGGAGCTTTAATGATTGACCCTTACCACACTGATGAACTGGCCTGGGCCATGGAAATAGTTTTGTCTAACCAAGATTTGCGCGGCAGATTGATTCAAAAAGGAATTGCCCAAGCCAAAAAGTTTTCTTGGCCGAAATGCGCCCGTCAAACTTTAAAGTTCTTGACCGAATGAAAAGAGGCAGTTGTGTTGACTGCCTCGTTGACCTATAGAATCTCGATTATGACTGGAGCAAAGAATAAAGCAGGAAATATTACCCCTGCTCCGGTAGCTATTATTATGCAGATTATTTCCATTTTATAACTTCCTTTTAAAGTACTATATTGATATTGAGGATGGTTTTCATGTCACAGACATCAAGAGAAATGCTGCTATTAGCGAGGCGGAGACAACAATCAGGAATTCAGTGCGTTTGCTCAATGGAGGGAGTCCTTTTATGTAAAAAATCACCTCTTTTCTCTTTTTTGTTCTCATACTCACCTCATTTTTATTTTTTTAATTAAGAAAAGAACTTTCTATAGAATACTGTTAATTCTCCAAGAAGTCAATGAGAATAGCTATTGACGCCCGATTTTTCGGGCCCAAACAAAAAGGTTTAGGCCGTTATCTCCAGAAACTGGTTGAACATTTGGAAAAAGTTGATTTATCTAATCAATACGTAATTTTTCTTCGCCGAGATAATTGGAATGAATATCAACCGACCAATCCCAATTTTAAAAAAGTTTTAGCTGATTATCGTTGGTACACTCTCGGAGAGCAGATAATGATGCCGATAAAAATTTGGCAGGCCAAGGTTGATTTAATCCATTTTCCTCATTTTAATATACCGGTTTTTTATAGCGGTCCTTTTGTGGTCACTATCCATGATTTGGTTTTGAAAAAGTTTCCTACTCGACGGGCTTCTACCTTGGGGCCGATTCGTTACTGGCTGAAAAATTTAGCCTATCAATTAGTTATCTGGCTGGCGGTTAAAAGAGCTAAAAAAATTGTTGCTGTTTCTAATTATACTAAAGAGGATATTCTGCGGTATTTTAGAATTAAGCCGGAGAGGATAGAAGTGATTTATGAAGGAACGCCTGAGGCGATTCCGGGGCGAAACCCGGGGCGGCGAAACCCGGGATGTCCCGTCGAGGACTATCTGCTTTATGTTGGTAATGCTTATCCTCACAAAAATTTGGAAAGATTGATTTTGGCTTTTCAGAAATTAACCCAAGAAGAAAAAATAGATTTAGAGCTGGTTTTGGTCGGCCAATTAGATTACTTTTACCAACGGCTTCAGAAGCAATTCAGTAGTTTGCCCGGATTAATTTTTACTGATTTTGTTTCCGATGAAGAATTGGCTTCTTTATATCAACGAGCCGCTCTTTATGTTTTTCCTTCGCTCGGGGAGGGCTTTGGTCTGCCTCCCTTAGAAGCAATGTCCTACGGCTTGCCGGTTGTTTCTTCTCAGGCGACTTGTTTGCCTGAAATTTTGGGTCGGGCAGCTGTTTATTTCAATCCCGAGGATATTGAGGATATGGCTGAAAAAATTAAACAAGTTCTCAAAGATAAAAAAATTCAAGAGAGGTTAATAAGCCAAGGATTTGAGAAGATAAAAGAGTATCATTGGTCAAAAATGGCTCAAGAAGCCCTGGCTGTCTATCAAAAGAGTATCTCGTTCAAAGCCCATCATTAAAATGCGTATCCTTTCTAGTTCGATTCCCGGGTTTTTTATTTTGATTCCCGGGGCGTCCCTTTTGACTACACCCTTTTATAAAAGGGTGTAGTCAAAAGGAACGCCCCGGGTGAGGCCCCGGGTTTTTTATTTTGTCCACAATAAGAAATTTATGATATAATAAAAGCACCCTCATTGGGCAGGGTATTTTGTTATATGGCTAAGGGTAAGAATCGTATTCTAAGCGCTTTATTTGATGTTCGTCCGGTCACCGGACAGGGTGATTTGGATATTGAGAAAATCAAACAAGTCACCGAAGTTTTAGATTTGAAGGAGAAGAAAACCAGAAATGAAGATGAACAGAGAGAAAAGGCCATTAACACCCGTCTGAAAAGAGAAAATTTTTTATCCGAAGAGCAGCCCAATATTGGTCAGGATTTAGGTTGGCCATTGCCAATTGAAGAAGTTCCGACCAGGGACGAGATTTTATCTGAATTAGAAAAGATTGAGACGGCCGATAATCTTTTAGGTGAAGGTCGGATTGATTTAGTCAAAGGACCGGTTGCCGAGCCGATTGAAATATCGGTCAAACCAACTACTGACCGGCCGGTTGATATTCCCTTAGAAGATTTCTATTTTCCAGAAGTTGCTTCTCAAAAATACTCTCTTAGAAAAAAACCAGCTAAGCCGTTCCCAACGGCCCCGACTAAATCAAGACCAGCCAGACCACTTTTATATTTTTTAATGGCTGGTTTTTCAGTTGCTCTGGCTATTCCGGGAGCAGCTTGGTTAAGTCAGGGTTTAGCCGTTAAAGACGATGTTTTGAGTAGCAGCTTAGCCGCTTATCAGAGTCTTTTATCGGCTCAACAATCCTTGGAACAAGCCGATTGGCAGCAAGCTGCCCAGAATTTTAGTTCAGCTCAGGCAAATTTTCTCCAGGCCGAGGATGGTATAAAAAAATTAGGCCAACTCACTTTAACTATTTTAGAAAAATTACCAGGCGGTCATTTGGTCTCTTCGGGCGACCATCTGGTCAAAGTCGGCCAAAATTTAGCTCAGGCCGGCCAAAATTTAGCTTCAGCCATCAATAGTTTTTCCTTGAGTAATCTATTTAGCTTGATTAACTTAGGCCAGTCAGCCGGGAGCAATATTTTAGCCAGCAAGACCCCTTTGACTGATCTGATGGTTGACAGCCAAGACAATTTGAGTCAGGCCTTAGCCAGTATCAGATTGGCTCAAGAAGAATTAAGCCAAGTTGAGATAGAATCTCTGCCGGCTAATCTTCGGGAAGAAGCCAATTATTTAGATGAAAAACTACCCTTAGTTGAGGAGATTCTTAGTCAGCTAACCGATTATTCGGCGGCCCTTTTAAGTATTCTCGGTCAGGGCAATCCGCGTCAGTATTTATTGGTTTTCCAAAATAATAGCGAAATGCGAGCGACCGGCGGCTTCATCGGCACTTACGGTCTCTTGACCTTGGATAAGGGGAGCATTAAAGACCTTTTTATTGAGGGGGTTTTTAATGCCGATGGCCAGTTGCGGGAGAAAATTATTCCGCCCCGGCCGATTCAAAAAATAAGCACTGCTTGGTCGATGCATGATGCCAATTGGTTTGCTGATTTTCCCACTTCGGCTGAAAAAATAGCTTGGTTTTACGAGAAAACCGGTGGTCCGACCGTGGACGGAGTAATTAGTTTAACGCCAACGGTTATTGAACGACTTTTGGAATTAACCGGGCCGATAGCTATGCCCGAATATGAAGTAGTTTTAGGAGCTGATAATTTTGTGGGGGTAGTTCAATATGAAGTGGAAGTTGATTATAATAAAGAACTTAATCAGCCCAAGAAGATATTAGCTGATTTTGCTCCTCGATTTATCGAAGCCCTTAATCAGTTGTCGACGGCAAAAAAGAAAGAGGCCTTAGCAACTATTTTCGAAGCGCTCAAGGAAAAACATATTTTAGCTTATTTCAAAGATGCTTCTTTAGAAAAATTAGCCGTTGACGAGAGCTGGGCCGGTCAGTTGTTGACGACCGAAAAAGATTATTTAAGCGTAGTTTCTTCCAATATTAACGGCTATAAAACTGATCGGATGGTCGAAGAGACGATTGAGCATCAGGCCGAAATTCAAAAAGACGGTTCAATTATTGATACCCTGGCCATTACCCGGCAGCACCGAGGTGGTTCTGCTCAATACGATTGGTGGAATCGAGTCAACGCTAATTATTTAAGGGTTTATTTACCTAAGGGCAGTCAATTGATTTCGGCGACCGGTCAAACCTTGGAAGCTTATCAACCACCGGTGGATTATCAGGAACAGGGTTTTCAGGAAGACCCTTTGGTTGAGTCGGTTGAAGACAGAATGGTCATTGACCAGAAAACGGGTACCCATATTTTTGGAGAAAACGGCAAGACCGTTTTTGGCAATTGGCTCTACGTCAGCCCCGGTCAGACGGTTATTTTAACTTATCAATATAGGCTGCCTTTTAAAATAAACTTGACCAAGCCAAGCGATAGTTATAGTTTGTTGGTTCAGAAGCAATC
>Ga0315545_1001865_pt1 | contig 19863 bp, 16 predicted proteins | sample SalMarSW160210MG_FD_203096 | JGI IMG/M metagenome (GOLD analysis project Ga0315545, IMG submission 203096) | Salt marsh sediment microbial communities from the Plum Island Ecosystem LTER, Massachusetts, United States - Salt Marsh Sediment SW1602-10 ...
CGGGCGTCAGGCCAGGATCGGGCGAACGCCACCACGAGATAGGTGATGCCGAGAAAGCCGAAGACGATCCGCACGACCGATCGCCACCGGGTCGTGCCCCGAGTATCGAGTCCAGAGCCTGTGGTGACTTCGCCCGAGTCTCGGGGAGGATCGCCAGCGCCGGAGCTGGTCACTCCGGCCCGCCGCCGGGTCCTGCCGTGATGACCATCGCCGGGATGATGTCATGCCGTCTTGTGTTCACGTGGACGAGCAGATCGGCCAGCATTCCCAGCATCCCGAGAGCGAGAGCGGCTCCCAGCACGACGAGGGTGTTGGTGCCAACCCGGAAATCTTTGTCGAACATGTCGTACACGAGCTTGCCGCTTCCCACCAGCAGCAGCGTCACCGCCGGCGGCATGAACACTTTCAGCGGTTGGTAGGAGAGCACGAGACGCACCACCTGGAGCAGGTATCGCCGTGTGTCCTTCCACCAATGGAACTTGGACTCGCCCTCTCGTGGAAAGTAGTCGATCGGGATGTACTTCACCGAGTACCCGTTGCTGAGAAACGTCATGGTGAGCGTGGTGACGCACGAGAATCCGGCAGGGAGCAGGTGCACGAACTGGCGGCCGACGTCGCGCCGGAATGCCCGAAAACCCGAGTTGAGGTCGGGGATCTTGACGCCGCTGAGGTAGCTGGCGAGCCTCCGGATGAGCCACTTGGCCGGTCGTCGCAGGAGCTTGATGGTGCCTTCCTCATTGCGCCGGGCGCCGACCACCTGATCGTATCCGTCGAGCTGTGCCACGAGGTTCGGCATCTCGTCGTTCGGGTAGGTCATGTCGACGTCGGTCCACACGACGACACGCCCGCGGGCAGCCAGCGTGCCGTAGCGGCGGCACGACCCGGATCCCCGATTGGCGCCGAACTGCATGAGACGGATGCTGTCGGTCTTCCTCAGCAGATCTCCCGAGCCGTCGGTGGATCCGTCGTCGACGACGATGATCTCGTAGCTATAGGGGGAAGCATCCATCGTTTCCCGAATCCGATGGATCTCCTTCGCGACGTGCCCTGCCTCGTTGAAGACGGGCAGGACGATAGAGACGTCGAGTTCGGAAGGGCCGTCGAATGCCGCTTCGATCAATTCGGCCATGGGATCCTCATCGTTCGCCGGACCCGTCGGAGAGCTACCCAAGGATACGCGGACGGGAGCTCCTCACCGGGTCAACCACGTGGATTCGAGTTCTTCGGTCCGACACCGGAGTCCCTTGACCATCTCCGAACGTCAGATCACCCGGCGCTGTTGACGGCCGCATGCAGAGCCCATGCCAGGGACGATCCAGCCGCCAACACGCGACCCGGTGCCCGTACCCGAGAGAGAGCACGGAGACTTCGCCGCCAATCACCACGGGCCTCGCAGACGATCTCGGCCCGAGGCTGCTGTGCGGAGCGCGTGATCGTGACCGAGATGCGCTGCACGGGAGGTCTCCCTCAGGAGATGACCCCACCCTCGGTCATGCGCTCGATATCGAGCAGCTCGTCGACCTGCTCGGCGGAGAGCCAGCCTTTCTCGACGACGATGTCGCGCACATTGCGGCCAGAGGCGAAGGCCTCCTTGGCAACGATGGCTCCCCTGTCGTAGCCGATGTGCGGGTTGAGGGCGGTCACCACGATGATGCTGCGCTCGACGAGCTCCCGGGCTCGCTCCACGTCCGCCTCGATTCCTTCCACACATCGCCGCTGGAAAGCCTCGGCGGCGTGGGCGAGAAGCGCCACGGATTCGAGGAGGTTGTGGGCGATCAGCGGCATCATCACGTTGAGTTCGAAATTGCCGTTGGCACCGCCCCACGTGACGGCGGCATCGTTCCCGATCACCTGGGCCGCCACCTGCATCACCATCTCGGACATCACCGGATTCACCTTGCCCGGCATGATGGAGGATCCGGGCTGCAGCACGGGCAGCCGGATCTCGGCGATCCCGGTGCGCGGTCCGCTCGAGAGCCACCGCAGATCGTTAGCGATCTTGAACAGGGACACGGCCACCGTCTTGAGGGCACCCGAGGCGCTCACCGCCGCATCCTTGGCGGCCTGTGCCTCGAAGTGATCGGCGGCTTCCCGGAATGGGTGACCGGTGATACGGGCCATGTCGGCGATCACGGCGGCAGCGAAACCTTCCGGAGCGTTGATCCCGGTGCCCACCGCCGTGCCGCCGAGTGCCAGCTCATGCAGGTCAGGCAGGACGCTCTCGATCCGCCTCACGCCCTTGCGTACCTGGGTGGCATATCCGCCGAACTCTTGCCCGAGCGTCACCGGTGTGGCGTCCATGAGATGGGTCCGACCCGACTTGACGACCCCGGCGAACTCGGCGGCCTTGTCCTCGAGCGCCACGGCGAGGCTCTCGAGTGCCGGAATCAACTCCTCCCTCATGGCCGCTACCACGGCCACGTGGATCACGGTGGGGATGACGTCGTTGGACGACTGGCCGAAATTGACGTCGTCGTTGGGATGGACGAGCCCCGATCCCCCATCGTCGCCGAGCAGCTCGCCCGAGCGATGCGCGATGACCTCGTTGGCATTGGTGTTGGTCGATGTGCCCGATCCGGTCTGGAAAACGTCGAGCACGAACTGCTCGTCGAGCACACCGTCGCGCACCTGATCGGCTGCCTCGGCGATTGCCCTCGCCTTGTCGGCATCGATGTGTCCCGCCGATCCGGCGACCCGCGCCGCCGAGCCCTTGAGCAAACCCAGCGCCCAGATGAAGCGCCGGCTGAACCGCAGGTCGGAGATCGGAAAGTTCTCGACCGCCCGCTGGGTGGAGGCTCCGTACAGAGCATCGGCGGGGACCTGCACCTCGCCCATGGAATCACGTTCGATGCGCATCATCACTCCAGGTGTTCGTGATCGGACATCGGCCCCGAGCTTAGAGCCGGACCGCGGAGCCGAGGGCCCGTGTCAGATCAGCAGATCGAAGATCCTGGCCGAAGCTGACCGTGGCAGGCTTCAGGTAGCCGCCGCATGCACACACGGGCGCCTCCCTGTTTCTCGGAAGTGGGCGAAGTGGGGAGCGGGGTCCGAGCGCGCTCCGCAGCTCTGACACTCCATCTCCCGAAGGCTGCCGTGGATCTCGACGAGCCGCGCCGGCGAGGTACCGGCGGCAGCGTGGAGACCGTCGACGTTCTGAGTGACAACCATCTCGATCCGGCCCGCCTCTTCCAAGTCGACAACGGCCGGGTGCAGCGCGTTGGGCTGAGCGTTGCCGAACGCGTCGCGCTCCTCGAGCTTCCGGCGCCGGTAGCGGCGCCGCGCCTCATCGGACCGCATGAAGTCGTCGGAGAGGACCGGGGCGCGGGTCGGTCACACACCCTGGGGTCCGCGGTAGTCGGGAATCCCGCTGGCCGTCGAGACTCCGGCACTGGTGAAGACGAGGACACGGGCAGCGCGGCCGATGAGCAGGCGCAGCGTGTCGAATTCATCTCCTTCACCGGGCACCGGCCGATCGCCCGCGATTACAGGATCCCGTCCACCGGCGGTCGCCGCCGGTGTGTCCGAGCACACCGACCGTCAGGGCAACTCGGCAAGGGGGTCGACGGCGCCGACCGCGGGGCCGAGGCCGAGTTCTCGGCGTACTTCGTCGTAGCCTCTGGCCTCGAGTTCCTCGGCGATCTCGGCGCCACCGCTGCGCACGATGCGGCCGTCGATCATGACGTGAATGCGGTCGGGATGCATGTAGCGGAGGATCCGGCTGTAGTGCGTGATGATCAATACCCCGATTTGGTCACTACGCAGCGCCTCGACGATGGCCGCCACCTCGCGCACTGCATCGATGTCGAGGCCCGAGTCGATCTCGTCGAGGATCGCCACCTTGGGATCGGCAGCGGCGAGCTGGAACATCTCGGATCGCTTCTTCTCCCCGCCGGACAGGCCTCCGTTGACCACCCGGCCGCGGAATTGGCCCATGCCGAGGCGATCCGAGGCCGCCTCGATTCGCTCGTCGAAACCGTCTCCGGCGATTTCGCCCATCTCGACGATGAGCGCGTCGAGGGTGACCCCAGGGATCTCGATCGGGTACTGGAATGCCTCGAAGAGGCCGGCACGGGCGCGCTCGTCCACGGGAAGCCCCATGATCTCGGTCCCCCCGACCTGCGCCGATCCCCCGGCGTCGTAGTCTGCCTTCCCCATCAGCACGTGGCACAGCGTTGATTTCCCCGAGCCGTTCGGTCCCATCAGGACGTGAATCTCGCCGAAGGGAACCTCGAGATCGACCCCTTTGAGGATCTGGAGTTCCCCGAGGCCGGCTGTGACGCTGTCGACCCTGAGCGCCGCCGTCATGAGGCCACCTCCGTCTCGAGGAACAGCACGACCTCACCGTCCACGACCTCGACCGGGTAGACCGGCACCGGCTGGGTGGCCGGGAGAGAGCCCGGCTCCCCGGTACAGAGATCGAACGCCGCACCGTGCCGGGGGCATTCCACCTCGGCGTCAAAGAGCTCTCCCTCGGCGAGGGATGCTTCGGCATGGCTGCATCGGTCCCCGATGGCGAACACCTCGTCTCCCACTCGAAACACGGCGATCGGGGTGCCGGCGACGTCGACGCGCAGGCCTCGACCTTCGGGGAGATCAGTGAGCGAAGCGATCCGGACACGCTGCATCACACCCTCCCCTCACGCTGGGCGGCCACGTACTTGGCATTGATCGAGCGGCGCACCGGGTCGATCACGGCAGGCTCGGGGAATCGCGCCAGCGCCTCCTCGAAGAACCCCCGGACCTGAAGTCGGTCGGCTCGCCGACGATCGAGACCGCGGCTCATCAAGTAGTAACGCTGCTCGTCGCCGAGTGGTCCCATCGTCGAGCCGTGTCCGCATCGCACGTCGTTGGCGAGGATCTCGAGATTGGGCACGGACCGGGCAGAGGCTCCGTCGGAGAGCAGCAGATTGCGGTTCGTCTGGAAGGCGTCGGTCCGTTGCGCGGCCTCGTCGATGCGGATCAGGCCGGTGAACACCGAGAGCGCTTCGTCCTCGACGGCGCCCTTGACGAACATGTCACTGTTGGTGTTGGTGCCGGCGTGGTGCATCGTGTACCGGTAGTCGAGGATCTGCTGCTCCTCGCCGAAGTAGGCACCGAGGACCTCCGCCGACGAGCCACGGCCCTCGAGATCGATCGCCAGCCGCAGTCGTGAGAGCCTGCCGCCGAGACCGGCCTCGGCGAGGACGAGGCTGCCGTCACACCCAACCGCGACGCGGGCCTGCGCAACGGCATGCGTGCCGTAGCCCCACTCCTGAACCATCGAGAGCCGCAGACGGGCGTTCTGGCCGACCCAGGCCTCGATCTGTGGCACCACCAGGCAACGTGTGGCCGGAAGCGATCGGTAGAGCACCACGAGGGACGCCTCCGAGGATTCCTCGAGCACCACGGTGAGGTGTGGGAACGAGACCGCGCCCTCGGTGGCGGCCTGAACGCCGATCAGCATCAGACCACCAGGATCAATCCGCTCCGGGACGTGCACGAAAACGCCGTCGCGCATGAAGGCGCTGTGGGCGGCCGTGAATTTGTCGACGTCTGCGGGGATTCCGGTCCCGAAATAGGGCCGGACGCTCTCGGCGTGGTCCCCGATGGCGGCGGTGATGCTTGCGATCGTTGCCGAGCTGTTGTTGTCGACCGTGGTCGCGAGCCCGTCGATGATCTGCGCGCTCGCCGCCGCCGCGTCGAGCCCCGGGAAGCGATCGTCGTCGGTGAGGCCGGCCCCCGGCTCGTCCACGGCTGCATAATCGGCGATATCGAAACCGAGATCGATGTAGCGCCACATCTCCTCGCGGGAAGTCGGCATAGAGAGCTCGTCGTAGAGCTCGGCGGCGGCTGCTCGCGGTCCCGCGACCCATTCCGGGTCGCCGTCGCCAGCGCGACTCAAGGGCTTTGATTCGAGTGCTGCCAAAGGTTTCACTGCCCGCGTCGAGAGTCCACGAGCCTACCGCCCGACCTGCCGTACGGAAAGGGCCCGTTCTGATCGATCCGGCCCCTTGCCACGGCTCGGGCCTGCCAACGCTCACGCTCCAGCACCCTTCCCCACCGGCGTTCTTGCTCGCGGCAAGGGCGGCAGGCAGCAGCTTCGGACGGTACCGGCCGACGATGAGGCGCTCATGATCCGATGTGTGCTCTGGTTCGTGCTCACCGTCACTTCGGCAGCAGTTGTGGTGTGGTGCACCCGATCGAGGCAGAGCAGAAGGCCGTAGCTGTTTCTCGACGGACTCCTCGCTGGCCCGGCCTACACCTCAGCGCTCGGCCTCTTCGAGCGATCTCTGTGTCTTGAAGAGGCTGAAGAGCAGCACCAGTGCCGGGACGAGCAGGACCAAGCCGGCGACGACGCCCCACGCCATGATCGTCAGCACGGTGTCGGGGGCCTTGGCGGCGTCGACGGTGAGCTGCGATGGCACCAGCAGCGGGTATTGGGCCAGCGCCCACCCCCACATGATGGCCGCGACAGTCCCGGCGGCGCCCACCGCAGCGAGGTTCCACCTCCGCCTCCACAAACCCCACAGCGACAGCAGATTCGATGTCACCATCACGATGATCAGCGGCCAGGCCCGCTCCCTCATTCCGTCCCACACCTCGGGGGCATCGACGGTGACGAGCGCGATGCCCCCGGTCGCCAGCACCCCCACCAGCGCACCGGTCAGGAGTGCTCTTCGTCGCCACCTGTCCGTCAGCGCTACGTCGCCGGCCGCGGCCGCCTCCCGGGTGAGATACGCCGACGCCAAGAACGCGCAGACCGCCACGGCAAAGAACGCCCCGAAGACAGCCATCGGCGAGAGCCACCCGGTGAGGATGTCGCCGGAGAATGTGCCCGAGGCGTCGACCTCCAGACCCGAGGCGACAGCCCCGACCGCAGCGCCGAGGAAGAACGGGGCCGCCGTCGAGGCGAGTGCGAACACCCTTCCCCACAGCGCCTCCTGGCGCGTGTGCCCGGCGACATGGCCTCGGAACGCAAAGGCCACACCACGGAACACGATCCCGGCGAGGGCCAGGAACAGAGGCACCCACAGCGCCTGGGTCAGTCCGGCGAAAGCCGGGGGAAAGGCACTCCACAGAACGACGATCACGAAGATGAGCCACACGTGATTGGCCTCCCACACCGGCCCGATCGCCCGGCGGATGAGGGTCCGCTCCTCAACGGAGGCGCGCCGCGCCGCGGTGAGCTCCCACACCCCGCCCCCGAAGTCGGCGCCTCCCAGCACGGCGTAGAGCATCCCGCCGCAAGCCATGACTCCCAGGATGAAGAGATCAGCCGACATCGGCCTTCTCCTCCGCCTCGATCGGCCGCTTGGCGAGGATACGCAACACGACCACCGTGCTCGTCGCCAGCACCGCGTAGACACCGACCACCGCCACGAATACCCATGACACGCCGGGGGCGGAGGTCACGGCGTCGATCGTGCGCATCACCCCCTGGGCGATCCACGGCTGGCGCCCCACTTCGGTCACCACCCAGCCCGCCTCGAGGGCGAGAACGGCGGCAGGGCCGGCCGCCACCAGGGCCCACCAATACGCACGGTGCTCCGGAAGACGGCGATGGCGCCACCAGGACCATCCCGACCACAACGCGATGAAGAGCAGCCCGAAGCCGATTCCGACCATCACCAAGAAGCCGGCGTGCACGATGGCATCGGGCGGGCGCTCGCTCTCGGGCACGGCGTCGAGCCCCGGGATGACGGCGTGGCAGTCGCCGTGCAGCAACAAAGAGGCACCGCCCGGGATAGCGAACGGACCGATGCGCAGTGCAGCACCGGCCTCGGTGACGACGATACCCTCCATGGCGGCGAACTTGACCGGCTGCGAGTTTGCCACCACCCGCGCCGACCAGTCGCCGACCACGACCTGGATCGGTGCGAACGCCGCGCCCATCACGATCCCGAGCGCCATCGCCCTCCGCACGTAGGTGCTATTCCCTCCCCTCAGGGCGGCTCCGGCGTAAACAGCGGCGACCAGGAACCCGGTGACCATGTAGGCGGCGACGATCATGTGAGTCGTCTGGGACCATGTCGCCGGGTTCAGCATCGCTCGCACCGGGCTCACATCGACGACCCGGCCGTCCACCAATGTGAACCCCTGCGGGTGGTTCATCCACGCGTTGGCCGTCACCACGAACCACGCCGAGGCGACGCCTGCCACCACGATGGGCATGCCCGACCACCAGTGTGCTCGCGGCGAGAGGCGTTCCCACCCGTACAGGTAGATCCCGAGGAAGATCGCCTCCAGGAAGAAGGCGAAGCCCTCCAGGGTGAATGGGAGGCCGATCACCGATCCGAAGGTGCCCATGAATCCGGGCCAGAGCAGACCCATCTCGAATGACACCACCGTGCCCGAGACGGCTCCGACCGCGAACAGCACGGCGAAGGCGCGGGACCAGCGTCTCGCCAGCTGCCGCCAGCTCTCGTCACCGGTGCGCAGGAACATACGCTCGGCGACCAGCATCACGACCGGCAGCCCAACGCCCAAGCAGGCGAAGATGATGTGGAACCCGAGCGTGAACGCCATCTGACTGCGCGCCGCCAGCAGCTCGCCCGATTCCACCGCCGCCACCATCGTGAGGGGGGTCACGGGCATCAACGATACCCACCAGGATCAGGCCAGGACAGCGCGCCTAGACAGCTGCGAGGTCGGCCGCACGGGACACCACCGCGTCGAGCATCTCTTCGGTGAGACGCCCGGTGAAGGTGTTCTGCTGGCTCGGATGGAAGCTGAGCAGCACCGATCTCCCGTCGGAGAGTGCGACCTCGAATCCGTGGCCGAAGGTGGGTCGGGGACGCGGCATCGCGGCCCCTCCAGCGGCAAGGGCGCGCCACAACGAGCCGAAGGCGTATCGGCCGAGGCACAGGTACACCCGTGCCGCGTGGAGAAGGGCCAACTCAGCATGGAACCACTCGGCGCAGGTATCCCGTTCGACCGTCGTCGGCTTGTTGGCGGGCGGAGCGCAGCGCACCGGGGCCGTCACCCAAGCCCCAGACAGCTCGAGGCCGTCGTCACGATCGGTCGATTCCGGCTGATTGGCGAATCCGGCGCGGTACAGAGCCCGGTACAGCCACTCGCCGCTGCGGTCACCGGTGAACATGCGGCCGGTGCGGTTCGCCCCGTGGGCGGCGGGAGCGAGCCCGATCACGACGAGGCGAGCCGCGGGGTCACCAAATCCCGGGACGGGTCTCCCCCAGTACTCGTCGTCGCGGAAAGCGCGGCGCTTCTCGATTGCGATCCGCTCCCGCCACTCGACGAGTCGCGGACAACAGCGGCACTCGATCAGAGCTGCGGTCAGAGCTGGCAGGGTCGGGTAGTTGCGCCGACCTGTGGACGGGATCACTCGGTGGATGTCTCCACCGGTGGGAGGAAGCCGTCGTCGAAGACGGTGCCGGCGCTCCACAGCATCCACCCGAGCCCTCTCTCCTCGGCGATGGATTGCAGCTCCATGATCTCGTTGTCTTCGAGAAGGTACCGCTGCAGCCACGGCCGGTAGATGGAGTGGCCCTCGAGGCGCGGAATCCCGGCGTCGAGGGCGGTGGTGACGATCTCGCGGGCATGCTCGTTGGGATTGGAGAAGCCCATCCATCCGGATCGGTAGGTGTAGGTGTAGATCATCGGACTCAGCACGTCGACCGATTCCGAGAGGGCCCCAGGCTGCTGACCGATGCCCTCGTCGTCGGAACTCTCGAGGGTGATGGCGAAGATATCGGCGGCCACGGCGCAGCCCATCGGGTTGAGGCGGTCGTAGGCCTCCTTGAGGAAGGCGGCGATGGTCTCGACCCGCTTCGTCACCGATGCCGCGCTGTAGTAATCGTCCCACGAGAAATCGTCGAACTGCAGCGTCGAGATGTTGCCGTCGGAGGGAAAGCGCACGTAGTCGAACTGGATCTCGTCGAAGCCACGCCGGCACGCCTCCTCGGCCAGTGCCAGCGACAGCTCCCACGAGTCAGGATCGGTGGGATCGAGCCAGGCGTAGTTCTTGTTGTTGATCCACGGCTGCCCGGTGCTGGTGTCGATGGCCGCCAGTTCCGGATGCTCCCGCGCCAGGCGATCGTCCTGGAAGGTGACGATCCGGGTGATCTTGTAGAGGCCGTGCTCGTCCATGTCCCTGATCTTCTCGTCGAGGTCGTAGAACTCGACGACCGACCCGATCTCGTGGGCGAGAGCTACGTCGGTGTCACGCAGCACCGTACCGGCTTCGTTCTTGGTGTCGAGCACGAAGGCGTCGACGACCGTCGCGTCGGCCAACTCGAGGAGCTCGTCCCACTTGGCGTCGTCGCCGGCGCCCGAGTTGTCGCCGCCCACCCGCAGGGCGTGGAGTAGGCGAGGCTCCAGCTCCACCGCGACCGTGCTGACGATGGAATCCCATACGACCGTCGCCGGCTCCCAAGCCGGGCGCTCCACCACCAGATCACCGGCCTGGGCCCGCAGCAACGTGAACTCGCCGTCGACATTCGTCTTGGTCGAGACCTCCCCCAGGGTCACCGTCGTCCCCGGGAGACCACGGCCGTCGGGACCACTCACCGTGCCGCTCACGATCACGGGATCGAGCCGCACCTCGACGCTCTCGTCCCGCTGCGGCAGCGCCTCGATCACGATCGAGCCGTCGTGGAAGCCGGGAGCGCTCACGGTGACGGGCATCGGCTCCTCGGTCCACACAACGGTACCGAGCCCGGTGTCGTCGGTGGTGATGGCCTCGCCGCCGGCGGTGAGGGTGGCGGTCACCGGAGTGAGATCATCGCCGGCGAGCACGAGCAACGAGACCTCCGGTGCAGGCGGCTCGGGCTCGATGATCGATTCACCGGCAACCAGGAGCGATGGGCCGGCGCACGCCGACACGACCAGCGCCAGGACCGCCAACAGACTCGAAACCCTTCGCATTGTCGTGAAAATCTCCCGCGCGGTGGCCCCGGGAGCCGAGGGCTGACACCGCGCTCTCGTGTCGCCGGGTGAGAGCGGCCACAGGGTAGTAATCGATTGCGGGCAACGCCGACCCGTGATAGCTTTGGCACGCTTCTCCCCGCCTGGGGAGCCCACACGAGAAGGGGGGGGCAAATGGTCGGTAGGGCCAAGGAAGCGCAACTCTCCGATGCCGTCGGCATCTACCTCGAAGAGGTGGCGACCCACCGGCTGCTGACCGCCGATGACGAGGTGCGGCTGGCGCGAGACATCGAGTTGGGACGCCGCGCTGCCGTGCGCCTGGAAGCCGAAGCCCGCACTCTGACAGCATCCGAACGACTCTTGCTCACCCGGCAGGTCAGGAGCGGCGACGATGCCAAGGCCGAGTTCATCCGCAGCAACCTCCGCCTCGTCATCTCCATCGCCAAGCGTTACACCGGACGCGGCCTCGACCTGCTCGACCTGATCCAGGAAGGAAACCTCGGCCTGATCCGTGCCGTCGAGAAGTTCGACTGGCGCAAGGGTTTCAAGTTCTCCACCTACGCCACATGGTGGATCCGCCAGGCCATCACCCGCGGGCTCGGCAACAACGGGCGCACCATCCGCCTTCCGGTGCACATGGTCGACGTGGTGCGCACGGTACAGGAGACGGAGGCGACGCTCCAGGAGCACTACCGGCGCCGACCGACCGTGACCGAGATCGCCGAGATCAGCGGGCTCGACGAGGACAAGATCACCATCGCCCTCACCACCCCCGACGATTGTGTATCGCTCGACCGCCCCATCGGTGAAGAGGGGGACGCCAATCTCGGAGACTTCGTCGAGGATGCCCAGGCGGTCGACCCCTTCCTCACGGTGGCCGAGGGCGCACGGCGCGAGCATCTCGACAAGGCACTCGCCATGCTCGACGAGCGGGAACGCACGGTGATCACGCTGCGCTACGGCCTGAAGGGGGAGACGCCCCGCACCCTCTCCGACGTCGGCAAGTCTCTGGGGATCACCCGCGAGCGAGTCCGGCAGATCGAGACGCGAGCGCTCAGCAAGCTACGGCACCCTGCCTCTGCCTACGACTTGGAGAGCCTGCTCTGAGTCGATGACGGTCGCTCAGAAGAGACGCAGCGTGGGCGACTCGGAACCCCGCAGCTCGTCGTAGTCCACTTCCACCCAGGTGATGCCACGATCGTTGGCGAGCAGGCGGGCCTGCGGCTTCACCTGCTGGGCCACGAGCATGCCGCGCACCGGTGCCAAGCGTTCATCTCTCCCGAGGAACTCGAGGTAACGCGTGAGCTGCTCGACGCCGTCGATCTCGCCACGGCGCTTGACCTCGATCACCACCGTGGCTCCGTCGGCGCCTCGGCACAGCAGATCCACCGGGCCCACTGGCGTCGGGTACTCGCGGCGGATCAGCGTCATGCTTTCCTCGAGGTACTCGACACGCTCGGCGAGGAGCCTCTGCAGCTCGGCCTCGACGCCGTCCTTTTGCAGACCGGGGTCCTCGCCCATCTCCACGGTCGTCTCGAAGTGAATCTCGGCGATGTTGACCGTGAGCTTCTCCCCCCTCGGGTTGGTGACGACCCAGCGCCCCTCTTCCTCCACCAGCGTATTGGGGGCGTTCATCCAGTTGAGCGGCTTGTAGGCGCCTCCGTCGGCATGAACCGCAACACAGCCATCTGCCTTCACCATCACGAGACGGGTGGCCATCGGGAGGAAGGCATTGAGCCTTCCCTCGTACTCGACGCTGCAATCGGCGACCAGGATGCGCATCGACCCGAGCGTAGTGCCCCGCCGCTCACCCGGAGGGTCAGCCGACGGCGCCCTCCATCTGGAGCTCGATGAGCCGGTTCAGCTCGACCGCGTATTCCATCGGAAGCTCCTTGACGATGGGCTCGATGAAGCCGGCGACGATCATCGCCGTGGCCTCCTGCTCGGTGAGGCCGCGGCTCATCAGGTAGAAGAGCTGCTCCTCGCCGACCTTGGAGACGGTGGCCTCGTGACCCATGTCGATGTCGGACTCCTCAATCTCCATGTACGGGTAGGTGTCCGATCGCGAGTTCTCGTCGAGGATGAGCGCATCGCAGCGCACGAAGGACTTGGCATTCGTCGCGCCCGGCTCGACTCGCACCAAGCCGCGGTAGCCGGCGCGGCCTCCGTCCTTGGAGATGGATTTCGACGTGATCAGAGACGACGTGTTGGGAGCGGCATGCACCATCTTGGCGCCGGCGTCCTGATGCTGGCCCGCGCCTGCAAATGCGATCGAGAGCACCTCGCCGTGGGCGCCCTCTTCCAACAGCCACACGGCCGGGTACTTCATGGTCAGCTTGGACCCCAGATTGCCGTCGATCCACTCCACGGTGGCGTTGCGGTAGGCCACGGCCCGCTTCGTGACGAGGTTGTACACGTTGTTCGACCAGTTCTGGATCGTGGAGTACCGGCAGCGGGCGCCTTCCTTGACGACGATCTCGACCACGGCTGCGTGGAGTGAATCGCTGCTGTAGACGGGAGCCGAGCATCCCTCGACGTAGTGGCAGAAAGCGCCTTCGTCCACGATGATCAGCGTGCGTTCGAACTGCCCCATGTTCTGGGCATTGATGCGAAAGTAGGCCTGGAGCGGCTGATCGAGGTGAACGCCGGGCGGCACGTAGATGAAGCTGCCGCCGGACCACACCGCCGAGTTGAGGGCGGCGTACTTGTTGTCGTTCGGCGGGACGATGGTGCCGAAGTACTCCTGCACGATTTCGGGGTACTCGCGCAGGGCGGTGTCCATGTCGCAGAACAGGACGCCGAGCGACTCGAGGTCTTCACGGTTGCGGTGATAGACGACCTCGGACTCGTACTGTGCAGTGACGCCGGCCAGATACTTGCGCTCGGCCTGGGGAATGCCGAGCTTCTCATAGGTCTTCTTGATGGATTCGGGCACCATGTCCCAGTCCGTCGCCTGGCCCTCCATCGGCTTGATGTAGTAGTAGATGTCATCGAAGTCGATCTCGTTGAGAGCGCCGCCCCCACCCCACTGTGGAACGGGCTTGCGGAGGAACCGTCGGTACGCCCTGAGTCGGAACTCCAGCATCCATTCGGGCTCGTGCTTCATGGCCGACATCTGGCGGATGATGTCCTCGTCGAGGCCCTTTTCGGGCTTGAAGACGTAGTCCTCCTCGTCGGCCCATCCGAGCTGGTAGGCACCGAGGTCGACGTCGACGCTGCTCATGGAGCCACTCTCCTCAGAGTCCAGAGCGAATTTGCACTATTTACGTAGGTGAATTGTCCCACAGGGATATCTCGATCACAAGGCCGAAGGGACGGTAGTCCGGGTAGGGCGGTCCCGCCGAAGCGGTGGTATACGGAGTGGGGGAAGACCGGGTCCGTCCCGGCGAGACCGCCTTGTGTACAACGTCTCGGGGAGCGCCCGTGTTCCTCGGCCAGACCAGATGCCAGATGGGTACCCGGCTGGAACGCTCGCAATCGGCCTGATTGCTAGAAGATCTCGGCACACCAAGGCGCCCGATCCCAGCGGAACAATCCGTCCGCCAGATCGACGGCCCGAGGCTCACCGGCCACCAGCCGGGCATCCGCCAGAGCCGAGCACGTCCTCCCGCCGAGGTAGAGGGCTGCCAGCGTGGCGGCGGTCATCACGAGGTCGGGAACGGCCTCCGTGCGCCGGCATTCCGCCGCGCCGCCCTCGGCGATCAGCTCGTAGCAGCCCTCGTTCCACGAGCAGTACTCGTCGCCGATCTCGAGAACCAGTCTTCCATCCGCCCGGTAGCGTCGCCCGGCGAGAGCTGCCGGAATATCGAAGAGCCGCAGCCACAGGCTGTCGCTCACCTTGCGCTCGACCCGCCTGCTGTCGGAGGCGATCCAGGCCAGTGTGCCTTCCACGGGCGCGTTGTCCCACGCCACCAGGGGAAAGAGATCGACTCGGCTGAGGAAGTGCCACAAGGCACGCTCGGTGTCACCATCGACTGCGATGACCTCGGTGACCCGAATCGTCCCGGCGGCATGCCCGTCGTCCCATTCGGGCTTCTGCCGAAACACGACGTACCCGCAGGGTTCCCCGGCATCGTATGCGACGACGAATCGATTGGCGCTGGCACCGTGGCGCTCCTGCTCAGGATCGAAGAAGTGTCGGTACTCCCACCAGGCGGCGCTGCGATTGAGCATCCCGGGCCGCCGCAAGCGGACCTGGTCGTAGACACCCGGGAGCACGTTCCTCGCCTCATCGAGGTCGAGCAACGCCAACTCCCGCAGATCCCGACCGTCCAGGATCTCGAGCCTGCGCCCGTCGAAAGCGATCGCTTCCTTGTCGACGGCCGAGCCGAACCCGAACCTCCCGTAGATCGGCGCCTCGGCCGCCCACAGGCCACCCAGCGGATCACCGCGCTCGTGCACGGCATCGGTGTAGGCCCGCAACATCGCCGACATGACACCGCGGCGCCGGTGGGTGGGACGTACCGCCACCACGGTCAGACCCGCCATCGGCAGCATGCCACCGGGCACAGTCACCTCGAAGGGCAGATCGGCCGAAGTACCCACCATGGCGTCTCCGTCGAAGGCCGCGAACGTGCGGTCGAGTGGATGGGTGGAGAGAAAGCGGCGGCAATCCTCGTCGGCGAGCCCGTTGCCGAACACGCCATCGAAGGTCCGCTGGAACTCAAGAGCCTCATCCTCGCCGATTGAGCGTACGGTGATGTCCATGGCGGGAAGTTATCAGGTCGCTCGTCCCGTCCGGACGCGGCCATCCTCCGGAGCGGGATCGGGGACTGCCGAAGAGGCCCAACGACCGGTCTGCGCCGCCCTGGAACGGAGAATCTGAAGGAGCACAACCGCCCTGGATCGACAATCGTGCCCATCGGTGCACTTCGCACACCGGTCGCCTCATCCAAGGCACTCCCGGCGCCGCCCACCGAGAGCACGACGCACAATCAGAAAGGCCCCGTCTGGCTCTACACTTCCGATCCCGTGCGAATCACCGCGCTCTTCGCTCTCTTCGCTCTCCTCACGACGGCCTGCACCGGCGCCGAGGGATCCCCCACAGCGCCCTCAGAAACGGAGATGACGCTCACGACGCTGCCCGTGCTGGACAGCACGGTCACCACGACAACGAGCACGACGACGACCATTGCGTCGCCGTTACCCACCGACCGGGTGACCACCGAGACGATCGGCGAGCCCTGGGGCTCGGTCGAAGGCCTGACCATGTTCCGCGGCAATCCCAGCCGCACCTACTACGGAACGGGGCCCATTCCCCTTCAGCCCGTGGTGCTGTGGCGGTTTCCCGACACCGCCATGTGTGGCAACTCGCCGGTGGGAGGTGAGGACAAAGTCTGGTGTGGCAGCGGATGGACGGGCCAGCCCGTCGTGTGGGAACGGCCCGACGGTGTCACCGAGGTCATCTTCGGGGCCTACGACAAGCACATCCACTTCGTGGACGCCGCCACGGGCACCCGCACCAGGCCCGACTTCCCGATGGGAGACATCATCAAGGGGTCGGTCACCCTCGATCCCGACGGGTACCCGATCCTGTACTCCGGCTCCCGGGATCCCCGATTCCGCATCATCGCCCTCGACCGGGAAGAGCCGACCGAGTTGTGGTCGCTGGACGCCTCTTCGGTCGACGGGATGTGGAACAACGACTGGGACTCGAACCCGGTCATCATCGACGACATCCTCTACGAAGGCGGCGAGAACAGCTGGTGGTTTGCCATCAAGCTCAACCGTGAGTACGACGAAACAGGGAAGGTGATGATCTCCCCCGAGACCCTGTTCCGCATGCCCGTGTTCACCGACGAGCTGGTGAGCGCCGTGGGGCGCCAGCAGAGCGTCGAGAGCTCCACTGCCGTGTTCGAGGACACCGCCTACTTCGCCACCTCGGCGGGGCGCGTTGTCGGCGTGGATATCGACGGCATCGCCGAAGGGGAAGCCGAAGTCGTCTTCGATTACTGGATGGGCGATGACGTCGACGCCACCATCGTGATCGACGGCGAGGGGATGCTCTACGTCTCGGCCGAGGTGGATCTCGCCACCGCCCGCTCTGCCGAGGTTGGACAGATCGTGAAACTCGATCCGTCCAACCCGGAGAACCCCAAGGTGTGGAGCGTCGACGTTGCGTCGCAGGAAGGGCTCTCGGGAGGGGTGTGGGCAACACCGGCACTCGTCGATGACGTGCTGTTCGCCGCCACCAATCCCGGCGAGCTGCTCGCCATCGACACCGCGAGCGGCGACGTGGTGTGGCGCGACCTGATCGGCGGCAATGCCTGGTCGTCGCCGGTTGCCGTCGACGGCACCCTCGTCGTGTCGGTCGGGTGCGAGAGCAATCCGGCCCTACGCGCCTACGACATCGGCGATCCGCGCCGGCCCGTCGAGATCTGGGAGATCGCAGCCACCGGGGGATGTATCGAATCAACGCCGGCAGTCTGGAAGGGCCGGCTCTACGTAGGATCACGAGATGGCTACTTCTACGCGTTAGGAGACAAGTGATGGCGGCGCGCCGAACGAACTCGTTTCTCGCCAGCGGGGGCAGGACCTTTGCCGGCCTCACGCTGATCACCGTCGGTTTCCTCGCAACACTGGGCACTCTGCTCGGGTTCCTCGGCGGCCAGTCGTGGGCGTTCGATGTCCTGTCGAGCTTCCGAGTGCAGTATTTCCTGGTGCTGCTGATCGTCGCCGTGCTCTATGGGGCCTTCTTCAGCCGCATCATGTCACTGCTATTCGTGGCGATTGCGGCCATCAATCTGATCCTGATCGCCCCCCTCTACCTCGACAATCCGGCACCGTCTGACAGTCCAGAGCCACTGTCGATCGTCAGCTTCAACGTGCAGTCGCGCAGCTCCAACCGCGATCAAATCATGCGCTGGATCGAACGCGCCGATCCCGATCTCGTGTTCCTCCTCGAGTCCAACGAGGGCTGGGAAGAGTATGCAGCAACGCTCGAGACCTACCGACTCCGCTCCCAGCTCCCGGTAGACCGCAGCTTCGGGATCACGATGCTGTCACGCGAGGAATACCCCGTGGAGCTCCTACGAGTCGGGGAGATCCGAGACAGCGTGCTCAGGGTGGAGGCATCCATCGATGGGCAGGCGGTCATCGTCTTGGCAGTGCACGCCCGGCCGCCGAGCACATCAGCGAGCACCGCGGCCCGCAACGAGGTGCTCGAAGAAGTCACCAAGCTCGCCAAGGCGGAAACGCTGCCGGTGATCGTCGTCGGAGACCTGAACGCCACACCCTGGTCGGCCGCCTTCCACGCTCTCGCCTCCGACGCGGAGCTGGTGAACTCACTCAACGGATACGGCTTTCAAGCGAGTTGGCCCGGGGACCTCTGGACCTTCCTGCGGATCCCGATCGACCACCTCCTCCACAGTCCCGAGCTGACAGCGGTGAAACGGATGCTGGGCCCGAGTTTTGGCTCGGATCATCGGCCTCTCTATGTTTCCGTCGGCCTCGCCAATCAATAGCCTTCCCGCCTCACCTCAGCGCCGCCATCACGTCCAACGGCTCGTCGGGGCACTCCCCGTCCAGTGACGTTGGCCGGTCTGGGCACTAGCCTCCCCGGCCATGCTGCACAACTACACCTCGATCGACGCCGATTCCGTCACCGCCGTTGCCGAGCAAGCCATCGCCGACGCCGACGCCCTGATCGCCGTCATGGCGGCTCCCGCCGAACAACGCACTTTCGCCAACACGATGGCGCCGCTCGAGCAGGTCGCCACCATCATGACCGACGCCTACGGGCCGACGTCGTTCATGGGACGGGTCCACCCGGACTCGGCGGTGCGGGCCAGGGCCGTCGAGATCGAAGAGCGACTCGCCAAGTGGGGAAACGATCTCATCTTCCGAACAGACCTGTACGCCGCGGTGCGCGACTACGCAGCCACCGCCGAGGCAGCGCAGCTCACCGGCACCGCTCGGCGCCTCGTCGAGTTCTGGATGCGAGACCTCCGACGCGTCGGGCATGAGCTCGCCGAGCCGGAACGCGACGCCCTCAAGGCCCTCAACCAACGCCTCATCGAGCTTCAGGTGGCATTTGGCAACAACCTCGACGAGTGGGAGGACTCCATCGAGGTGACCCGCGACGATCTCGACGGTCTCCCCGATGACTATGTGAGCAGATTGACGCCCGGCACCGAGGAAGGCACCTACCGGGTGACGATGGACTACCCGGAGTACATGCCTTTCATGCAACAGGCGCGCAATCGCGACCTGCGACGCCGCCTCCAGTTCAAGTTCTGGAATCGCGCCGTCGACCAGAACCGGGCCCTGCTCGCCGAGGCGGTGAAGATCAGACAGGAGATCGCGGCATTGCTCGGCGCCGCCACCTGGGCTCACCACTCCATGGACGTGAAAATGGCGAAGAACCCCGAGTCGGTCGAGGCCTTCTACGAGAGCATCGTCCCCGGGCTCCGCCGCAAAGCCACTGATGAGCTCGGGGTCCTGACGGCGCTCGCCGAGCAGGACGGCGTCGGACGACTCGAAGCGTGGGATTGGACGTACTACGACAACCAGCAGCGCCGCAACGACTTCGGGGTCGACCCCAACGAAGTGGCCCAGTACTTCCCGCTCGATCTCGTGCTCGATGGCATGTTCGCCGTCACCGGAGGAGCGTTCGGCCTCGAATACCGGCGGGTGACGGACGCGAAAGCGTGGCATCCCGAGGTGACGCTCTACGAGATCTGCAACGCCGGCTCGTCTGATCCGATCGCCTACTTCTACGCCGACCTCTTCCCCCGCGAAGGCAAGTACGGCCACGCTGCCGCCTTCCCGTTGACCTACGGAAAGGCACTCCCCGACGGCGGCTATCGACCCCCGGTCGCCGCCATCATCGCCAACTTCACCAAGCCGACCGAAGACGCCCCCTCGTTGCTCAGGCACGACGAGGCGCTGACCCTGTTCCACGAGTTCGGCCACATCCTCCACTTCTGCCTCACCACGGTGGACCTCATCCGCTTCTCAGGTTTCGATACCGAGTGGGATTTCGTCGAAGCCCCCTCGCAG